>ENA-ORDR01000078-ORDR01000078.1-marine-metagenome-genome-assembly--contig:-NODE-78-length-50904-cov-7.268676_pt1 | contig 50904 bp, 49 predicted proteins | sample MGYA00240993_ERZ508538 | MGnify/ENA primary metagenome ERZ508538 (study PRJEB26207, sample SAMN05421999) | marine metagenome | isolation source: Monterey Bay, California, USA | place: USA:Monterey Bay... | reverse complement strand
TGTATCTTGATGGCATTGATCTTGATACAGTGGATTGGCAAACGCATTAAATATTGGGAGGTATTTATGGCATATAGCAAAAAAGTAGTTGATAAGTTTGAAAATACTATTAACGAGCCTGCAAAATATAATGTAGGTAGGTTTGATCCAAAGGATATGGATATTGGCACTGGTATGGTTGGTGCTCCAGCATGTGGTGATGTTATGAAGCTGCAGATTAAATGTGAGCAACACGGTAATACCCATGTTATTAAGGATGTGAAATTCAAGACATATGGCTGTGGCTCAGCTATTGCCTCGTCAAGCGAATTGGTTGAAATGCTTCTTGGAAAAACTCTTGAAGAGGCGAAAGAAATTAAAAATATTGACATTGTGGAGGCTCTAGAGTTACCACCTATTAAAATTCATTGTTCTGTTCTTGCTGAAGATTCAATTAAACAAGCTATAGAGGATTACGAGCAAAAGCAGTAAAGATGGAAAAGTTTTCTCCAGAAGCATTGAAATTCTCTGAAAGTGCACTTGCGCACTTTGCTTCGAGTATTCAAGGTCGAGGAAAAGGCTTGGGTGTTCGAATCGGTGTTAAAAAAGCTGGGTGCTCAGGATTTGAGTACTTCTTTGAATATGTTGATGATATTTTGACTGAAGGCCAAGATATCATATTTAACGAAGGCGAATGCAACATTTATGTTGACCAAGAGAGCCTTAGCTACCTTAAAGGTAGCATGGTCGATTATTCTGATGATGGTCTTAATAAAGGTATCAAGTTCCACAATCCAAATGCGAAAGCTGTATGTGGTTGTGGCGAAAGTTTTACCATTTAAAATGGCTGTTATCAAAGTACTTCCTCACCATGAGCTTTGCCCTGATGGGGCTGAGTTTGAAACCAGGTCAGATGAGTCTATCTGTGAAGCTGCACTAAGAGAAGGCATTAAAATAGAGCATGCATGTGAAATGTCATGTGCTTGCACCACATGTCATGTTATCGTCAGAGAGGGTTTTGATGATCTTGATGAGGCTTCTGAGACTGAAGAAGATATGCTGGATAAGGCTTGGGGATTAGAATCAAATTCACGTTTAAGTTGCCAAACTACCCCAACGGATGGCAAATTTACCGTCGAATTACCAAAATACACAATCAACCAAGTCTCCGAGGATCATTGATGCAATATAAATGGTCAGATATTATTGATATCGCAATAGATTTGCATGATGCCTATCCGGAAATTGATCCTCAGTGGATAAGTTTTCCTGATTTACACAGCAAAATATGCTCCTTAGAAAAATTTGATGATAATCCATTGAATTCTAATGAAAAAATACTTGAAGCAATTCAGATGGCATGGATGGATGAATCTGATTAACTCGCCTATAATGTCGCAAAATTTAGGAGTAACCTTATGTCATTAGAAAGAACACTATCAATTATAAAGCCGGATGCAACATCAAGAAATCTTATGGGCAAGATTATTGATCGCTTTGAAGAGAATGGCCTAAAAATTGTTGCTGGCAAACTCATTCATATGGATGAAACCAAGGCAGGTGGATTTTATGCAGAGCACAAAGAAAGACCCTTTTTTCCAAATCTTGTTGAATACATGATTTCTGCACCAGTTTTTGTGCAAGTGCTCGAAGGAGAAAATGCTGTATTAAAAAATAGAGAATTGATGGGTGCGACCAATCCAAGTGATGCAGAGCCTGGAACAATTAGAGCAGATTTTGCGGAGACTATTGATGCAAATGCTGTACATGGTTCAGATTCATTAGAGAGTGCTGCCAGAGAGATTGCTTATTTCTTTGAAGCTAATGAAATCTTTTAATTGAGTGCCTAAAGAAAAATTAAACTTGCTTGGATTCTCTCATGAATCCTTGGTGGAATTTTTCGACTCAATTAAGCAACCAAAATTTAGAGCTTCCCAATTGATGAAGTGGATTCATCAGAGAGGAGTGCTTAATTTTATGGAGATGACTGACTTTAGCCTGGAGCTAAGAGAGCAGTTAAATGAACTAGCAATAGCCGAACCGCCTGAGGTGGAGGATTGTTTAATTTCTCCTGAAGGGACTAAGAAATACCTTATTAAATTAGATTCTGGTTCGATGATAGAAATGGTGATTATTCCTGAGAAAAAAAGACTAACGCTTTGCATTTCCTCGCAAGCGGGTTGTGCTTTGCAGTGCACATTCTGTGCTACTGGCGCCCAGGGCTTTGAAAGGAACTTAACACCCAATGAAATTATCGGTCAGTTATGGATAGCAAATTTTTATCAGCAACCCTCTCAGCAAATTTCTAATGTTGTTTTTATGGGCATGGGCGAACCTTTATTGAATGTGGCTCCAGTTCTTAGTTCTATCTCAATTATGCAACATCAAAATGCTTATGGTCTTTCTAAAAGACGCATTACTTTGAGCACCTCAGGAATAGTTCCTGAAATCAAGAAATTAGCATCACGCACCGATGTCTCTTTGGCAATATCTTTGCATGCTGCAAATGATAAATTAAGAGATGAAATTGTTCCGATTAATAAAAAATATCCACTCGATCAACTAATTCAGTCTTGTAAAGATTATCTGGTTAATCAAAGCAAACGAAAAACAATTACTATTGAGTATATTTTAATTGATGGAGTCAATGATTCGCTTGAGCATGCGAAACAGCTTGTTGAAGTTCTTCGCGGTCTTTCTTGTAAAGTTAATCTCATTCCATTTAATCCTTTCGATGGGTGCAATTACTTGAGATCGCAAGAGAAAGCTATTAAAGATTTTAAAGACTACTTAATTCGCAAGGGCATGATTACTACACTAAGAATTACCAGGGGAGATGCTATAGATGGAGCATGCGGCCAATTAGTTGGCAAGCTTACCAAAAGTATTAAAGCAAAAAATAGCTCTAAAAATATTAATATAGTGCCCACCTCATGAGTCTAAGATCAGCTCAAACAGCAAAAATTGGAAAAAAATTCAAGAGCATGCGCGAGTCTCTTGGATTATCTGAAAGCCAAGTATCAGAAAAAACTTATATCAATGTAGATTATATTAAAGCGATTGAATCTGGTGACTATTCTATTTTTCCAGCCAGGATGTTTGCATTAAGCTACTTCGAGAGATACTCCATTTTTTTAGGGATTGATCAGGTATTTTTTGACATTTATGATTCCGATAATCTTCCTAAGAGCAGCGAAGACATCAATAAAAGACAGATTAAGGATTTCTACCCCCAAATTAAAATTGCTGCACCACTAATGTTATTGGCAATCTTTTTTATCTTTATTGGTGAGGATGATGAGCTAGAATTATCAACTAAAATAATTAAACTTCCTCGTGAAGCCATGGAAGGAAATTCGACTCTTGCCGTGGTGAGTGACCAGAAATTAATTAATGATGCTCTCTCTCTTATTCACCCCTTTGTCCAGCCAGCTGCTAGTAATGCTGATGAGTCTAAATTGACTGAATTTACAGTTTCCCAAGGAGTGATAAACAATTTATCTCTTCGCTTTCTTGAGGATAGCTGGGTAGAAATTTATCAAGGAAGTAATCAACTAATATACAAACTATTTAAGGCAAATAATAATTTTGAGATTTCGATCACTCCGCCATTTAGAATTATCGTTGGGAATGCAGATGGGATAGTTGGATTTTATAATCAAAATGAAATCAACTTTACTCAGGTAGCTAATAAGCTTAATGTTAGCTCTATTGAGATAGATAATGAATGATTCATGGATAGTTAGGAAGCAAACAAAACCAATTTTTGTTGGTGATGTTGGTGTTGGCGGCAATCATCCGATTTCTATTCAATCTATGACCAATACTAATACTGCAGATGTTCAGGCTACCGTTGATCAAATAGAAGACTTGCAAGCTGCCGGAGCAGATATTGTAAGGGTCTCCGTTCCTGACGAAGAGTGCGCAGCAGCATTCAAAAAAATTAAAAAAGCTGTTTCTATTCCTTTGGTAGCTGATATCCACTTTGATTATAAAATTGCTCTTTTGGTTGCAGATAGCGCTGACTGTTTAAGAATAAATCCTGGCAATATTGGCAAAGCGGATAAGGTAAAGCAAATTATTCAAGCCGCAAAGGATAATAATGTACCTATAAGAATAGGGGTAAATGCTGGCTCATTAGAAAAAGATCTGCAAAAGAAATATGGTGAACCTAATTCTGACGCTTTAGTGGAATCTGCTCTAAGGCATGTAGATATTCTTGACAAGCATGATTTTCAAAACTTTAAACTAAGCTTAAAAGCGTCAAATATTAAGATGACCGTTGAAAGTTATAGAAAATTTTCCAAGTTACTTGACCAGCCACTGCACCTTGGGATTACTGAGTCTGGAAGTTATAGAGCAGGTTCTGTTAAATCATCCATTGGTCTTGGATTACTCTTGGCTGATGGTATAGGGGATACAATTAGAATTTCCCTTGCTTCAGACCCAGTGGACGAAATTAAAATTGGGTGGGATATTTTAAAAAGTTTAAACCTAAGAAGTCGTGGAATAAGAATAGTTGCATGCCCTAGCTGCTCAAGGCAAAATTTTAATGTCATAGAGGTTGTAAATGAATTAGAGAATAGGTTTGAAGGAATCTCAGAGGATTTAGAAGTAGCAATTATTGGATGCTACGTAAATGGTCCAGGAGAATCAAAGGCAGCAGATGTTGGTTTAACAGGAGGTCCGAGCAATCTATTGTATGTCGACGGTTCCCCTTTAAAAAAAGTCTCTAATGAGAAACTTGTTGATACAATAGAAGATCAGGTAAGAGAAAAGCTTGAAAGTAGAAAAGTAAGTAACATTATTGTTAAAGGTTAATTAGTGAAAATTCAATCATTGAGAGGCATGCCAGATCTCTTTCCCGCTGATCTAAAAAAATGGCACATGCTCGAACAAGTGCTTGCCCAGGCTTTTGACGCATTTAATATCCAGGAAATCCGCACCCCATTGCTAGAATCCACTAATTTATTTGATCGCTCTGTAGGCAATTCATCAGATATAGTCAACAAAGAACTTTATAGTTTCTTAGATAGAAATCAAGAAAGTGTTAGCTTGCGTCCGGAGGGTTCAGCAAGTGTTATCCGCGCAATTATTCAAAAAAAACAAGAGCATGAAAAACATAAATTATGGTATCAAGGCCCAATGTTTAGATATGAAAGACCTCAGAAAGGTCGTTTTAGGCAATTTCATCAGGCTGGCGTTGAGTATCTTGGTTACGAGGAAGGATTGAGTGAATATGAGATTATTTCCTTAGTCCTAAAAATAAATGAGCAACTTGGCATTTCGAATTACACACTTAAAATTAATCATTTAGGTGACGAGGAATCAAAAGAAAATTTTTGCCAAGCTTTAAAAGAATTTTTTAAACCACACATTGCAGGGTTACATGAAAAAGATATTGCTAGACTGAATACTAATCCATTAAGAGTGCTTGATTCCAAGGAGCAATCAACTCAACTTCTATTAAAAGAAGCTCCAAATTTTGATGATTTTATTTCAGATAGATCCAAGGCTTTGTTACAAGATATCGCTAAACATTTTTCTGATCAGTGCAATATCATAATTGATCCAGCTCTTGTGAGAGGCCTTGATTACTATACTGGTTTAGTTTTTGAGGTTGTTTCTAATGAGCTAGGCGCACAAGACGCTTTTTTGGGTGGTGGTAGATATGATCATTTAAGCCAAGAATTAGACGGAAAGAATATGCATGCCATTGGTTTTGCAATTGGTTTAGAAAGAATTGTTGAATTAATGCAAACAAAAGAAACTAGCCCAAGGATAAAAGTTGCTTTAATTATTGTTGATGAGCAAGATCACCAAAAAACCTATAAAATAGCCCATGATTTAAGAGAGGCAAATATTGAGATTACATTGGATGCTTTTTTAAGTAACAGCAGCCTTAAATCACAGCTTAGACGTGCTAATAATAGCCAATGTAATTTTGCTATTATTATTGGTTCTCAGGAGAGAGATGCAGATCAGTTTATCTGGAAGGATCTCAGTGATCAGGGCGATCAAAAGACTCTTGGCTTTAAAGAATTAGTGACTCTGTATAAAAATCTATAGGAGAGAAAATGGCCGAATACAATTCAGATGAAGAGCGATTAACAGCTATTATGGATTTCTTAAAAAGGAATCAGAGAACTATATTATTAATTTTTGGTGCGGTATTTTTTACTGCTATAACCAGCGTTAGTGTAAATAGTTATTACGCCAGTCAAAACGCTCAAGCAGCAGAGCTATATGATGCTTGGTTCCTTGCTACATCAGAAGAAACCAATGATCTCGAGGAAAAAACTTCAACCTTCAACGCCTTGCAAGCAAATTTCCCAAAAACTGGTTATGCAGGCCTTGCACGCTTAATCAAGGGATCTCAAGAAGCAAGAGAGGGAAATCTTGAAGCTGGTTTAGAAGAATTTAATGAACTATTAGATGCAACATCAGGTCTATTTGGCAATGATGTATTAAATGTAATTGCTAGAATGAATATTGCTAGAATAGAGCTAAGCAATAATAATTTCTCTAATGCTTTGGAGGTCCTAGAGCCATTAAACTCATCTTCTGAACACCCTATGGTTTATGAAGTTAAAGCTGATGCATTGGCAGGGCTAAATAAAAACGAACTAGCCCTTGCTCAATATAATCTTGCAATGACAAATATTCAGGACGAATCACAAAAATCTTTACTGAAAATTAAGATTAATAAGCTTACTCAATAATCTACATGCAAAATAAACTTATCCTGTTCATATTTATCGGAATTTTATCTTCCTGTTCTTCTTTACCTTCCTTGAATTTTTGGAGCGATGACTCTGAAGAAGATATAACAACCCCGGCTGAACTTGTTGCGTTTCAAGAGACGGTCTCAGTAAATGTAGCTTGGAAAAAATCTTTTAAGGCTTCGAATGATCTTGGATCTTTTAAGCCTAGTTTTTATGCTGGTCAGATGCTAGTGGCAGATTCTGATGGAGATATTGTTTCATTAGATCCTAAAACTGGAAATGTAAATTGGACTAAAACTTTAGAACGTAATCTAGCAGCAGGCGTAGCCTCTGGCTTTGGAAAATTTATCGTTTCTGATACAGAGGGAAATGTCTTGGGTCTTGATTTAGATTCTCAAGAAATCCTATGGGAAACTAATACTGGGGGTGAGGTTCTTGCAAATGCAGTTATAGATGCATCGCTGGCGGTAGTGAAGAATTCTGTTGGTGAGTTAACAGCTCTTGATTCATCAACAGGAGAGAAAGCATGGACATTTAGATCGCAACTTCCAGCATTAACTGTAAGGGGAACAGGCGAACCAGTCATCAAAGATGGAATGGTCTTCTCTACTTTTGATAATGGTCGACTGGGAGCTTTTCAACTAAATACAGGTTTCTTTTTGTGGGATGGCCCAATTTCCTTCGTTGAAGGTTCTTCAGAGCTTGAGAATCTACTTGATGCTGATTCATCCCCAGTCTTTGCTAATCAACTTGTCTTTGCGACTAATTACCAAGGTAATTTAACAGCCTTTGATATGGCTCAGAAAAGACCAGTGTGGAACTCTAAAGCTTCCTCTTTTCATTCCCCAGTGATTGGTCAAGGGATGATTATGGTGATTCAAGATGACGGATCTATTCTTTCATTTTCTTCTTCTAATTTAGCTCCTTCCTGGATATCAGAAGAGTATAAAATTCGAGATCTTTCTAATGGAGTAATCTTTGAGAACTATATGCTAGTTGGTGATTTAGAAGGGTACTTGCATGTTATCAACCCAATGACCGGTAAAACTGTTGGTAGAAAAAAAGTTTCAGGCAATCCTATTAAGAGCATAGTAACCTTTGGAGGGCTGGCTTATACCTTGGATCAGGACTCTAATTTAGTTGCAATTTCGCTCTAAAATGCTCGATAAAAATGTTAAATTCAATCGCTATTCTCGGCAGGCCTAATGTAGGTAAATCCTCCTTATTTAACAAGCTTACTAAAAGTAGAAATGCTATTGTTTCAGATTTCTCGGGCCTTACTAAAGACAGAAATTTTGGCTACAGCAGCTATAAAGGCAAGCAATACTTAGTAGTTGATACTGGTGGTGTTGGCTCAGAGCTTACTGATTTTAGTGAAGCCATTACTGATCAAGCACTCATAGCTGCTGAGGAATCAAACCTTATTATTTTACTGATTGATGGATCGCAAGAATTAACATCTGATGACATCAATCTCTTTGAAATTGTTCGTAAATTTAATAAAAATTTTATAGTTGTTTTAAATAAAATTGATATTAAGCAGCGCTCAAATGCAAAGGAAGATCTTCAACAGAGAGGTGCGGGAGAAATACTTGAAATCAGCGCAGAGCATTCAAGAGGTATTAAGGAATTACAGATCTATCTAGCTGATAATCTAGAAGAGACTCCTGCAATGGAAATACCAGGAACAAAAATAGCAGTTATTGGCCGACCAAATGCAGGCAAGTCTACATTTATTAATCAATTTACCAAGCAAGACAGACTGATTGTTTCAGATATACCTGGAACGACGATTGACTCAATACATGTTCCATTCACATTTAATGATGAGGAGTTTGTTTTTATTGATACTGCTGGCATCAGAAAAAGATACAGACAGAGTCATGCTGTTGAGTATTTTTCATATGTTCGTGCCATGCATGCAGTTGCAGAGTCTGAAATAGTTTTAATGCTAATAGATGCAAATGATGGGGTGGTTGATCAAGATCTGCGCATTCTTAATTTAATAAGAGAGCACGGAAAACCAGTTGTCATTGCTTTTAATAAAGTTGATGAGTTAACACCTGAAGATATTGAAAATCTCTTAACTTCAAAAAAATACCATAATTCAGCTCTAGGTGATTTGGTCATTACCCAAATTTCAGCTTTACAAAAAAGAGGATTTAAAAAACTTTTTGATACTTTGGCAGATGTTCATGCAACAGCAACTACTAAGTTTTCAACAGGCATGCTTAACAAATTACTTGAGAAGTTTGCTTTAGCAACCAATATCCCAAGCGTTGGAGGTAGGCCAGTTAAAATGAGATACATACATTTTGGAGGTATTTACCCAACAAAGCTTATTATTCATTCTAATGTCTCAAGTAAAATCCCAGCAAATTATAGGCGGTATTTAATTAACTCATTTAGGGAGGCTTTAAATTTAAAAAGCGTAGAGTTGAATCTAATTTTCAAGAAAGGTGAAAACCCCTATGAGGGCAAAAAGAACGAATTGACATCTAGGCAAATTAAAAAGAAAAAACGCCTTGTTAAACACGTTAAAAAGAACAAATAATCTTAATCTTTGTAGTCAAACTACATTAAAATACCCCTAAAAACACCGATATAGCTTTATCTATTTTAATATTGACATTCAAAACGTTATAAACTCAAATGCCACTACACAATTCAATTGGGTAAATTGTTAAATAATTGTTATAATTAGCGTACTTAGGTATCAGAAGGGAACATATGTCTATTAACCACAACAGAGCTCGACCGGTATATATTAATCTATTGCAGATTAAGCTTCCGATTTCAGCTATTTCGTCAATTACGCATCGCCTTGCAGGAATTTATATATTTTTTGTAACACTTCCTTTATCCCTATTCCTTCTTTATTTTTCAACTAAAAGCTATAATGATTTTATGTTTATCTCAGCACTTTTGAAAGATTCAATCTTTTTTTCAACATTTGTCGCTTTTAGTTTCCTGATTTTTGCTTATCATATTTTAACCGGTGTTCGTCACCTCCTTCAGGATATGCATATCGGTGAGTCACTCGAAGCATCCAGAGCCTCTTCATACATTGTATTTTTTCTTTGGTCCATCTTAGTTGCTGCCGTTATCTGGAGAATCTTACTGTGATAGGCTCAACATTATTTTATGCTCAACGCCTCTCTGCTGTCTTTTTGCTTGGGTATACAGTTTGGCTTTCGTCCTTTTTTCTTGTTAACCAGCCATTAGAGTTTGATGCCTGGTCTGTCTTTACAGATCAAATAGTTTTTTTGATCATAACAAGCCTAGTTAGTCTTATTATCGTAATACATTCTTTTATTGGTCTTTGGACAATTGGCACAGATTACTTTACTTCCAGAACCCTTGGGTTTGTTAGTCCAGCTATTGGTAAATATGCAAATATTATTAGAGGGTCCTTTTCTTTGCTTTTTATACTTTGGGGTTGCGTAGTTATTTTTATTCTTTTATTCACCATTTGGAGCTAAATTTTGAGCACTTTAAATTCATCAAATATTAAAACCTTAGAATTCGATGTTCTTGTGATTGGCGGAGGTGGCTCAGGAATGAGAACCTCTCTTGAATTAGCCAAATCAGGATTAAAGACAGCAGTTGTCTCTAAGGTTTTTCCAACCAGATCTCATACAGTATCTGCTCAGGGAGGGATTACTTGCGCGATAGCTAGTGCCGATCCTCAAGATGATTGGCGTTGGCATATGTATGATACCGTCAAGGGCTCAGACTATATTGGCGATCAGGATGCAATTGAGTATATGTGCTCAGAAGGACCAAAGGCAGTATTTGAACTTGAGCACATGGGCTTACCATTTTCTAGAACAGAAAATGGGCGAATTTATCAAAGACCATTTGGAGGTCAGTCAAAAGATTTTGGTAAGGGCGGTCAGGCATCAAGAACATGTGCAGCTGCAGACAGAACAGGTCATGCATTGCTTCATACCCTTTATCAAAATAATGTGAAAGAAGGGTCAAATTTTTTAAATGAATGGTTTGCTGTTGATCTGGTGCTAAATAAGCTAAAAGAAGTAACAGGGGTTGTTGCATTTTCAATTGAATCTGGTGAAGTCGCGTATTTAAAAGCTCAAGCAACAGTTTTGGCTACTGGTGGCGCTGGTAGAATTTATTCATCTACTACAAATGCTCTTATCAATACCGGTGATGGTCTTGGAATGGCATTAAGAGCGGGTATCCCTGCTCAGGATATGGAGATGTGGCAGTTTCATCCTACTGGAATATATGGAGCAGGATCCTTGGTAACTGAGGGTTGCAGAGGAGAGGGCGGATATCTGATCAATAAAGATGGTGAAAGATTTATGGAAAGGTATGCCCCTAATGCAAAAGATCTTGCGGGAAGAGATGTTGTTGCACGTTCAATGGTTTTAGAGATATTAGAGGGACGAGGTTGTGGTGAAAATAAAGATCATGTTTTTTTGAAGCTTGATCATCTAGGCGCAGATGTACTGAACGCTAAATTACCAGGTATTTGCGAACTTTCAAAAACATTCGCTGCTGTTGACCCTGTCTATGAACCAATTCCAGTAGTTCCAACATGCCATTACATGATGGGCGGAACACCAACCAATGTTCATGGCCAAGCATTTAAAATTAGCAGCTCAAACAATGATTATATTCCAGGGTTATTTTCTGTTGGAGAGGCTGCATGTGTATCAGTGCACGGTGCAAATAGATTGGGTGGAAACTCACTCTTAGATTTAGTTGTTTTTGGAAGAGCGGCCGGTCTTCATATCAACGAAGCTTTGAAGTCTGGCGGCGGTGTAGCTGATGCTGATAAAGATGATATTGATGGAGCACTCCACAGTTTAAATAAACTAAATGAATCAACTTCTGGGCATGAAGTTTCATCTGTTAAAAGAGAGCTTCAAGAAGTTATGCAGAACTATTTTGGAGTATTTAGACGCGGCGACTACATGGAAAAAGGTGTGTCGGCGTTGTCAGATATCAGAGAGAAAATAGATAACCTTCATTTACAAGATAAAAGTGCTGCTTTTAACACCAACCGAGTAGAGGCAATTGAACTGCAAAATTTATTTGAAGTTGCAGAAGCTACAGCCATCTCGTCTCTTCAAAGAACTGAAAGCAGAGGAGCTCATGCGCGAGAAGATTATCCCGACAGAGATGATGAAAACTGGCTATGTCATTCTTTGTATGATCCAACGAGCAAAAGTTTAGGTAAGCGGAAAGTAAACTTTGAGCCTAAGCAGGTGGATGCATTTCCTCCAAAAATAAGAACCTATTAAAACTAATCTAATAAGAAAATGATAAGCATAAACATATACAGATATAACCCAGAAAAGGATCAATTTCCTTATATGCAAACCTACAAGTTTGAGCAGCCCAAAAGAGATATTATGGTTTTAGAGCTTCTCAATCAATTGAAAGAGAAAGATCCTACAATTTCATACAGAAGATCTTGCAGAGAGGGTGTATGTGGTTCTGATGGAATGAATATCAATGGAAAAAATGGCTTGGCTTGCATTACTCCCCTATCCTCAGTTATTAAAAAAAATAAACTAGATCTGCGCCCGCTTCCTGGTCTTCCAGTTATTCGTGATTTAGTGGTAGATATGACTGAATTTTATGCTCAATATGAAAAAATTAAGCCCTTTCTTCAGAATGATACGCCTGTTGATATCGGCGAAAGGCTACAATCTCCAGAAGATCGAGACAAACTAGATGGACTCTACGAATGTATTTTATGTGCCTGTTGTTCAACAAGCTGCCCATCATTTTGGTGGAATCCTGATAAATTTGTTGGTCCAGCGGCTCTTCTCCAAGCCTATAGATTTATTGCAGATTCCCGCGATACTCAAACAGCTGAAAGACTCCAAAATCTATCGGACCCTTTTAGTGTTTACAGATGTCATGGAATAATGAACTGTGTCGCCGTTTGCCCTAAGGGACTCAATCCTAACGAGGCAATTGGAGAGATTAAATCTATGCTGCTAAAAAATAAGCAAAACAAATCTAATATTATTGCTTCAACGGTTTCAACTTCAAACTAGCAGATGATTGATAACGAGGATTTTATTTCCACTTCTCATGCAGGTGGTGGACAGGCCTCTTATCTTGAGTCTTTATATGAATCTTACCTGAAAGATCCAAGCTCGATTCCTGAGGACTGGATGCACTATTTTAACTCTTTGCCTACATCAGAAGCCTCTGGAGAAGAAGCTTCGCATCAAGAGGTAATAAATAGATTTAAGGCCAAAGCAAAATCTATTAAGCCGCAAGCTCAGAAAATCAATGTTGAGATAGGGCCGGACACAGATCCAAAACAAATTAAAGTTATCCAACTGATTCAGGCATACAGAAATCGAGGGCATCATAAGGCAACATTAGATCCATTGACCTTGAAGCCTTCTCGTCACTGCGAGGATTTAGAATTATCATTTCATGGGCTTGATCAAAGTGATCTAGAAAAGCAATTTAGTACTGATTCACTTAGAATCAATAAAGATACTGCTTCTTTAGCTGAGATTATTTCTTCATTGGAAAAAATCTATTGCGGAAATTTAGGTATTGAATATAACTATATTTCCAGTATCAATGAGAGACAATGGTTCCAACAAAGATTAGAGCCAAATCTTGGCAAGATTGATTTTACTGATGACGAAAAGGTATATATTCATAAACGCTTAAGTTCAGCGGATGGCTTAGCAAAATTCTTAGCATCAAGATATCCAGGTATGAAACGTTTTGGAATTGAGGGTGCTGAATCTCTAATTCCATTGGTTGATAGCTTGATTCAAAATTGTGGAATTTTTGGAGCACAGCAAATTTGTTTCGGTATGGCCCATAGAGGCAGGTTAAATCTTTTGGTAAATGTCTTAGGAAAATCTCCTAAAGAATTATTTGCTGCATTTGAAGAAGATTTTGAGCTAGAAGGAGCTAGCACAGGAGACGTAAAATACCACCTAGGATTTTCTTCGAATATTCTTACTCCAAATGGAGAAGTACATGTATCTCTTGGCAATAATCCTTCTCATCTAGAGATTGTTAATCCAGTGGTTGTGGGTTCTGTTCGTGCTCGCCAGGATAGGCTGAATGATAGTGATCAAAACCTTGTAGTGCCAATTTTGATTCATGGTGATGCTGCATTCTCAGGTCAAGGCGTAGTAATGGAAACTCTGCAAATGTCTCAGACCAGGGGCTATGGGGTTGGCGGCAGTATTCATGTGATAGTGAATAATCAGATTGGATTTACAACATCCAGTGAAGAGGACTCCAGATCTGGCCCTTATGCTACTGATGTAGCCAAAATTATTGAGGCACCAATCTTGCATGTTAATGGAGATGATCCTGAGATGGTTGTTTTTGCAGCAAAATTAGCTTGTGAATATAGAAATTTTTTTAAGAAAGATATTGTATTGGATATGTTTTGCTTTAGAAGAAGAGGGCACAACGAAGCTGACGAACCTTCTTCCACTCAGCCAATAATGTATCAAGCAATTAAAAATCATCCGTCAGTAAAAGATCAGTATCAGGAACGCCTTATCCACGAACAAGTTCTTTCTTTGGAAGATTGTGATGAGATACAAAAAAACTATCGAACATCTATTGAGAAAGGAGATAATGTTGCTCATAACTTAGCCACCAAACCAAACGAAAAACTATGGTTTGATTGGACTCCATATATGAACCAAACCTGGAAACAGGAAACAGACACATCGTTTGAAGAAAATAACTTTACTGATTTAGCAAAAAATACATTTAGCCTTCCGCAGAATTTTGAGCTCCAAAAACAGGTTGAGAAGCTTTTAAATGATAGGTTGAAAATGGCTGATGGGCAAATGCCTGTCAATTGGGGATTTGCAGAAAATATGGCTTATGCAACCTTATTAACTGAAGGTTATCCAATTCGGTTTACTGGGCAAGATGTTAGAAGGGGAACCTTCTCGCATAGGCATGCTGTGCTGCATAACCAAAAAGACGGTTTGGGCGTTATGCCATTAGTTGATGCTGCTAATAAGTCAAATACTACTATAGATATTTATGATTCGCTGCTCTCTGAGGAGGCTGTGTTAGGTTTTGAGTATGGGTACTCAGCAACTAGACCTTCTGGACTGGTGATTTGGGAAGCTCAATTTGGAGACTTTGCAAACGGTGCTCAGGTTGTGATTGATCAATTTATTGTATCAGCCGAGCACAAGTGGGAGAGGCTTTCTGGCCTTGTAATGCTTTTGCCTCATGGGTATGAAGGTCAAGGACCCGAACATAGCAGCGCAAGATTAGAAAGATTTTTACAATTGTGCGCTGATGAAAATATACAAGTATGCGTTCCTAGCACTCCAGCTCAGATATTTCATTTGCTCCGATTGCAAACTATTCGCAAAATGCGCAGACCATTAATCGTAATCGCTCCAAAGAGTTTACTGAGAAATCCAATGGCTACATCCGAACTAAAAGCTCTGACCCATGGAAAATTTCAATATGTGATTGATGACAGGACGGCAGTAAAAAAGGCAGAGGTCACAAAAATTATTCTTTGCTCTGGAAAGGTCTTCTACGATCTATTAAACAAAAAAAATGACATGGAACTTAACAATGTCGCATTGATCAGGATAGAGCAACTGTATTCATTTCCATATGATGCACTTGAAGAAATCTTATTACAGTATGAGAGCGCTGAAAATTTTATATGGTGTCAAGAGGAGCCTGCCAACCAAGGAGCTTGGTTTAGTCATCGTCACAGAATTCAAAGAGTTCTTGATAGAGTCTCAAACGATCAGATTAGATTAGTCAGCAGGCCAGCTGCAGCAGCGCCGGCAGTCGGATTAAATAAATTACATAATCAACAACAAGAGGATTTAGTTGTTGAGGCACTAACAATATAGGGGTATTGAGAATATGGCTACAGAAGTAAAATCACCAACGTTTCCGGAATCAGTCGCTGATGGAACCATTGCGAATTGGGTAAAAAAGGAAGGAGAAACAGTTCAGCAAGATGAGGTAATAGCAGAAATTGAAACTGATAAAGTTGTCTTGGAGGTCGTTGCACCATTTGATGGTGTTATCTCAAAAATCCATAAGCCTGCTGGTGAAATTGTTCAGAGTGCGGAGTTAATTGCTGAGTTTGAAAAAGTATCTGATCATTCTGCAGTTAACGAGGAAGAGCAACATCCAGAACCAGCACTCAAGACTGAAGTTGCTCCAGAGCCAATGGCTCCCAAAAAAGAGGACAATCATAATGGGCCAGCTGCAACTAGATTATTAAAAGAAAATAATCTAGCTTCTGATGATGTTGTAGCATCAGGTAAAGGCGGCAGAGTAACAAAAGCAGATGTCGTAAATCATCTTTCAGAATCTTCATCCAAAGCACCACAAAAGAAAGAAGTAATTGGCATCCAGTCATCTCAAACTGGCAGAGACGAGGAGAGGGTTCCTATGTCTCGATTGAGAGCTACTATCGCAAAAAGACTGCTAAGTGTTAAACAAGAAACCGCAATGTTGACCACATTCAATGAAGTGGATATGCAGCCGATTAAGGACTTAAGAGCCAAATATGGCAAAGAGTTTGAAGCAGAGCATGGCGTTAAACTGGGTTTTATGGGTTTCTTTGTTTTGGCCTCTGTTCAAGCTTTGAAAAAATTTCCACTAGTTAATGCTTCGATAGATGGAAATGATATTGTCTATCATGGCTATCAAGATGTTGGTGTCGCTGTTTCTACTGAAAGAGGTTTGGTAGTTCCAGTTATTCGAGATGCAGATAATCTTACAATGGCGCAAGTTGAGCAATCTATATTAGAGTACGCGGGCAAAGCACGAGATGGAAAATTAGGCATTAATGATATGCAGGGCGGCACATTTACCATTTCTAATGGTGGGATTTATGGAAATTTACTCTCGACTCCTATCTTAAATGCACCTCAAACCGCCATTCTTGGTATGCATAAAATTCAAGATCGACCGGTTGCTTTAGATGGTGAGGTTGTTATTAGGCCCATGATGTATCTAGCCATGAGCTATGACCATAGGTTGCTTGATGGCAAGGAAGCTGTGTCTTTTCTTATTGCTATTAAAGACCAACTTGAATCACCAGAACGTTTGTTATTAAATTTATAGGGTATCTTTATGTTTGATGTAGTTATCATAGGAAGTGGTCCAGCAGGTTACGTTGCTGCAATCAGAGCAGCCCAACTTGGATTAAATACAGCATGTATTGAAAAATCTTTTGATTCTAAAGGAAAATCACAGCTTGGAGGCACATGCTTGAATGTTGGATGCATCCCATCAAAAGCACTCTTAGATTCCTCTCATCGATACTCAGATGCTCTAAATCATTTTTCTGACCATGGGATTGAAGTCTCTAAACCAAAGCTTGATATACCCAAGATGATGGAAAGAAAAAATAAAGTTGTTGCGCAGTTGTCAACTGGTGTAGGTGGTTTGTTTAAAGCAAACAAGGTAACCACAATATTTGGAGAAGCTAAGGTGCTCAATTCCAACCAAGTTGAAGTCCTTATTGATAACAAGCCAGAAATAATTGAAACTAAAAATATAATCATTGCAAGCGGCTCTTCACCTATCAGCATACCCGTTGCTCCCATTGATCAAAAAAATATTGTTGATAGCACTGGCGCTCTAGAATTCTTATCTGTTCCAAAAAAACTAGGCATTATAGGGGCTGGAGTTATAGGCTTGGAGCTTGGTAGTGTATGGGCAAGGCTTGGCTCTGAAGTAACCATTCTTGAGGCAATGGATGATTTCTTGCCAATGGCTGATCACAAAGTATCAAAAGATGTGTTAAAAGAATTCAATAAACAAGGGCTAAATATTAACCTTGGCTGCAAAGTAACTTCAGCCAAAGCAACTGCCAAAAACGTAAAAGTCGGCTTCAAGAAAAAGGATAGTGACGAAGAACTAACAGTTGATAAATTAATTGTAGCTGTTGGCAGGAAACCCAATACCGCTAATTTATTTGATGAAAATTCTGGTCTAGCACTTGATGAAAAAGGCTTTATTCCTGTAAATGATTTCTGTGAAACCGAAGTAAAAAATATTTGGGCTGTTGGTGATGTGGTTAGGGGCCCTATGCTTGCTCACAAAGCCTCAGAAGAAGGGATCATGGTTGTTGAAAGAATTGCAGGCAAACATGCCGAAATGCACTATGACTTGGTACCGTCAGTAATTTACACTCATCCAGAAGTCGCTTGGGTTGGAAAAAATGAAGCAGAATTATCAGAATCTGGGATTGAATTTAAATCAGGATCATTTCCTTTTGCAGCTAGTGGCAGGGCTTTGGCAACTGGTGAGAGCACAGGTTTTGTAAAAGTCATAGCCGACAAAAAAACAGATACAATACTCGGCGTTCATGCCTTCGGGCCATCTGCTGCAGATATTGTTCAGCAAGGTGTGGTTGCTATGGAGTTTGGTGCTAGCGCTGAAGATTTAGGGTTAACTATCTTTAGTCATCCTACTGTTTCAGAGGCTTTGCACGAAGCAGCGATGGCAGTAAATGGAAATGCAATACATATAGGAAATAGAAAAAAATGAATCTCCATGAATATCAGGGTAAGCAACTTTTTGCTAAGTTTGGTTTACCAGTATCAAAAAATAAAGTTATTACATCAGCAGAAGATGCAATTAATGCTTGTCGCGATATTGGAGGCACTAAATGGGTTATTAAGGCTCAAGTTCATGCTGGCGGAAGAGGCAAGGCTGGAGGAGTTAAACTTATCAATACCCCTGAAGAAGCTGTAGATTTTTCAAATCATTGGCTTGGCAAACGCTTGGTGACCTATCAGACTGATGCCCAAGGACAACTGGTTAACTCAATTCTCATTGAAGAATGTACAGATATTGCTCAGGAACTTTATTTGAGCGCTGTTGTTGATAGAGGAACCCAGAGAATTGTGTTTATTGGTTCATCAGAGGGGGGGGTTAATATTGAGGAAGTGGCGGAGAAAACTCCAGAAAAAATTATTTATGAGCCAATTGATCCGCTAACTGGACCTATGCCTTTTCAAGCAAGAAAAATATCAAAAATACTAGGGTTAAACTCAGAGCAATCTAAAGAATTTTCTAAGATGTTGCCTCAACTAACAGATTTATTTGTAACCCATGATTTAACCTTGCTAGAAATTAATCCCTTAGTCATTACTCAGGGCGGTAAATTGCATTGTCTGGATGCAAAAATAAACATTGATACAAATGCAATTTATAGACAGCCAGAAATTCAAGAAATGCATGATCCTTCTCAAGAAGATCCTCGTGAATCAGAAGCAGCAATGCATGATTTAAGCTATGTGTCGTTGGAGGGCAATATAGGTTGCATGGTTAATGGAGCTGGTTTAGCCATGGGCACCATGGACACAATCAAGTATTTTGGCGGTGCTCCTGCTAATTTTCTAGATGTCGGTGGAACAGCTACTCAAGAAAGAGTCTCAAAGGCATTTAAAATTATCTTGGCAGACCCAGAAGTCAAAGTAGTCTTAGTTAATATATTTGGTGGAATAGTGAGATGTGATCTTATTGCAGAAGGCATATTAGCAGCCATAGAAGAGGTTGGCGTTTCTATTCCTGTGGTCGTTAGGTTGGAAGGAAATAATGCTGATATTGGAAGCACTATTCTTGCAGATTCTGGTGCTGAAATAGTGAGTTTGAATAATCTAGAAGATGCAGCAATAAAAGCAGTGGAGTTAAGCAAATGAGCATATTAGTTAATAAAGATACGCGTCTCTTGGTTCAAGGTTTTACTGGATCTCAAGCAACACTGCACTCAGAGCAATCCATTGAATATGGAACAAACATCGTTGGTGGTGTTACACCTGGCAAGGGTGGGCAAACGCACTTAGGCGCTCCAGTGTTTAATTCTGTTCATGATGCAATGGAAGCAGTTCAACCAAATGCTTCAATTATTTTTGTGCCTGCACCTTTCTGTAAAGACTCAATTTTAGAGGCAGCGGATGCTGGCATTAAATTAATTATTTGTATTACTGAAGGTGTTCCAACTCTTGATATGCTTATTGTTAAAAAGCGGATAGATGAGCTTGGCATCCAGTTAATCGGACCAAATTGCCCAGGAGTAATCACGCCTGGAGAGGCTAAGCTTGGCATCATGCCTGGCAGCATTCATATGGCAGGTTCCGTTGGTATTATTTCTAGGTCTGGAACATTGACCTATGAGGCTGTTAAACAAACTACAGACTTAGGTTTAGGTCAAAGCACATGTGTGGGCATTGGTGGCGATCCGATCCCAGGGACATCTTTTATTGATGCTTTAAAACTCTTTGAAGCTGATGAGCAAACTAAAGCAATCGTAATGGTGGGTGAAATCGGTGGAACTGCTGAAGAAGAAGCCGCTGAATACATCAGAGATCATGTAACCAAACCAGTTATCTCATACATAGCAGGGCAAACTGCTCCTGCAGGCAAAAGAATGGGTCATGCTGGTGCAATTATTGCTGGTGGCAAGGGAACAGCCGCTGATAAGATCAAAAAACTAAAAGAATGTGGCGTGCACATTGCTGAGAATTTATTGCAGATTGGCGCTAAAGCTAAAGAGGTTCTTGGTTAGCTTTTAGAATAAATTTATTGCTAGTGTAATTTAATCTTGGAATTATTAATGTTGAAAATAATACCAAACCAGTAATCATTCCTATCCAGATTCCAGCAGCGCCTAATGGATTTCCTAAAATTCCGTAATACGTAAGAAAATATCCAACTGGAAGAGCGATAAACCAATAAGTAACAATCAGCATTAGCATCGGTGCAAAAGTATCTTTGTACCCTCGCAAACTTCCAAGCGCACCCATTTGAAGCCCATCTGGTATCTGAAAAATTGCCGCAAACAGCAAAAGATTTACTGCAATTGCAATCACTTCGATATCACCAGAGTAAAGAGATACTAAGCTGTCCCTAAGAGTAAAAATACAAACAGTATTAAAACAAGCCCCTGCAAAACAAACTAGCACTGTCACATACGAGGCATATTGAGCTTGAGTGAGATTTTTTTCACCGACAAGATTGCCTATGCGGGTTGCTGCGGCAAGACCAATGGAGAGAGGAAGCATGAAGAACACACTTGCAATATTTATAGCTACTGTATGAGCTCCAACCACTGCTGCTCCCAGAGAGCCAATGATCAATGCCGCCCCAGAAAACATGCTGAGTTCTACAAAAAGACCAAAGCCTATGGGGAAGCCTAATTTTAGAGCTTCCAGAGTGGTCTCTTTATTAGGCTTAGAGAATTGAGAAAATAGTTTTGTCTTGGCGTATTCTTTTTTTCTTAAAATCACCACAACGAGGATCATCATACCTAGAATTACATTAATTGAAGTGGCAATACCACATCCAACTCCACCCATTGGAGGAATACCAAAATACCCATATACAAAAATTATATCCAAAGGAATATTAAGAAGCATGCCAATAAATGCAATCCAGAATACCGGGAGAGTTAGTCCCATTCCTTCGCTGTAACATCGCAGGCAAGTGAAAATCATATTTGCAACAAAACCATAAGACATCGCTTTCAAGTAGCCATCAGAGATGACTGCAATCTCTGGATCAATATCAAAAAATGGTATCAAGGAACTCAAGTTTCGATAGGCAAAAAATCCAATAACCCCAATGCCTATACTTAACCATAATATTTGGCGTACTTTTTCACCAATCATCTCATATTGCTTTGCTCCAAAGAGCTGAGCAACTATAGGAGTTACAGCAAACAGGCATCCACCAAAGAGAAAGTAGATTGGCATTGTTAAGGCATTTCCAATGGCAAGACCCGATAAATCCAAGGCGCTGGCTTGACCTGCCACGATCGTATCTGTGACACCCATACCCATGTATGAGATTTGGGAACCAAAGATGGGAACCCCAATCTTGAGAAGTTGTTTTAATTCTTTTAGTAATTTTTTCAAAAAAATAAGCCCAGAAATTTCTCGGTACTTTATCATACAAGTAGTGGTATCGCTGGAGAGAAAAAATTAGAAAAGACAATCGGCCATATTGGCTTAAAAAAATAACATCGAAGATTAATAGGCATTACGTTAAGCGTTTTGTAAAACCTCAATTCAAACATCTAGGCAATGGATCGGTATTTTTTAAACCCAAATTTATGAAATTATTTGGTTCCAACATTAGTATTGGAGATTTTGCTACTTTTATTGCTGCTCCCGACGACTACATACAAATGACAAGCTGGGATGCCGGTGATTGGAAGGGAGAAATTAAGATAGGGAATTATGTTTTAATTTCACCGGGCGTGAGAATGATGGCAGCTCTTAAAATCTCCATAGACGATTCCTGTATGTTTGGACATGGCGCATGTATTACTGATGCAGACTGGCATGGTATTTACGATCGAACCAAGGTTGTTGGTGAGCCTAAACCGGTAATTTTAGAAAAAAATGTCTGGGTGGGTGAGGATGCAATGATTTGCAAAGGTGTTACGGTTGGAGAGAACAGCATCATAGGAGCAAGATCGGTTGTCACCAAGGATGTCCCACCCAATAGTATTTATGCAGGAAATCCTGCTGCATTTATTCGCAATCTAGATGAAGGTGAGTTTATTACCAGGGAAGATTTTTTTAAGGACCCTATTAAATTGGCCAAAGATTTTGATTTACTAGATAGGTACACCCTAGGCAACAACACTCTTTGGAGCTGGATCAAAAGCATCATCTGGAGAAATAAGACCCATTGATTAAGATAGCTGCAGACTCTCAAATTCCAAATCTTGAACCAAGGCTATCAGAATTGTTTGATGCTGAATATTCATTACAGTATTTTGAATCTGATCAACTTAAGTCTAATGATCTTAAAGACATCGACGCACTGTTAGTTCGCTCAACTGTTCAGGTTGACCAAGAGTTATGTAACAACTCTCAAATTCAGTTTGTTGGCTCAGCAACTGCAGGAATCAATCACCTAGACACTAAATACCTGAATGACCAAGACATTGCCTGGGGGCATGCGCCTGGTTGCAATGCTGCAAGCGTTACTCATTACGTTATGGCTGCAATAGGAGAACTAATTCAAGAGGGTCTTTTTAATGTCAGACAGAGCGTTGGCATTGTGGGTTATGGCAATATTGGTAAAAGACTGTATCAAATGCTCTCAGCTCTCAATATCCCGGTTTATGCTCACGACCCTTTTTTAACAGATCCATTCTTGGTTGAGATGGATAAGATTCTCGCATGTGATTTGATAACGATTCATGTCCCTTATTCAACAGAAGGCGCTCATCCTACCAGAGAGTTAATTAATATTTCTCATGCCAAAGACTTAAAAGATAAAATTTTAATCAATACCTCTAGAGGAGGAGTCGTTTCTGAAGCATTGGTTATGGACTCTCATGATTTAATTTATATTGCTGACGTGTGGCTTAATGAGCCTACTCCATCACCAGCAGTTATCCAAAAAGCCTTTATTGCTTCTCCCCATATTGCTGGCTATAGCATTGAAGGCAAGCTCAACGGTGCCTCTATGATAGCAATGGAATGCGCAAGAGTTTTTAATTGCATCAAAGAAACTAGTTCGCTTGAGAATCACTCAATTGAATGGCCTCATGGGCTAGAAAATATTGTGCGCGACATGCATGCCTTTGGATTTCCTTTGGCTTTATTTAAGAGCGAGCTAGATTTAAGGTCTATTTCTGATACTTTGAAAAACATTTCAGCCAATGAACTTGCTGACAGATTCAAAGATCTTCGAGTCAATCACTCTCCAAGGCATGATTTTAATGCTTATTCTTATCAAGAAATAGTCGATCTAGACGAATCTATTAACTTAACTTTTTTTAATTCTCTTAAAAATCTTTAAAGTTGAAATAGAAGACTGGTTTAGATAAAAGGCACCAAAGGAATATTGCAACTGGAGATTAATACCAGTATTGAAAGCATGCCAACTAATTTAAAGAGATTTAATTTTTTCATAGCAATATCATTACATGCTTAAGAAGAACAAGAAATCTCTAAATCTTTGGCCCAAGCTGGAGATTTATTGGCAAATTTTTGATGCTCCTCAAGTTCTTCAAAAGGATTAGTCAGAACAACAATCAAAGTTTCTAGCTTAGAAAAATCAGAGTCTTCTGCAGCATCAATGGCCTCTTGGGCCATGTAGTTTCTCAGGATAAATTTTGGGTTAACTTGATGCATGGAGATTAATTTTTTATCTACAGATAAAACTTCTTTGGTATGTCTTTCTTGAAAAGAGATAATCCAGCTCTTTGCAATATCAGAATCCAGCTCGGGAGTTGTTTTGTTGGTTAGACCTTGTGTGAGATTTCTAAAAGTATTGGTGTAATCGAGTTTCTCAGATTCCATAATATCCAATAGACCTTGAATTAAAGTAGCATCCTCAGATTGGTTTTTTTCCAGCCCTAGTTTTTTTCTGAAGAGTTGCGCCAAAGTATTTTGAAAGATTTCTTCATATGTCTGCAGTATCTCACCCTGAGCTTCTTCAGAAATAAGTGAGGAGAGGGCATGCCCGAGAGCAGAGCAATTCCATAGCCCAATGTAGGGTTGATTTTTAAATGCATATCTACCCTGATGATCAGAATGATTGCAAACGTAGCTTGGCAAATAATCTTCCATGAAACCATAAGGACCGTAATCAAAAGTCTCTCCCAAAATACTCATGTTATCGGTATTCATAACTCCGTGATTGAAGCCACAGGCTTGCCAGTGAGCTATCATGCTGGCAGTTCGCTCTACAATGACTCTAAAAAAATCTTCATATGCAGCTGGAGTGCTAGAGAAATAGGCAGGGTACTGATCAATGCAGAAATCAGCCAATGCCTTTATATTCTCGGGTTGATTGTTGTAATGGAAATATTCAAAACTACCAAATCTAATATGCGTTTTTGCAGTTCTGGCCAGCATTGCAGCTGCTTCACTTTTTTCTCTAATGACCATTTCATCGCTGCCGATAATCATTAGCGCTCTGGATGTTGGAATTGAGAGAGCATGCATCGCTTCTCCACATAAATATTCTCTGATCACAGATCTTAAAACTGCTCGCCCATCTCCAAATCGAGAATAGGGTGTTTTACCTGCACCCTTTAAATGAATGTCTATCAAACCACTATTGGAGCTCATTTGCCCAAGAAGTAAACCTCTGCCATCGCCGAGCTGCTCGACGTATTGACCAAATTGATGGCCCGAGTAAACCATAGACAGTGGCTTTAATGATTCGATCTTCTCAGTACCATTAAAAATATTTAAGAGTTGCTGATCACAAAGGTTGTTGATACCCAGTTCATTCTTCAGATCTAAGTTTTCAGTTACAACAAAAGGGTTATCAAAGCCTTCCCAATTTTGCAGGGTATGAAAATCTTCTGAAAGCTCCGCAAAAGCATGAGTCAAGAGGGGAAACATTTAACCTTTTACAATTTCAATTAAACCAGCAACATGCTCATCCTTTGAATGATCAACCCCTAGATGCTCAACCTCATTCCACATAACAGCAGAGCATATTGGGCCTAGATTATCTTTTAGTGCATGCGCTACCTCATTACCTGTTCCAGTAAAACCTAAGGTATCTACCATTTCATCTGTTACCAGGGCAAACATTTCTTCCCATTTTCCTTCAATTGAAAGTTTGTGAAGCGCTTCATTAATATCTTCCCAGCCATGAAATTCTAATGCTGGTCTATAAGTTCTGGTAGATGCATAAAAACTAATGCGAGCAGCTATGGCTCTTTTGGCAGCCTGAAGATCTTCCTCTGTTTCTCCTGTAGCAATAAAGCCTCCCCAAAGAAGTTCACACTCATCGGGACTTCTCCCACTTTTTTTTGCACCCTCAGCAACCGCAGGAATAATAACTTCATGAATATATTGTGGTGAACACATGGGATGTAAGAGCAGGCCATCTGCAACTTCACCTGCAATCCTAGCCATTCCTGGTCCGAGACCAGAGACATATATTGGCGGCAGATCGCACTCCATTGGTGGCGGGGTAAACATAGGAGTCATAAGCGTATGCGTATAGTGCTCTCCCTGAAAATCAAGTTTCTCACCAGTTTTCCAAGTATTCCATATCGCTTTTACCGCCAAGATGTACTCTCTCATTCTAGGAGCTGGGGGAGACCAGGGAACACTAAATCGTCTCTCATTGTGACCTTTTACCTGTGTGCCCAGACCCAATTGAAATCTTCCATCTCCAAATGATTGAAGATCCCAACCCATGTTCGCAACGGTCATCGGGCTTCTTGGAAATGCTATAGCAAGACCGGTTCGAACAATCATTTGAGAGTGCTCTAGACCCATTAAAACAGGAAGAAAAGGCTCATTATTTAGCTCGCCAGATACCAAGGCGTCATATCCAAGAGCCTCAGCATGCTTAACAATATCAACAGTATTCTTTGATAATCCAGGTATGTATGTCTCTACTCTCATTTTTCATCCTCTTGATTTGAAGCAACCCTTGCATTGGCATATTGCTGCGCCCATTGATAATTTGGTTTACCTGATGGCGCCCTTTCTATTAAATCTGAAAAAATAATCTCTTTCGGCATTTTGTAACTTGCGATATATTTTGCAGCAGACTCTTTAAGATCATCGACAGTAAGATCTGAAGAGTCTCTGCGCTGAATAACAGCAACAACCTTTTGGCCCCATGTCTCATCTTTCACTCCAACCACAAGGCAGTCAAATACATTTGGGTGAGCTTTTAAAGCCATCTCAACCTCTTCTGGAAAGATTTTCTCACCTCCAGAATTAATAGATACACTTCCTCTCCCCAAGAGAGTCATTTGACCATCGCTTTCATACTTAGCCATATCTCCCGGAATTGAAAAACGCTCACCATCAACCTCAATAAATGTTTTTTTAGATTTCTCTGGATCTTTGTAATAAGCAATGGGAACGTGACCTTTTCTTGCAAGATAGCCAATGGTTTCAGTATCACTTTGCGGAATGATTTGATGGGTCTCTAAATTTAAAATTGCACTAAAGTCTGGCTTGTTAAATTTGGGTCCACCTCCAGAATCTTTAAGCTTTCCATCCTTAGTGTGAATATTGACGCCTGTTGCACCTGTCTCTGAAGAGCCCACAGCATCAATAATAAAGAGGTGAGGCAAGAGGTCTAACATTGCATCTTTGATAGAGGAGCTAAAAACAGATGCAGTACTTGCAAGCACAAACAGACACGATAAATCCAAACCTTTCTCCAGAGCTGCAGGCAAAGCATCGCAAAGGGGTCTGCCCATGGCATCTCCTGTGATTGTTAGATTCATAACTCGCTCTTTAGCAATGAGCTCCCAGATATAATTTGCATCAAAAGATATTTGATCATTGATGATGAATTTCCACCCTGAAAAAAAAGCATTAAAAGATTGCCACTGAGCAGCACCATGCATCAAAGGAGCAAGAGCCAGAGCAACTGTTTGGTCTTGCAAGCATTTATCTGCAAGAGCATCCGGTGTTGGATATTTTTCTCCCGTTACAGCATCAATTCCTCCCCCAAGAGTCATCAAGACATCTTCCATTCTCCAAACCACACCTTTTGGCATGCCGGTTGTTCCACCCGTGTACAAAATATATCGGTCGTCCCCAGAGCGACTTTGAGGAATTTGTTCCCCACTTTCATCTTTAATTAAAACTTCAAAATCTGTGCATTCAAGCTCACTTTTAATATCAGAACCATCTTCAATAGAGACAAATGTCTTAAGCAAGGGAAGGTCACCAGATATATTATTAAGCTTCTCAGAGAATTGTTTGTGAAAGAACACAGCTTCCATATCAGCATTATCAATCAGATATTTAAGCTCTTCTTCGACATAGCGATAGTTAATATTTATTGGAATGGCACACAACTTATATGCACCCAACATAATCTCCAGCCATTCAATGCAGTTAAAAGCATAGATGCCTATGTGACTTCCTTTAGAGATATTTAATTTTTGTAAAGCATGAGCTGCTTTATTAGCTCGAGCATCCAATTGCTGGTAAGTTAGACGAGTGTCACCGAGTACAACAGCTTCTCTGTCAGGAATTCGTTTTACGACACCTTCGAAGATATCAGCTGCATTAAACTCCACTAAACTTTAGCCACGTGATTTTCCCAGTAGGGGTCTCTTAGCTTTCTTTTATATAATTTACCATTTTCATCCCTTGGTAATTTTTCCATAAAATCAATTGAGCGCGGTAACTTCATCTTTGCAAGATTTTCTTGAGCAAATGCCATCAACTCTACTGAAAGCTGATCCGATGATTCAAGGTCTGCAATTAACTCTATCACTGCTTTAACTTCCTCTCCCCATTCCTCGTTAGGAATACCAAAGACTGCTGCATCCGCAACTTGAGGGTGCATTAGAAGAACGCTTTCTATTTCAGCTGGATATATATTTGCTCCACCAGAAATTATCATGTCAATTTTTCTGTCACATAAAAATAAATAGCCTTCCTTGTTTAAATATCCAATATCACCAACGGTAAAATAGACTTGATCATTTATAACTAACCTTTCTTTTTTAGTTTTAGCTTGATCTCCTTTGTACTCAAATTTAGTGGCTTCACCGAGCTTCATAAAGACGGTTCCCTGTTCATCGGTTGGAGTTTCACTGCCATCCTCATCAATAATTTTAATTTCAGCGCCAGGCCATGCTTGACCTACTGTGCCTGGAAATTCACTCCATGATTTAGCATCAACAACCGTTCCTCCTCCCTCAGTCGCTGCGTAATATTCCCAGATGGAATTTCCCCACCACGAGATCATGTCTTTTTTAGTGTGGACTGGGCAGGGTGCTGCAGCATGAATCATTGCTCGGGTTGAAGAGCAATCATATTTATTCCTAATATCTTCAGGCAGTTGAAGCAATCTATGAAATTGGGTGGGGACCATATGACTAGTAGTAACACGAAATTTGTCAATTAAATACAGCATTTTTTCAGCATCAAATTTTTCCATTAATACAACAGAATGACCGTAGTGTAATGCTGCAGTCGAATGCACTAATACTGCAGTGTGGTATAGAGGAGACCCAACAATATGGACATTATCTTCACCAGGTTGAATATCAAAAAAACTTAAAATCATTGCAAACATACTTAGAATATCATCTGGATCGCCCTCAACTAAATTTCTTTTAACACCTTTTGGTTTTCCCGTTGTTCCTGAGGTGTAATTCATTACTTGGCCTGCGGTTCTATCCTCTGGATTTGAAGTTGGGTGATCGGCAAGAAAATTATCCAAAGAAATAAACCCCTCTATTGGAGTAGTGCTAATACATCCTGAAGCAGGAAAATTGATTGCTGATACGGCTTTAAGGCAAGCCTCTTCCATAGCAGGAACTGATCCAGAAGCAATAAATGCTTTTGCACCGGAATCTTCTAATATATACGCAATTTCAGGACCAGCTAAATGCCAATTAATTGGCACCATATAAAAGCCAGCCTGCGCGCAAGCTAAATAAGAGACATAGTAGTCAACGGAGTTAGGTAGAACGGTTGCAACAGCATCTCCCTTAGAGACTCCCAGCGCTCTTAATGCATGAGTTAATTGATTTGCTTTCGCTAAAAGCTCGCCACGGGTCCAAGTCTTCTCTGATGGTTCAACCAATGCAAGTTGATCGGGCTCACTGTTTGCTATTCTATAGAATCCTAGTTCACTCATTATCATTCCTAAATAATTTAATACTTAATTCTAACGTCGCATTCTTTTAAATGTAACCACTACTTTAAGATTTCTATGCAATAATTATTTTTTTACTCATGACAAAAAATACGTAATGTTAAGTTATTTCAATCAAGAAACTCTTTGGTTCATCGTTGTTCTTTATGACCTTTGCTTGGCAATCTTTCTGTACAGATTTTTTGGAAAGTATGGGCTTTACTGCGCAGTCATTCTTGGCATTGTTTTAGGAAACCTTCAAGGTGGAAAGATTAGTCAGCTTGATATTTTTGGTTATCAGCTGAATGTCAGTATGGGGGCAATATTATATTCAGGCATTTATTTTGCTACAGATTTGCTTAATGAGAAATATGGTAAAACAGAAGCCAACAGAGCTGTTATGTTAGGTTTTGTTGCAAATATCGCAGTAATGCTCACCTTAGTATTGAGCACTCAATTTTTACCATCTAATCTCACTGGTTCCGCTGCAGAAGTGCATGATGCAATTTCAACTCTAGCTTATTATTCTCCTATTTTTATTATCGGCTCACTGACGGCTTACCTGGTTAGCCAGAGATTTGATGTATGGTTTTTTCATTGGCTTAAAAATCGTACCAACGGAAAAAAGCTGTGGCTAAGAAATAATCTATCCACCATGGTTTCGCAGTTGATTGATACTCTTATTTATCAATTCACATGGGTTCTAGCTACAGACTTAACTTTTAGTCAGGCCTTCGGTTTGGCGGCGATAAAATATATTTTTAAAGTGATCATAGCCTTGGTTGATACATTTTTTATTTACTGGGTGAGAAACTGGGACATTAAAACTTAAATTCATCAACACAAGATGGATTATAATATTTCATTAAAATAGAATCTTAATATGACAAATAAAACATTTAAATCCAAAGAAGATTTGCAGAACATTCTTTCACCCGAATCATTTTATGTCACTCAAGAAAGTGGCACAGAAAGACCATTTACAGGGCAGTATTGGGATCATGTTGAAGATGGAGTTTATTCTTGCATTTGCTGTGGTGAGAAACTTTTTAAATCTGAGGCTAAATTTGATGCTGGATGTGGCTGGCCTAGCTTTTATGAAGCATCTGACAATAAAAATATTACAGAATTAGAAGATAACTCATTATCTCGTGTTCGAACGGAGATAAAGTGTTCGAGTTGCGATGCTCATTTAGGACATGTATTTACAGATGGTCCTCAACCGACTGGTTTGAGGTATTGTGTGAACTCTGCATCGCTAGATTTTGAAAAAGAGGATTCTTAAATCTAAGTGACATCATCACCCAAAGAGAAGTTCAACTTCCTTGCTACTATTAAAGTAGGAGGGTGGACATTTGCTTCAAGGGTAGCAGGCCTGATTAGAGATATTTTTACCACCAATCTTCTCGGAGCTAGTGTATTTCATGACATATTTGTTGTTGTTTTAAAAATTCCAAATGTTTTCAGAAGATTTTTTGCAGAGGGGGCATTCAGCCAAGCATTTATTCCTATTTATTCTGACTACCTTGGAAAGGATAATGAGGATGAAGGTCAGGAGTTTATCAATGCATTGGCTGGATTGCTTCTCACGGTTTTATTTGCCTTCACGGTTCTTGCTTTAATATTCGCTCCTTTTTTTATTCTAATATTTGCTCCAGGTTTCTATTTTGATAGCGCCAAGCAGGAGCTTGCCGTAAATCTTTTGCGGATTATGTTCCCATACCTTGGTTTAATCTCACTGGTTGCTTTTGCATCAGGCATCCAAAATTCGCATCAAAAATTTTCAATTCCTGCAGCAACACCATTAATTTTTAATTTCAGTTTAATTTTAGCTGCTTCAATGATTGCTCCTAAAATGGAAATTCCAGTTATGGCACTTGCATGGGGCGTTCTATTGGCTGGGATTTTACAGCTATTATTTCAAATTGCTCCCTTGGCCGCTATTAAGAAAATTCCAATTCCTAAATTAGATTTTAGTAACAAAGGACAAAGAAAATTTCTTGTATTGATTGCACCTGCAATTCTTGCTGGAGGCATCGCACAAATTAATTTATTGGTCGATACAATTTTTGCATCCTTGCTAATCACTGGAAGTCCAACTTGGCTTTATGTATCTGATAGATTAATTCAATTTCCATTAGGTATTTTTGCAATTGCTATCGGAACTGTTCTGTTACCAAGCCTTTCAAAATCTTATGCACAAAATGACTTGAACTCATATACTTTGCAACTTGAAAAAGCATTCAAGTTAATTATTTTTTTATCCATACCTTCGGTTCTTGGTCTAATGATCTTTGCACAACCATTATTGGGAACCATCTTTCAAAGAGGAGCGTTTCTTTGGTCTGATGTCGAACAGTCTAGTCTGAGCTTAGTTGCTTTTTCCATAGGACTGCCTTTTTTTATGGCAATGAAAGTTTTAGTTCCTGCATTCTTTTCAAGACAAGATACAAAAACTCCAATGATCGTTGCTTTATTCAGCTTATTGCTCAATATAGTACTGAACTATTTTTTAGCCTTTTACTTAGGATATGGACATATTGGCCTAGCCATGGCCAGTTCAATTGCCGCAGTTTTAAGCGTTGTTCTGCTAAGTACGTTGCTTGCAAGAGAGAAACTCATGTCTTTCAATATTCTCATTAGCTCTTTTGCATTTAAAATTTTTATTGCTAGCTTCGCCTTAGCTGCCTTTTTACTGTTTGTGCTTAGCGAATCAAACTTTGAGTTGTTAAATCAAATGCAAAGAATTTTAAGATTGAGTTTAGTGTTAATTTCTTCAATGATTATCTATTTCGGTACAAGCTTCCTGATAGGCATTAAATTAAAGGATTTTAGATAATGTATTTAATTAGGGGTATAGGCAACATAGAAGCCTTTAAGAAAAAATTTCCAAATCAAACGATGAGTGGAACTATTGGAAATTTTGATGGCTTGCATTTAGGCCATCAAGCCATACTAAATCAAGTGAAAGAAAAAGCAAAAGCAAGCTCAAGCGCTTCCCTGGTTTTTTTTACTGAACCACATGCATCCGAATACTTCGCTTTAAGGCAGGATAATATTGTTCCTCCACCTAGAATTTGCCCATGGAGAGAAAAGGTAAAACTATTAAAAAACTTTGGAATTGATTTTGCATTTTTTTTACAATTTAATCGCTCATTAAAAATCATGACACCTGAGCTATTTCTAGATCAGGTTTTATCTCAAGTTAATTTAAAGCATTTAATTGTGGGTGACGATTTTAGATTTGGAGCTAAGAGAGCTGGAGATTTTGAATTATTAACAGAGTGGGGTCTCCAAAATGATACTGAGGTTATTTCAAACTCTACCGTCTTATTTCAGGATGAGAGAATTAGCTCAACCCGAATTAGATCAGCTTTACTTGAAAGTGATTTTAAGCTTGCTGAGCAACTGCTTGGAAGGCCATATACTTTTTCAGGAAAAGTGGTTTATGGCCAACAAATTGGTCGCTCTATTGGAATTCCAACAGCTAATTTGTGGATGCCCAGTCAAAGACTGCCGATAGCAGGTGTCTATGCTGTAAAATGCCTGATTGAAGGTCAAATTCATAAAGGCATTGCTAATATGGGCATTAGACCAACTGTTGGAGGAACCAAACCAGTCCTTGAAATTCATATATTTGATTTTGACGCCACAGTCTATGGCAAAAGATTAACGATAGAATTTAAAAATAAGCTTCGAGATGAAAAGAAATTTGATAACATTGCGCTACTAAAAGAACAGATTTTACAAGACATCTCTAAAGCAAAAAAAATACTGGAATAATTTTATATGAGTAAAGATTACAGGGACACTTTAAATCTCCCTCAAACTGATTTATCAATGAAAGCTGGTCTTGCAAAAAAAGAACCCGAGCTTTTAAGTTATTGGGACTCCATAGATCTCTATTCAAAAATAAGAGAACAGAATAAAGGTAAGAAGCAATTTATTTTGCATGACGGACCTCCTTATGCAAACGGAGATATTCACCTTGGCCATGCAGTTAATAAGGTTCTCAAGGATATAACCATCAAATTTCAGACCCTTCTCGGAAAAGATGCTCCTTACGTTCCTGGTTGGGACTGCCACGGCCTGCCGATTGAACTAAATGTTGAAAAAAAACATGGTAAAAATAGCGACCTCGTAAAAAATAAAGAAACTTTTATTAAGGCATGCAGAGAGTACGCACAATCTCAAGTTGACAAGCAAAAAGCAGATTTTATTCGATTGGGTGTTCTGGGGGACTGGCAAAATCCATATCTATCTCTACATAAATCATTCGAAGCAGATACAGTTAGAGCGCTAGGCAGAATCGTTGCAAATGGTCATTTAGAAAAAGGTGAAAAACCTGTCCACTGGTGCATGGATTGCGGCTCTGCTTTAGCAGAGGCTGAAGTTGAATATCAAGATAAAGTTTCTCATTCAATTGATGTAAAATTTTCTGTTATTCCTGAAAATCTTAATTCAGCTTGCTCAGTATTTAATATCAAATCCATCTCAGATCTTTCTATGGTTATTTGGACTACTACACCATGGACGATTCCATCTAATGTTGCAGTTTGTCTTAATGAAAATATTACTTATGTTCTTGTAGAGAGCTCGCAAGGAAATTTAATTATCGCAGAAGATTTACTTGATGATTGTTCTCAGAGATGGGGGATTGAGCTCAAGGTATTAGGGAAAACCACAGGAAATAGTTTAGCCAATCTCTCTTTGAAGCATCCTTTATATCCAAGAGAATCAAAAGTTTTGCTTGGTGATCATGTCACCACTGAGAATGGTACCGGTTGCGTGCATACTGCTCCTGCGCATGGGCTTGATGACTATTTTATTTGTATTAAACACAAACTGGAATCTATAAAAGCTCTAGACAATAGAGGTATATTCAAAGAGGAATACGGATCATTAGCAGGTATGAGCACTAAAAAAGGCGATCCAGTAGTAATAGAATTACTGCAAGATGCTAATGCTCTAATAGCTACCAAAGAGTATGAACATTCATACCCTCATTGCTGGAGACATAAAACACCATTAATTTTTATGGCTACTCCTCAATGGTTTATTTCAATGAAAAAATCTGGGTTAGTTGAGGGTGCAATCAATGCTGTTTCACAAGTAACTTGGGAGCCAGAATGGGGAGCGCAGAGAATTTTATCTATGTTGGAAGATAGACCTGATTGGTGTATCTCAAGACAAAGAAATTGGGGTGTACCTATCCCATTAATTATTCATAGAGAGACTGGCGATATTCATCCTAAACAGAATATACTTTTTAACGAAATTGCTGACGTAATTGAGCAAGAGGGTATTGAAGGATGGAATAATCTAGATCTTGAAACCTTGATTGATGATGCTGACCAATATACAAAGGTTCGAGATACACTAGATGTATGGTTTGATTCTGGCGTAACTCATATGTGCGTTTTGGATAAATTATATGGAGCAGATGTGGTTGCTGATTTATACCTCGAAGGTTCTGATCAGCATAGAGGCTGGTTCCAGTCCTCTCTATTAACGGGCATTGCAATTAATGGCATGCCGCCATATCGATCAGTCCTTACGCATGGATTTGTTGTGGATGAGGATGGGCGAAAGCAGTCAAAATCTATTGGAAATGTAATAGCGCCTCAGAAAATCTGGGATACCTTGGGAGCAGATATTCTTCGCCTTTGGATAGCCTCAACTGACTTTAGAAGCGAAATGGTTGCTTCAGATGAAATTTTTAAACGGGTATCTGATCAGTATCGAAGAATTAGAAATACTTTGAGATTTTTATTAGGAAACATTAGCGACTTCGACCATAAAACAGATGCCATAGACCTCAACAATTTATTGGAATTAGATAAATGGATTCTGGAAGAGTTTAAAGATTTACAGAAAGATATTGTTGAGCATTACGAGTCTTATTCTTATCACCTAGTGGTCCAACGCATACATAATTTCTGCGTTAACCAGCTTGGAGGTGTCTACCTAGACATTGTAAAAGATAGGCAATATACGACTCAGCAAAACTCCAACATTAGGAGATCTGCTCAAACAGCCATGAAGTTAATGATTGATCAGTTGGTTATTTTAATTGCACCTATTCTTTCTTTTACGGCCGAGGAAATTTGGCAAAATGATGCAGATCTTACAGCAAATAAAGCATCAGTATTTCTTGCTGAGCTTGATTCCATTCCAGATTTTGATAGCAACCTTGATCAAGAGAGTTGGAGCAGGCTATTAGAGATCAAAGATAATGTTAATCAAAAAATTGAAGAATCTAGAAATTCTGGTGAAATCAAAGGCTCTTTAGATACTGATATAGTGCTAACAGTAAATACTTATGATTTTCAGCTCTTAAATAACTTATCAACTGAACTACATTTCTTTTTTATTGTTTCCTCGTGCAACTTAGTCCAGGGAGATGATCTCGAAGTGTGCATTACACAATCTACATTTGAGAAATGTACTAGATGCTGGCATCGAAATAATAGCGTGGGCAAAAGTCTAAAGCATCCTGAATTATGCGATAGATGTGAGCTTAACATCGATGGTGCAGGAGAGGACAGAAAATTTGCCTAGCTTAAAAATAGGGTATTTTTTTATCTTAGTGTTCGTTGCGCTAGACGCCCTTTCAAAATATTTAGCAAAACAATATTTAGAGTTTGGGGAAATGGTCCCAATGATACCTTCGTTAGACTTGCTGCTGGTCTTTAATTCTGGTGTTGCGTTCAGCATGTTAGATTTTAACAATGCATTTACTAGTTATGGTTTATCGATTATAGGCTTCGTCTTAGTAGCCTATCTTTATTTAATGTTACGCAAAGAAGAGGCCATCATAAATTATTGGGCTTTAATTTTAATAATTGCTGGAGCATTAGGAAACCTTTTAGACAGAATGGTTGATGGCGTGGTTACTGACTTTTTATACTTTCATATTGATCAATTCTCTTTCTTTATTTTTAACCTAGCTGATGCATTTATTAGTATTGGAGCAGCTATTTTTATTATTGCAGAATTACAGAAATATTTTAGCTCTCAAGAATTATGAAAACCCAGATTATTTTAGCTAACCCAAGAGGATTTTGTGCCGGGGTGGATCGTGCCATAGATATAGTTAATCAGGCATTGGTTAAATTTGGTGCTCCAATTTATGTGAGGCATGAAGTGGTGCATAACAAAACGGTCGTAGAGGAGCTTAAGTCTCAAGGAGTTATTTTTGTTGATGAATTAGATGAGGTTCCAAAATCAGCTCATGTAATCTTTAGTGCTCATGGTGTGTCAGATAGGGTAGAGCAAGAGGCTATTAAATTTAAATTACGTTCATTTGATGCAACCTGTCCTTTAGTAACAAAAGTACACAGCGAAGTTCAACGCCATGCTAGGGCTGGAAGGGATATTATACTTATAGGCCATGATGGACATCCTGAGGTTGAAGGTACCCTAGGCAGACATCATCCAGGAGAATCTGGTAGTCAGATTTATTTGGTTCAGGATGAAGAAGAGGCAATGGAGCTTAAAGTTAAGCAACCACAAAATCTTACATATGTTTCACAAACAACCCTAAGCCTAGATGATACCAATGCAATAGTTTCAATTTTATATAGTAGGTTTCCAGAGATTTTAAAACCAAAAAGTTCAGATATTTGCTATGCAACCCAAAACAGACAGGATGCTGTTAAGCAGCTGGCATTAGAGGCTGAGTATATTGTGGTTATTGGCTCAAGAAACAGCTCAAACTCAAATCGCTTAAAAGAGCTGGCTGAAAAATGTGGCACACCCTCAATACTAATTGATGACTACAGTGAGCTTAATTTTACCGATCTGTCTGGATATAAAAAAATTGGAGTGACAGCAGGAGCGTCTGCTCCAGAATCTCTTGTACAAGGCGTGGTTACAGCTTTATGTCAATCACTTAACGGTGAACCTCTCGAGCTAGGTAAAAACAAAGAAGATATCTTTTTTCGGCTTCCTCCTGAGCTCAGATAAAACATATTCATAGGTTGTTGAATAGTAATTCAATCAATTACACTATCTTGATGATCAGTCACAAAGTATGAGGGCGCTTGAGGGTGTTATTCAGGGGATAGAATATTTTCAGTCCCCAAATTTCAATGAACGACCAAAAGATATTGCCATTGATTTAATCGTTATTCATGCAATTAGCTTGCCTCCTAAGAATTACGATACGGAACTAATCAAAGATTTATTTCTTAATACACTAGAAGCTGGAAATGATTCATACCTCCGTTCTATCAGACATTTAAAGGTCTCTTCTCATTTCTTAATTACCAGAGCAGGTCAGCTAATTCAGTTTGTTCCAATACATTTAAGAGCTTGGCATGCAGGCATTTCAAGCTTTAAGGGTCGAGAAGGGTGTAATGATTTTTCAATAGGCATTGAGCTTGAGGGTTGCGATGAGGAGGAGTTTGCAGTTACTCAATACGAAACCTTGAGAGAACTTGTTCATTTCCTAAAGCAAGAATACTTAATTATTGAAGACAATATTGTCGGTCACTCTTCGGTAGCACCAGGAAGAAAAACAGATCCAGGTCCTTACTTTAAGTGGAATTTGTTAAAATCCTCTACATGAAACAAAAGCTTTTAGGGATGATGCTGCTTGGTTTTGCTTCCGGGCTTCCATACATGCTTGTTTTTTCTACTTTATCCGCTTGGCTTAGAGACGTTGGCATTTCACTTACTGAAATTGGTTTCTTTGCATGGTTGGTTCTTACATATTCTCTAAAATTTCTGTGGGCACCTCTGGTAGATAGATATTCAATTCCTCTATTTGGTCAGCTTGGAAAAAGAAAGGGCTGGATTCTTTTGTGTCAAATAATTATCGTCATTGCATTGATTGGAATGAGTTCAGTAGACCCAATCACCAATTTAAAACTTCTTGCCATTTTTGCCTTTATGGCTGCTTTTTTTGGCTCGATTCAAGATATTGCAATCGATGCCTTGAGAATAGAAATGGCTGATAATAAAGAGCAGGGAAACCTAGCTGCTAGTTATCAACTTGGATATCGTATTGCAATACTAGTTGCTACCTCAATTGCTCTAATTTTTGCTGACCAGTTAGATTGGAGTTATGTCTATCAATTCATGAGTCTGTTGATGGTTTTAGGGGTGATAGGGGTACTTATTTCTCATGAGCCGAAGAATCATGAGATTGCTATAGTTCGCATTGATCAAGCTTTAGTTCAATCTTTTCAAGATTTTTTTAGCAGGTTTGGAATCTGGGCAGCCTCGCTGATTCTCCTGTTAATTTCTACTTATCGGTTAACCGATATTGTAATGGGCCCCATGGCGATGCCTTTTTACCTTGACATGGGGTTTACCAAGACAGAAATTGGCGCCCTGGTTAAAACAGTTGCTCTGGCAACCTCTATTCTTGGATTTTTTGTCGGAGGTTATCTCATTAAAAAGCTTGCTTTAACTACTAGTCTTATTATCGGAGGAGTCAGCGTTCTCATTACAAATTTATTTTTCGCCATTGTTGCAAATCTTGAGGCAGATATTTCTTTGCTATCGTTAATTGTTGGTCTTGATAGCTTTGCAGCTGGCCTTGTTGGAACAATTAATATTGCCTTTCTTACCAGCCTAGTTTCTAAAAAATACACTGCAGTTCAATACGCCATGCTCACTTCATTTATGATGTTACCTGGTAAGTTTTTCAGCGGCTTCTCTGGAATGCTTGCTGATTACTATGTTTCTATTTCATCTCTGCAAACTGGCTGGGCTTACTTTTTTTACACCACATCCGCCATGTCCATACCAGCATTATTGCTGATAGTAATTTATCAGAGAACTTATGTTCCAACCAATAATTCTTAGTTCTAGAGTTTTATTAGTGCTATCAATTTTAGTAATATCATATTTAGCAACGACCGAAATAAATTCTAGCTCGCAAAGTCTTATCGATGATAAATTGCTGCATTTTTTATGCTTTGCATACCTAACAATCATATTTAAGTTTACCCAGTTTATTGATCAAGATTTTTGGCTCTATGTTATAGTCCTTGCCTACGGAATTTTGATAGAAATAGCTCAGATGTATTTACCGTATCGTTCGTTTGAATTTTTAGATATTTTCGCGGATTTGATGGGCATCTTATGTGCAGGCTTCTTGTTAAAACTTGCAAAAGATTTGTACATTAGCTATTGAATTAATATTATTTAGCCCTACATAACTCTTAACCTTTTAATATAAGGATTATTGTTATTTTTAAGCAGGAGACTTGCAATGAAATTAAAACCTTTACACGATAAAGTTTTAGTCAAAAGAACTGATGAAGAACAAACTACACCTGGTGGAATTGTTCTGCCTGGCTCAGCCACGGAAAAACCTTCTCAAGGTGAGGTTGTTGCTGTTGGACCCGGTAAAAGACAAGAGAACGGAGACCTTACGCCCATCGGTGTTGCTGTAGGCGATCTTGTTATATTTGGCCAATACGGTGGAAATGAAGTAAAAATCGATGGCGATGAATATTTAATTCTCAGTGAGAGTGATATTTATGGCGTTTTTGGTTAAGTCAGTTAATTCAATAAATAAATTTAATTTTAGGAGATAGGATATGTCAGCAAAAGATGTAAAGTTTGGAGATTCAGCAAGGGTAAAGATGCTTCAGGGCGTCAATATACTAGCAGATGCGGTAAAAGTTACTTTGGGACCTAAGGGCAGAAATGTTGTATTAGATAAATCATTCGGTGCACCAACAGTGACCAAAGACGGAGTATCTGTTGCAAAAGAAATAGAGCTTGAAGATAAGTTTGAAAATATGGGAGCTCAGATGGTAAAGCAAGTTGCTTCACAAACTTCTGATGAAGCTGGAGATGGAACAACTACTGCTACAGTTTTGGCTCAATCAATAGTTAATGAAGGCCATAAATCTGTTGCAGCTGGGATGAATCCGATGGATCTAAAGCGTGGAATCGATAAAGCAATTACAACTGCTGTAGCTTTTGTGGAAAAGCTCAGCGTTCCATGTGCTGATGACAATACCATTGCTCAAGTTGGAACTATTTCTGCAAACGGTGATGTAGATGTCGGTGGAATCATCGCAGAAGCAATGCAAAAAGTTGGAAAAGAAGGAGTTATTACTGTTGAAGAAGGGAACGGTATTGATAACGAGTTAGACGTGGTTGAGGGAATGCAATTTGATAGAGGGTATCTTTCACCATACTTTGTTACCAATCAAGATAGTATGACTACTGAACTAGATAATCCTTTTATCCTGCTTCATGACAAAAAAATATCTAACATCAGAGATATGCTTCCACTACTAGAATCTGTGGCAAAGGCTGGCAGACCATTGTTAATAATTGCAGAGGATATAGAAGGAGAAGCTCTTGCTACTTTGGTGGTTAATAATCTTCGTGGCACGGTTAAAGCTGCTGCTTGTAAAGCTCCAGGGTTTGGGGACAGAAGAAAAGCTATGCTAGAGGATATTGCTATCTTAACTGGCGGCACTGTTATTTCTGAAGAAGTAGGACTTTCTCTTGAGGGAGCTACTGTTGAAGATCTAGGTACAGCTAAAAAAGTAACCTTAAACAAAGATAATACAACTATCGTTGATGGGGCCGGAGATCAAAAAGCAATTCAAGCCAGAGTCAATCAAATCCGTGCACAGATTGAAGATACATCTTCAGACTATGATAGAGAAAAACTTCAAGAACGGGTTGCAAAACTTGCTGGTGGCGTTGCTGTCATCAAAGTTGGCGCTGGCTCTGAGATAGAGATGAAAGAGAAAAAGGCAAGAGTTGAAGATGCATTGCATTCTACTCGAGCAGCTGTAAAAGAAGGCATTGTTCCTGGAGGAGGAGTTGCCTTAGTTAGAGCATTAGACTCTCTTACAAAACTCCAAGGCGATAATGATGATCAAAATGTTGGAATCAACATAGTTCGAAAAGCATTTGAAGCTCCTTTAAGGCAAATAGTTACCAACGCTGGAGAAGAAGCTTCGGTAATTGTTGCAAAAATAAGAGAAGGCAAAGGTTCTTATGGCTTTAATGCTGCAAATGGTGAGTATGGCGATATGATTGAAATGGGAATCCTTGATCCTGCCAAAGTTACACGAACTGCTCTTCAAGCAGCTGGTTCTGTTGCTGGTATGATGATTACCACTGAAGCTATGGTTACAGATATGCCTAAAGATGAAGGAGGTGCTCCTGCAATGCCTGATATGGGTGGCATGGGTGGCATGGGTGGAATGCCAGGAATGATGTAAGAATCAAAGTAATAAAAAAAACGGGGAATTTCCCCGTTTTTTTTTGCAAGATATATAATTAATAACTATTCAATATTTAATTATTTAGGAGATTAAAGATGGAAGCATACCTAGGAACAGTTTTGATACGATTTGTTCATGTACTTTTTGGAATTCTATGGATAGGATTGCTCTATTATTTTAATTTCGTTCAAACGGAATATTTTAAAGATTCCGAACCTTCTGCTAAGTCCGATGTAGTTCAAAAATTAGTACCTAATGCCTTGTGGTACTTTAGATGGGCAGCTGCATTCACATTTCTCACAGGCTTATACTTATTATATTACCTATCAATGACGGTAAATATCTCTATAGTCCTTGGCGCTATAATGGGAACTATTATGGCTGCAAATGTTTGGTTCATAATCTGGCCTAACCAGAAAAAAGTAATTGCTGGAGCTCCTGATGCAGCAGATGCAGGTGCTAAAGCTGGATTAGCATCAAGAACAAACACATTACTGTCTATCCCAATGCTTTATCTGATGATTAATTCTGCTCATGGTTTTGGTCTGCCAATGATTGCCGAAACTTCCATGATGGGTCTATGGGTTGGCTTAGTTTTAATCTTAGCAATTGAAATGAATGCAATATTTGGATCGATGAATAAGATGATTGCTTCAGTTAAAGCTGTTATTCATTCTGGTATTGCTTTAACAGTTATTTTTGGAGCGTTGGTGCACTATTTATAATTTACAGAATACTGTTTTAAAAAAGGGAGCATTAGCTCCCTTTTTTATTGATCTTAACTTTAACAATAAAATTTTCTTCTATTTGTAAAATCTCTATCCTGTATAGGCCTAATTCTAGGCAGACATTTTCCTGAGGAATCTGATCTAAGTGATCGATAATTGCCCCATTAATTGTCTTAGATCCGTCTTCATCTAAGTCCCATCCAACATAGTTATTAAGATCGCGTATTTTTGAGTTGCCATCAGCAATAACAGAACCATCTTTTTTTTGAATAAATTCTTTTTCTAACTCTTTTTTGGCGGCTCCAAACTTACCGACTATCTCGTTAAATATATCTTCTATGGTTAGCAATCCCTGGATTTCTCCATATTCATCTACTACTAAGCCTAAATTATTATCTTGTTTTTGAAATTGATTTAACTGCTTTGAAAGAGTTGTACTTTGCGAGATAAATGTTGTCTCTAACAGTATTTTACTTACATCTAACTTTTGCTCTAGCGCTTCAATAAATTCATGTGAGTCCTTAAGATGCAACATTCCTACGATGCTATCAATAGAACCTTTAAAAACAGGTAAACGACTATAGTAAGAGGAGGTAATAACCTTTTGAGCAGCTTCAATGCTTTGATTTAAATCAATCCCCATAATCTCAGCATGAGAGGTCATAATATCTTCAACAGTAAGCTCTTCCATACCAAGAATAGAAGACAGCATAGCTCTTGATTGATTTGGAATTAGTTCTCCATGTTCATCAAGCAAAGTTCTCAGCTCATCTGAATTCAAGTTGTCATTTGAGGCAGACTCCATAGGGTCTACATTTAGAAATTTTAATAATCTCGAGCTCACTATATTGGTCAACCAAACTAAAGGTTTAAAAATCCAAACCAAGCCTTTCAGTATCCACGAAGATTTAATAGCAAAGTTTTCTGGGTGAACGCTTGCAATGGTCTTTGGAGTGATTTCTGAGAATATTAAAATGATAAGCGTTAAGATCACAGAGCCCAATAAAACATTTCCGTCAAAGTAATCAATCATTAAAATTGTTACCAAAGCAGAAGCTAAGATATTTGCAAAATTATTTCCTACTAATATGGATGCAAGAAGAATATCTGGTCTTTTCAGAAGCATCAGAGCTCTTTTTGCGCCTTTTGATTTTTTAGATAAGTTTCGAAGTTTTACTTTATTAGAAGCCATCATTCCAGTTTCTGAACCAGAAGAAAACGCAGAAAAAATCAGCAGTACTAATAGCGCTGCTAGCAAAAAAGATATTGAATTAGTTCCCAAGAAATTATTAAAGGTAGTTAGTTACAAAAATAGAATTGACAGAATAAGCAAGAATTACCATAGCAAAGGATAGCATTATACCTCTAACCGCATATTTCACCTTAAGACTGGCGAATTTCACACCTAGAAAGGTGAGCAAATAGATAATGAGAGCAAAGACAGTAAAAATACCTTTAAAGATTAATTCAAGTGAAAAAGCACTGCTAATGATGATGCCCGAAAGGAGAGATAGGCTGATGCAAAGAAGACCTATTCCAATCAGTTCAAAGATTTCACTGTATTCTTGCTCTACAGATTTTGTATTTGATCCTACCTCACCTTTTTTAATTTTCGTAATGTGTCTTTCTAATAGGGTGGTTTCAAAAAAAGTAATAACTAAAACCGCAACGCTGAAACCAGTAATAAATAGATGAGCTGCCAGAATTGTTAATCCATAAGAATAAATCATGGACCCTGCAATAATTAAAAGAGAAATTAGGAGGCCAGCAAACACCTGTTTGGATGATCCAAGAACTAGTCTAGAGATAAAATATGCAAAAATTGCAATTAATGTGGAGGAGGTGAATGACACTGTATTATTTTTTTTCTATTGTTTATATATTAACACTATCAAATTTATCAAGGTTACCCTAAAATACAAATCTTTTTTATAGATACAAAAACAAAATTTAAAATATGGTAGTAGTTAGACTTGCAAAAAGCGGAGCGAAAAAAAACCCTTATTACTTTATAACGGTTGCCGACTCCAGAAAACCTAGAGATGGTGCTTTCATTGAGCGCTTAGGCTTTTTTAATCCATCAGCAAAGGGATCTGAAGAAAGAATGAGGTTTAATGTAGATAGATTAGATCATTGGATTTCTCAAGGAGCACAACTCTCGGATAAAGTAAAAGAATTAGCAAAAGATGCAAGGCTATCTCCAGATGACCTTCAGGCAAAACTAGATGCTAAAAAAGACAGAAGAGCACAAAAGAAAGAGGCAATCAAAGCACAGAAGATTGCTGAATTAGAAGCCAAAGCCAAAGAAGCAGCTGAAGAAGAGGCAGCAGCAGAAGAAGCTCCAGCAGAGGAAGAACCAGTAGCTGAAGAGGCAGCCCCAGCAGAAGAGGAAGCTCCAGCAGAGGAAGAACCAGTAGCTGAAGAGGCAGCCCCAGCAGAAGAGGAAGCTCCAGCTGAAGAATCTGAAGAAGAACCTTCAGATGATGAGAAAAAATAACACAATAGATCTTTCACTATTTATCCTCATTGCCAAAATAGGCAAGACAAGGGGCCTAAAAGGAGAATTTTTTCTCAGATCATTTGCTCAAAACCAAGAAACGCTTTTTTCATTTAAAAAATTTTATGCTCTTTCATCATCCACTATGGAGGAAGTGCATTTTGAATATATGAAACAAAGCAATTCTAATATTATTGCGAAACTCAAACCTTTTAATGATATTGATGAAATTAAAGCTTTTGGCCAAAAGGATATCTATATTCTCAAATCAGAGCTCCCAGCACTAGAGAGTGACGAGGTCTATTGGTTTGAACTAGAGGGAATGGAGATCATAAATCTTGAAGGCCAACATCTCGGTCTTGTTCATGAGGTCAGTAATTTTGGAGCTAATGATGTTCTTGTGATAAAGCCTGCAAAAAAACAATTGAAAAATATTTTGATACCGTTCATAAAGAACAGGGTGATAATTTCAATCGAAAAATCAAAAAATTCAATATTAGTTGATTGGCAGGAGGACTATTAAACCTCATGAATATAAATATCATCACTTTATTCCCAGAAATATTTGAAGCATTAAGTTATGGTTTGCTCGGCCAAGCCATTGAAAGGGAAGATATCAAAATTAATATATTTAATTTACGAGAACACCAAATTAATAAACATGGCCAAGTTGATGATAAGCCATATGGAGGAGGGCAAGGCATGGTACTGATGGCAGAGCCTCTAGAGAAATCACTTAATGATGTTCCCACTAATATATTAGGCAGAGTAATCAATCTTTCTCCACAAGGAAGCCTTTTAAATCATCAAAAAGCAAAAGAATTATCTTCTTTATCAAGTATCACTATTATCTCAGGGAGATATGAAGGAATTGATGAAAGATTCATTTCACAATATGTTGATGAAGAAATTTCAATTGGTGATTTTGTTTTAAGTGGAGGAGAATTTGCTGCCTTGAGTCTTATAGACTCTTTATCAAGATTTATTCCTGGAGTAATCGGAAATAAACAATCTGTAGATCAGGACTCATTAAGCCAAGGTTTTTTAAAGGGACCTGTTTTTACTAGGCCAGAAAATTTTAACTCAGAGTCAGTTCCAGAGGTGTTGTTGTCAGGAGATCATAAAAAAATACAAGAATGGAAAGATGACCAAGCTTTAATAAGAACTTTTAAAAGAAGGCCTGAATTATTAAAAAGTGTAAAATTAACAAAAAAACAAAAAAAACTCTTGGAAGATTTAGCTTCTAAGCGTATCCTATAGCTCATTTTTTAGGCAAAATCATGGCAGACAAAGATAACGAAAATTTAGATGCAACAACAGCTGAAAATGTTGATGCAAAAGAAACTGTTTCAGAGGAACCTTCAACTGATCATACATCAGCAGAAGCATCAGAATCCTCCGAGGCTTCGTCTGAAGAGTCAGTAGCTGAAGAGGCTCCTGTTCAGGAAGATCAAGCGACAGAAGCTCCTGCAGCGGAGGCATCTGCATCTGATGAAGCATCAGCTGATGATCAGCTAGAAGATGAGGCTGCTCCTGTAACCACTGACGAAAAAACGCCTGCACAAATCATCGAGTCCTTTGAAGCAAGTCAGTTAAAAGATGATATTCCTTCATTTAGACCTGGTGATACGGTTGTAGTATCTGTCAAAGTTAGAGAAGGAGATAGAACCAGACTCCAAGCTTTTGAAGGGGTGGTCATGAATATTAAAAATGCTGGCTTAAATTCTGCTTTTATAGTTAGAAAAATATCTAGTGGCATTGGCGTTGAAAGAACCTTTCAACTCCATAGTCCTATGATTGATTCTATTACCGTCAAAAGAAAAGGGGATGTTAGACAGGCGAAGCTCTATTACCTCCGAGAAAGATCTGGAAGATCAGCAAGAATCAAAGAAAGATTAGACTAAACATATGTCTTCTGACTTAAAAAAGAATCCACTAGTAGATTCTTTTTTATCAACCTTGCGCCTTGAAAAGGGCTTATCTGAAAACACCATAAAAGCTTACTCAAATGACTGCAAAGCTTTTAATCAATGGTTGTTTTTAAAAAAAGGATATAAAGCTGTAAGCGCAATTGAAGAGGATATAGAGAATTACCTAAAGCATCTAAATAGCATCAATCTCTCTAATGCATCTATTAATAGAAAACTTTCATCTATAAAACATTTCTTTAATTATTTAAGTAAAGCAAAACTCTTAAAATCAAACCCTGTAATAAATATCTCAGGTTTGAAGAGTAGCAAAGCTCTTCCAAAATCTCTTTCAATCATTGATGTGAATAGCTTAATTAAGGCTCCAGACTGTTCTAATTTTATCGGATTAAGAGATAGAACAATGATAGAGCTAATGTATGCCACAGGAGTAAGAATAAGCGAGCTTATAAATTTAGAATATGGCAATATAGATTTGAATAGATCTTTGATAAAGGTAATGGGCAAGGGCGGAAAGGAGCGAATGATTCCTTTCGGAGATGATGCTTTATCGTGGCTAATTACTTACATTGAGTTTAGGCGGAAGAATAATCTATCTCTCAATTCGCGCGATTTTTTTATTAGCCAACAAGGCAAAAAAATTTCAAGACAGGCCTTTTGGCATAGGATTAAGGTCTATTTAAAAGTAACAGGACTTTCTTTGGATATTTCTCCACATACTCTCAGACATGCATTTGCAACTCATTTATTAAACAATGGCGCAGATCTAAGATCTGTTCAAATGTTATTAGGTCATAGTGATCTATCCACGACTCAGATATATACTCATATTGCAAAACAAAGGCTAAGCGATATGGTTAAACAACATCATCCAAGAGGTTAATTTTATGAAGTTATTAATGTTCATATTCATTTTAGTTTTTTCATCTGGCATAAAATCTGATGAGCTTTTAATTTCATCTAAAATAAATGCAGTTCTTCCTGACGGCATGTCTGTTCAAAGCATAAAGGAGTCCCAAATAGAAAATTTATTTATAGTTGATATTGGAGATTTGCAGCCCATTTATGCTTCTAAAAACGGAGAATTCTTTTTTTATGGTGAGCTATATGCAGTAAACGGAAATATGCTGCAAAATACCACTAAAGATGAGATAAATTTAAAACGTAAAAGTATTCTAGATGAAGCTTTGTCAAAGGATGACTTTATTAGTTTTAAATCTGAGAATGAAAAATATAAAGTTACCATTTTTACAGATGTGGATTGTGGGTATTGCAGAAAGTTCCATAACGAAATTAAAGATTTCAATGATCTTGGCATAACCGTAAATTATGTTGCCTTTCCAAGGTCAGGATTAGATTCTATTTCATATAATAAAATTGTTACAGCCTGGTGCTCAAAAGATCCAAAAAACACTTTAACAAAAATGAAACAAGGCATAGATGTTCAGCTGTCATTGTGCCAGGACCACCCTGTTGAAACTCATTTTCTATTAGGCCAAAAGATTGGCATTACAGGTACTCCAGCTATAATTAAGTCAAATGGAGAGCTGCTTCCGGGATATCTTCCTCCAGAAGAGCTGTTAAATAGATTAAATTAAATATGGCTAAATTAAAAATTGGTATTTGCGGATGGGGTAATGTTGCTACTGGATTATATGAACAATTAGTCAATGGAAATGAGACCTATTCTAACTGGGAAATATGTTGCATCGGTGCACGACGTGATAATCCAAAATGCAATCCTGGCTCAACAAAAATTTTAAGGGATATTTTTGATGTACTGCAAGAGGATATAGATGTTGTTGTTGAATTAATTGGGGGAGTTGAAACAGCCAAAGATTTGATTGCACAAGCACTTAAATCACGTAAACACGTTGTAACTGCAAATAAAGCAGTAATTTTTGAACATGGCGAAGAGTTAATTAATTTAGCAAAAAAAAATGATGTTGAGCTGTTGTTTGAGTCTGCTGTCTGTGCAGGCACTCCGACGATTAAGATGCTTTCAAATGACTTGACTGCAAATAGGATCTCTAAGGTTGCAGGCATGCTTAATGGAACAACAAATTTCATATTAAGTAATATGGAAGAGGGTGCTACTTATGAGTCTGTTTTACAGGAAGCACAAGAAAAGGGATATGCTGAACCTGATCCTAGTCTAGATGTTAACGGAACAGATGCTGCTCATAAAATAGGAATTCTTGCAGCCTTAGCTTTTAATAGCGGTCTTCCAGCATCTGGTTTTTATGTTGAAGGCATTGAAAATATTCAATCACAAGATTTTACATATGCAAGTGAATTTAATTTGACCGTCAAGCATTTAGCTGTTGCAAAATTAAATGATAAAGGGATTGAGTTGAGGAGCCATCCAGTAATGCTGAGCAAGAACTCAAGCTTGGCAGGATTAAAGGGAGTGAGAAATGGTATTCAATTCGATACAAATCTCCTAGGAGAATTTCATGTAGCTGGATCTGGTGCAGGAAGAGAATCCACAGCATCTGGATTAATTTCTGATTTATTTGCGCTTTCAAGATTCAATGGATCTTCTCCAATGCACTATCCAGATTTCTCTAAAAAGCCCAATCTACTTAATTTTGATGATTTAATTTTTAAATATTATGTTTATTTGGAGGTTAAAGACGAGCCTGGTGTTTTAGCATTAATTAGTAAAATATTTGCAGATCAAGGCATTAGTTTTGATAAGGTTATTCAAAAAGATCAATTAGACAATGGAAATGTTCCAGTTGTAATTTTTACTGATCCAGTTATTGAAAATGAGATGCAAACTGCTTTGAAAGGTCTAGAAAATCATCCAGTTATCTCAAATTCTAAAATTATAAGAATTGAGGATCTGTAATGCTTTTTCACTCAACCAGAGGTCAAGACTCTAAGAAAGACTTTGCATCAATTTTAATGCAAGGCCTTGCCGATGATGGAGGTCTTTTTATGCCTGATTATTGGCCAGAAATTGACTTAGATGAAATTAAATCCAAGAAATCGTTTGTAGATATAGCCAAATGTATTGTTCCATTATTTACGACGTCATCTTTCACTCATGATGAAACAATAGTCATCGTTGAGTCAGCTTGGCATGATTTCGAACACAAAGATCTGATTGGTATAAGAGAATTTGATTCAGTATCTATTCTTGAGCTTTTTCATGGCCCAACTGCAGCATTTAAAGATTTTGGGCTCCAGCTTGCTGCAGCTTTTTTTAATAAGGTCCTAGAGTCTGAAAATAAAACAGCAATTGTGTTGGGTGCAACATCTGGTGATACAGGCTCAGCTGCAATTGATGCATGCAAAAGCTATGATCGAATTAAAAGCTTTATTATGCTTCCCAATGGAAATATGTCTGAAGTACAAAGAAGACAGATGAGCACCATTAAGGCTGCGAATGTATTTGCTTTAAGGATTAATGGAACATTTGATGATTGCCAAGATTTGGTAAAGCTTGCTTTCAAACGGCGTGATTTTTTGAAAACTGATCAATATTTATTAGCAGTTAATTCAATAAATTGGACTCGAATTATCGGTCAAATTTGTTATTACTTTTATGCTTATAATCAACTGCATAAAAAAGGAAATCTAAATTTCTCCATTCCAACAGGAAATTTTGGCAACGTATTTGCTTGTTACTCTGCTCATAAAATGGGGCTGCCTATCAACAAAATATCAGTTGCTGTAAATGATAATGATATTTTGCATCGATTCTTCAGCAGTAATGATTATTCTAAACAATTGGTTCATGAAACTATATCTCCTAGCATGGATATTAGCGTAGCAAGTAATTTTGAAAGGCTGGTATATGATTTCTTTTTGAACAGGGACTCTTCTAAATGCGCAAAAATGTTTGATAACTTTCCAATTAAAGCTATAGAGCTAGACGTTGAAACTTGGCAAAGGAAAGATAGCCTTTTCTCATCAAGCAAAGTTGATGATTTGGAAACTACAAAAACTATTCAAGAAATATATCAGGCAAATAGTTATATTTTAGATCCACACACTGCTGTTGCAGCTGTTGAGGCTATTCAGAAAAGTGATTCAAACAACCATTTTGTTGTTTTATCTACCGCTCATCCAGCAAAGTTTGGCATCGCAAGTAAAGACAGGGGTTCAGTTCTAGCCGCAAAATTATTGTCCGGTCTGACTAGCGTCATTGGTCAAGTCTCTCTATAGTAGAAGATAGCTGACTGATGCGGCAATTTTTAGCTGATTGATGATCAGCTCTGGGAACAAAGGTTATAG
>ENA-ORDR01000074-ORDR01000074.1-marine-metagenome-genome-assembly--contig:-NODE-74-length-51641-cov-11.873982_pt1 | contig 51641 bp, 45 predicted proteins | sample MGYA00240993_ERZ508538 | MGnify/ENA primary metagenome ERZ508538 (study PRJEB26207, sample SAMN05421999) | marine metagenome | isolation source: Monterey Bay, California, USA | place: USA:Monterey Bay... | reverse complement strand
AGCGCTCGACTTGCATGTGTTAGGCCTGCCGCCAGCGTTCGTTCTGAGCCAGGATCAAACTCTCAAGTTGAAAAGCTATTGCTAACTTATCCTTGACGTTCGAACCTTTGCACATCGTCCCATTGTTCAAATGGGACAGTCATCTGTCTGTTGTGCTTCTGGTTTCATAAGAAACCGAAAGCCGTTCAAACAGTGAAGCTGACCTTCCATAATCGAGCCAAAGCTCTAGGAAGTCGATATGCTGGTTGATTTGTCGTTATGACCAAACCGCCCACATATCTCTTCAATTAATATCAATTTCAAAGAGCATTAGAGACAAAAACCAAGTATGAAGCGCCAGTTTAACTTGGTGCCACTTACTTGTTAACTTTCTATCTCTACTTCCCAAGAAGAATAATTTTCTAACTGGTGCCCCGTCTAGTCATCTCTGCTTATCCGGTGAGATGCGTTCTAGGCTTACTGAGTGTTGTCCGCAAGTGCTTTTTTAACTAATTTTAATTTTTTGACAAAAAAAATAAAAAATTTAATAAATACAGCTACTTAATAACCTTTTTCTTATACTTAGCACTTCTAATAAATGATTTATAGCTTAACGATAAATGTTTTTTGGCGATTTATACGTAAAAAATCAAAAAAAATAGGGTTCAAATTAAGTTTTGTTAGAATCTATGCCCAGATTTTGTAACTATTTCAGCAAAACAAATACTCGACCAAAACAACGATTATTAAACTATCCAAGTTAGTTACTCCCTCATCATAGAATCTTTGCTAAAAAGATAAACAAAACATCCTGCCAAGAGAAATAATCCAAAAAACAAAAATATTGATTGATAACCCAACGCAATATCTTGCTCAGTGCTATAGCTAACAAAAAGCTTTCCGCTCCAAGCCTGAAGTATTCCAGCACCACCAATACCAAAAAGATTCAATAATGTAACGCCACGGCCAGTCAGATGTGCTGGAATAAAATCTCTTCCATGACCTATGATAACAGCAAAGGACGAGCCAAAGAATCCAACCAATGCTAAAAGAGTTATTGATATCACTAGTGAGCTATTAGGAATTAAGAATAGTAATATACAACTCATGGCACATAGAAAGTTACCAAAAAATATTATTGTTTTCTTTGAAGATATTATTCGATCTAAAGGACCATACACAATACTACCTAAGATCATTGATACGCCCATTATTAGTGTAGCTGTTCCAATCATCTCTTTTGAAACTACAAAAACATCTGACAAATATGGACTAATCCATAACCCCCTGATGCCTGCTGCTGGAGCATAGGTAACAGCCATTAGAATGATAATTGGCCAGATAATAGGCATCTTTAAAATTGTTAAAACAGAGTCATTACTTTGCTTCTCTAATAATACCTTTTCAGGATTTTTTACAAAAATATAAATCAAGACCGCTACCAAAAAAGTGATAATTGCAAGACTTAGCAAAGCACCCCGCCATCCAAAAAGTTGAACAGCTAAAGTAAGTGGTAATGCACTGGCCACGTTCCCCATTGTTCCCAAACCTAAGCTTACTCCGGCAAGTGTTGCAAAAACTTTTGGTGAAAATGAACGGGCAAAAATATAGTATGCAGACATTAGTATTGGAGAGCAGCCAATGCCAATTAACCCCATAGCTAAAATAATTTGATTTTCACTCTGGGCGCTGGAAAAGAGGAATGCCCCCCCTGCTCCTCCAATTGCTAATAATAAACTTGCGGTAATTCTGGGACCAATTTTGTCAAGGGCAACACCTACAGGTATTTGCATAGCTGCAAATGTTAGAAACCAGATTCCTGATGCTGTTGCAAGAATTTCAGGAGTTGTATTTAGGTCCGTATATAACTCAGGAGCCAAAACTGCTAAGAAAGCACGATAAAACTGACTGAGAACATAGCCTAAAACTAAAACAACAATACCGATTTTCAAACTATGCCCTCTAAATAAATTCTTTAGTATACCTTCATACTAAACTTTTAACGTTATTAGGGTCGATTACTTGACTTTAACTAATAGCTATCACACACCAGTATAAATAAATAGGTAATCTGTAATGGCTTCTGACAATAGGTTAATTGTAGCTCTCGATGTTTCAAACGCATTACAAGGAATGAGCATAGTTGAAAAATTGGGTGATTCTGTTTCTTTTTATAAGATTGGCCTTGGCATGCTTACAGGTGGAGGTATGGCACTCGCCAATGAATTAAAACAAGAATTCGGTAAAGAAATTTTTTTGGATTTAAAGCTTTTTGATATTGGGACTACTATTGAACGCGCAGTAAGAGGAATCACTAGTTACGAAATTGATTTTCTTACAGTTCAGGGAGATCCTCAAGTAATTCAGGCAGCACAAGAAGGCAAAGGAGATAAGCACACCAAAATATTGGCAGTTACATTCTTAACCTCTCTTGATCGAACAGATTTAGACAATAACTTGATAAAAAAGGGCGATATAGAAGATTTAGTAGTTGAGCGAGCAATACGCGCATTCGAAGCAGGTGCCGATGGTGTCATAGCCTCACCGATGGAAGCACTCAAAATAAAAGAAGCCCCAGAAGCAAAGAACAAAATAATAGTTACCCCAGGAATAAGGCCGATTGGTTTTGAAAAAAGTGATCAAAAAAGAACTACAACACCAGTTGATGCTCTATCGAATGGAGCTGATTATATCGTTATTGGAAGACCAATTACAGAATCAAAAAATCCTCGTTTAGAAATAGAAAAAATTCTTAAAACAATTAGGCCATCTAATTAATGCCATCTTTATGTCGAGATTGTTTTAACTTGTATGAGGACAACATTCGATGTCCCAACTGCAACTCACCCAGTATACTAAACCATTCGGAACTCTACAAATTATCTATTGCCCATATGGATTGTGACGCTTTCTACGCCTCTGTTGAAAAAAGGGATAATCGAACTCTAGCTGACAAACCAGTAATAATTGGTGGTGGTAAAAGAGGGGTTGTCAGTACTGCGTGCTATATAGCTCGAATAAAAGGCGTTAGATCAGCTATGCCTATGTTCCAGGCATTACAAAAGTGTCCTGAGGCTATTGTTATAAAACCTCGTATGGAATTATACTCAGAGGTCTCAAAATCAATCAGACAAATGATGATGGAATTAACACCAGCAGTCGAACCTCTATCACTCGATGAAGCATTTCTAGACTTAACAGGTACTGAGAAATTACATGGCTCACCACCAGCTGTCCAATTATGTATGCTATTAAAGAGAATCTCAAATGAGCTTGGAATAACAGGTTCAGTTGGCCTATCTCATAATAAATTTTTAGCCAAAATAGCTAGTGATCTCGAAAAACCAAAAGGCTTTTCAATCATTGGTAAAGAAGAAACAGACGCCTTCCTTTTAGATAAACCGGTAAGCCTAATTTGGGGCGTGGGAACAACATTCCAGGATAAATTAGAAAATGACGGTATTAGAAAGTTTTCTGATATAAAGACAAGATCAAAAGAAGTTCTGATAAAACGATATGGTCAAACTGGGCTTAGATTGTGGCATCTTGCAAGAGGACAAGACTATCGCAAGATACAAGCTAATGCTCCTGTAAAAAGTATCTCGAACGAAACTACCTTTTTTGAAGATACCTCTGATAAAAATCTTTTAGATGGCCATATCTGGCGCTTATGCGAAAAAGTTACTGACAGAGCTAAAGCAACAAACCGCATTGGTTCAGTTATAAGTATAAAATTAAAGCGAAAAGATCATACCCAAATTTCCCGCCGATTAAGCCTCAGAGAGCCAACACAAATGTGTTCTTTGATTTATCAGGCAGCCAAATCTCTATTAGACAAAGTAGAAGATAAAGGACCATTTAGATTAATTGGTGTAAATTTATCAAAAATAAGTTATTCGTCAAAAGAAATAATCTATAATGATCTAATCGATTTCAAAACAACTAATAGTGTGAATGTGGAAAAAGCTACCGATAAAATAAGACAAAAGTTTGGAGACAAATCTATTTTGAGAGGTCGTTCTCTTAGATAATTTTACTCTGCTGCTAACTTGATACTTTCTCGACCAATATAAGCCAACTTTTTAAACACTTTAGATATTACTTTTTTAAAATCATCAAAGCTATCAGCTTTCTCAATCTTCAATTCATTCATGTACAAACTCCGGTTAATCTCTATCTGAATAGCATCTTGATTCAAAATTGGATCACCATAATGTTTAGTAATAAAGCCACCTGAAAACGGTTGGTTAATCGATACTCGAAAGCCCTGCTCTTTAAAGGCATTTTCTGTCTGATCTAAAATCTCTCTATCAGTTGCCTTACCATAACAATCACTCAAAACAATATCAGGTATTTTACCCCATGAAGCGCCCAAAGACTTAACTGCATCTTGCGGCATAGAGTGGCAATCATACAAAATTGCTCTGCCGAAATTTTCTTTCGTTGTTCTCAGAATATTTGTGAGCTTATCGTGATAGGGATAGTAGTACTGGTTTAGACGCTCATTTGCTTCATGAATTGAAATCTTTCCCCTTCTTATAACGGTCCCATTAGCTACAACCCTAGGAATGACACCTAAACCTGAAGAAATTCTTTTATTTTTGAATTTGTTAGGCAACCCCAAAATCAAATCAGGATCTAGTTCATCATCACTACGGTTCAAATCCACAAATGCTCTAGGAACATTTGCTGAAAGAAGCTGAGCACCATAGTCAACAACTTTAGACAAAAGTTGATCTACAAACGCATCTTCAGAAGATCTTAATTTCAAAAATTCTATCTGATAATCATTTTTAAAAGTTTCAGCATAGGCCCGACCGGAATGTGGGGAGGAAAATATACAAAGCGATTTTTGAGATTCTGGCAATCTAAGCGTATATGGTAAATTTATCATATGAGTCTATCCTAATAGAAAGTTTAATATATAATTAATTGTTTATCCGAAAGCCCTTGAATTCATTCAAATTCCCTTTTATAGACCTCGGACCGATGCGTTACGCATTCTCTACACGGTCGATTCTGTGGAAGCACGGTTTTAATGGGCGTATAGCTCAGCGGTAGAGCACTACGTTGACATCGTAGGGGTCACTGGTTCGATCCCAGTTACGCCCACCATAAAAAAAACCTCTAATATTGAGGTTAATTAAATGGCGCAAGCGCGCCTCGAAAGGAAGAGACTATGAAGGTAAAAAACTCGCTCCGCTCGTTGAAAGCGCGCCACAGAGATTGTCGTATAGTGCGTCGCAAAGGCAGGGTATATGTGATAAACAAAACCCAACCACGCTTTAAGGCCCGCCAAGGTTAACCATACTCGTTTTAAAGTACGCCTGAGTAATCTGAATCTTTTATCAAATTTGAAATATGCTTAAGAGTCGTAGGTTCTCTTATCTTCTATGACCAATCCATCTTTTGGCAAAGTCCCTGGTTTAAGGAGCACCACTTCACCTGTTAATTTAAAAATACTATTTATTGACGATTGATACTCTCTTTCATCAACATTAACTGTTTCTATCATGACAGTCATGACATCCTTTTCACCGATTCTATCTGCAATAATTCGAGCTTTTAGTATATCTTTGTTAATTTGAACGAAATCTGCTACCTGCTCAGGCCTTACAAACATCCCCTTGATTTTTGTAGTTTGATCAGCTCTACCAAGCCAGCCTTTAATACGCGTGTTCGTTCTACCACAGGGGCTCTCTCCCGGCAGTACAGCTGACATATCGCCAGTTGCAAACCGTATTAGCGGATAATCTCTATTGAAGGTGGTAACAACCACTTCTCCCACCTCACCATCATCTACAGGATTACCCGTACCTGGGGTTACGATCTCGACCAAAACTCCCTCGTCGACAACCATGCCATCCATTGCAAGTGTTTCATATGCAATATTACCAAGATCAGCAGTACCATAAGACTGCAAACAACTAATACCACGGTCAGTGTACTCTTGCCTTAATGACGGAAATAAAGCTCCACCACCAACAGCTGCCTTTTTAATTTTACTTAGATCAATATTTAACTCATCAGCCTTATCCAGTAATACTTTCAAAAAATCAGGTGTACCTGTATAAGCTGTAACCCCAATATCAGATGCCGCTCTCACCTGTAATTCACTTTGACCAATTCCTGCAGGAAAAACTGTTGCTCCAACAGTCTTAACTCCATTTTCAAACATCATTCCAGCGGGGGTCATGTGATATGAGAAACAATTTTGAACTATATCATTATTTCCAATGCCTAAAGCATGTATAAATCGTCCAAGTCTCCACCAATCATTCGAAGTCTGACCAGGTTCATATATTGGGCCTGGTGATTGAAAAATATGTTCAAAATTACTTGACGTTCCAACTGTATAACCCCCAAACGGTGGTGCTCTTTTTTGCGCCTGACTAATGGAGGATTTTCGTGTAATTGGAAGGCTAGATAGACTTGCTAATGACGTTACTTTGCTAAGATCAAATTCACTTAATATTTCTTTATAAGTTTTGGTATGATCTCGTGCATGCAGAAGCTGGACGGGCAGTGCTTTTTCAAGGTCACTTGCTCTTTTTTCTTCAGTTCTAATCTCTAAATCGTCAAAAAATTTCATTTATTAAAATCTCAATTCAATCCTAATTAATGCTTAACTCAGCCACCGTTTTCTGCGCCGGTAACTACGACCATCACGAAATGATTTTCTACCCTTATCTGATATTCCCAAATAAAATTCTTTTACATCTGGGTTTTCTCTTAGATCCTCTGCTGTTCCATCCATCACAACCCTACCAGACTCTAAAATATAACCGTAGTGCGCAAATCGTAAAGCAACATTTGTATTTTGCTCGGCTAATAAAAAAGAAACACCTTCTTTTTCATTCAAATCTTTTACAATCTCAAAAATTTCTTCAACTAATTGTGGTGCAAGACCCATACTAGGTTCGTCTAACAAAACTGTCTCAGGTTTGGACATGAGTGCGCGTCCGATAGCACACATTTGTTGCTCTCCTCCAGATGTATACCCAGCTTGACTTTTCCGTCTGTCTTTTAATCTTGGGAAGTAAGAATAAACCATCTCAAGGTCACTTGCCACTTCAGACTTGCCATCTGTTCTAGTGTATGCACCAGTCATTAAATTCTCTTCAACTGTAAGATGCTCAAAGCAGTGTCTTCCTTCCATTACTTGGATCACACCTCTTTTTACCATTTCAGATGGGTTTTGATTTAAAATTGAGTGATCTCGATAAGTAATTGTTCCTTTTGTAACCTCTCCCCGTTCTGAATGAAGTAGATTTGATATTGCTTTGAGTGTTGTGCTTTTTCCCGCGCCGTTACCTCCTAAAATCGCTGTAATACCACCTTTTAACACATTCAAGCTCACACCTCTTAACACTAATATCACGTGGTTATAAACAACTTCGATGTTGCTAACTTGGAGGAGGTTTTCTTTTTGTTCTGTAGTATCCAACATTTAAACGCTCACTATTAAAAAATTAATTTTACTTTATAATTCTTAAGTATTTTTCTTGGCCCAAATTTCTTTAGGCCAAGAAAATATTTTTTCAAATAAGATCAGTTCTTAGCTACACTGGTCTGATATATTATTTTCAGAAGCGTATGCGGATGAATCCTCATCAATCAATGCATCAACAACAGCTCTGTCAGATCCTACGAAATCAGTAATAAGAGACCAAGTTCCAGAATCAGCATCCCACTGCTGGATAGCTCCAAGACCAGGACCACCATGATTTTCACAGGTTACATCAATCTCTGAAGTAAACCCATCAAAGCCCATCTCTGTCCATCGTGCTTGGTTAATCTTAAGGTTTTCCAATCCATCACGCATCATGCCCGGTGTAATATCTGAAACACCGTGAATTTTCTGCGCTGTACGAATTGCCTCTACAAGATAAGCAGCGTTCAAAACACCTCGACTGTAAAGAACAGCGCCAACTTGGTCGCCAGCTCCTGCTGCTTTTCCAGCATCAATAATGTGCTTTTGAATATCTGCATAAACTCCAAAATCAGTTCCAGGCTTGTTCATAGCTATCGCTTTATAACCATCAGACTTTGCACCAGCTGGGATAACGTCGTTTTCAGACGCAGACCACCAAACACCGATGAAACGATCCATTGGGAATCTGATTGAAGCTGCCTCACTAATAGCAACTTGGTTCATAACACCCCAACCCCACATAGTTACAAAATCTGGTTTCTCTTTTCTTACTTGCAACCATGTAGATTTTTGTTCTTGGCCAGGATGATCAACTGGTAATAAGACTAGCTCAAAACCATGTTTTGCTGAAAGCTCCTGAAGGGTCCTAATAGGCTCCTTACCGTAAGCAGAGTTATGATAAACAAGTGCTATCTTTTTCCCATCTAAGCTTCCATTTTCCATATCCATCATATGCTTTACAATAATTGATGCCGCATCCCAATAAGTTCCTGGAAAATTAAATACATGGCTGAAAACTTTGCCGTTTGCTGCTGATGTACGTCCATAACCCATAGAATGGATTGGAATGTCGTCAGCTGTTGCTTTCGGTATCAATTGATATGTGATACCTGTTGAAAGTGGAAAATAAACTAATGCACCTTCACCTTTTGTTGCTTCGTAACACTCAACACCTTTGGTAGTGTTATAAGCTGTCTCACATGGCAGTATTTTGATCATTTCACCGCCAACGCCACCATCTCTGGCGTTAATCATATTTAGGTAATCCTCAACCCCATCTGCATATGGAATCCCATTTGGCGCATAAGGGCCAGTACGGTAACTTAGTAATGGTATTGCAAGATCTGCACTTGCAGGTATTGCAGTTGCCATCATAGATGCAGCTATTGCAGCTATAGTTAGTTTCTTCATGGTCAATATCCTCCCTTAGATTTTAGACCTACTAATTTGCTCCTAATTAAAGGAGCCTTACGCCTTGAACATCTCTAATATGGAAATGGCCAAAGCCTTAATTTTCCCTTCAAGGTTCTCCAATATGCCACAATACCATGTGGTTCCTTGATTAAGAAAAATACGATTAAAGCGCCCACTAAAATAATTTGTGAGAACTCAGCGATGTCAGTTGGTATTCCAAGAAGACCAACAAAAACATTTTTAAATAAAACAGGTAACAAAACAATAAATGCTGCCCCAATTAAAGAACCTAAAATAGAACCAAGGCCACCAATAATTATCATAAACAATACATCAAAGGACTGATCTATTGAAAATGCTTCTGTAGGTTCAGCTGCACCAAGCCAGACTGAGAAATATAGTGCTCCGGCAACACCTACAAAAAAACTAGAGATTGCAAAGGCAGACATTTTAGCAACTAGTGGGTTAACACCAATAATTTCTGCTGCAATATCCATATCACGGATCGCCATCCAACTTCTACCTATTCGACCTCGGACCAAATTTCTTGCAATCCACGCAAAAAGAAACAAAAAACCCAAGCAGAATAAATAAGTTGCCCAAGGCTTTGTATAAGCACCGGTCACAACAATTCCCAAAAAATCTCTTTCAGGAGAGTTAATTTGCCCAGTGGCAGAATAATTGTACGTCCACTCCCACTTGTTAAAAAGCCATACTAAGAAAAATTGAGACGCTAATGTGGCCACAGCCAAGTAAAAACCTTTGATCCTAAGAGAGGGCAAGCCAAACAAAACTCCAACACCAGCTGTAACCAATCCAGCAATCATTATGACCAAAAACATGTCCATAGCAGGAAATCCCGTCATTAACTTGAAGCTTGCATATGCACCGACAGCCATAAAACCACCTGTACCAAGTGACACCTGACCACAATATCCGGTCAATATATTAAGTCCAATCGCTGCTAATGCATAAATAAAGAAAGGCAAAAATATTGCCTTTTCCCAATATTCGTTAAGGAAAAATGGTATGACAAAAGCTGCAATCGCCATTGTCAGCCAAAAAAGAATTTTATCTAGTTTTAATGGAAAGGTTTGTTGGTCACTTTTATAGGAGGTTTTAAAATCACCTGCTTCTCGATAAAACATTTAATTAAACCCTCTCTATTATTTTCTCACCAAACAAGCCTTGAGGCCTAAATAGTAAGAAAAGAAGCGCCAACATGTATGCGAACCAATTCTCTGTAGCTCCACCAATCATTGGTCCAATATAAAACTCAAAAAGTTTCTCTCCAAGACCTATCATTAGTCCACCAACTATTGCTCCTGGAATAGATGTAAAGCCTCCAAGCATTAAGACTGGTAGCGCTTTCAGGGCTATCAAAGAAAGTGAAAATTGCACTCCAGATTTAGCACCCCACATCACCCCAGCCACCAGAGCTACAATTCCCGAGACAGACCATACTATCCACCAAATCGTTTCCAATGAAATACCCACCGATAATGCAGCTTGATGATCATCGGCAACGGCTCGAAGCGCTCTACCCATTTTCGTGTAAGCAGAAAACAATGTTAAAACTGTAACTAAAACGATTGCTACGACAGCTGCTGATATCTCTAATTTATCAATAAACATATCAGTCGTATCTAAAATAAACTCCGAGGGCCCTTCTGGGAGTCCCACATCTAACATTTTTACGTTAGCACCCCACATTAAATCACCCACGCCCTCAAGTACGTAAGCCAAACCAATGGTTGCCATAAATAAAATAATGCCCTCTTGATTGACCAATGGTTTCAATACGATTTGCACAATAAGCCAGGCCAAACCAATCATAACCAGCAAAGAGAATAAAAGAGCTATCACCGTTGGAAAACCCGCACCCCAATGAGTTGCATGTAAACCAAAAACTGACAAAAGATGCGCAAATGGTATCTGGCCAGTTTGAAACCCAACAAGAGTTAAGGCCGCAAATAATGCTAAAACACCTTGCGCAAAGTTAAATATGCCAGAGGCTTTGAAAATTAGAACGAAGCCCAGAGCAACAAGCGCATACATAACACCAGCTAAAAGCCCAGAAATTACTATCTCATAAAAAAAAGGGTCTACTAGAAAAAACATTTAAGCACCCATACTGACAAACGTGAAAAATTAATCATTCGCAACCCCCAAGTAGGCATCTATTACAGCTTGATTTTTGAGTATGTTTTCGGGAGTATCATCTCCAATTTTTTTTCCATAGTCCATGACAACCACTCGATCAGCTATATCCATAACCACACCCATATCATGCTCAATTAAAGCAACCGTGGTTCCAAATTCATCATTTACATCTAGAATAAACCGAGACATGTCTTCTTTTTCTTCGACGTTCATGCCTGCCATAGGCTCATCAAGAAGTAACAGCTTAGGCTCTGCGGCAAGCGCTCTTCCTAGCTCCACTCTTTTCTGTAAACCATAAGGTAATTTTCCTACTTCTGTTTTTCGTATTGATTGAATTTCCAGAAAGTCGATCACTTTTTCCACAATTTCGCGGTTTTCATGCTCTTCTTTTTCAGCTGCACCCCTCCATAAAACTTGCGATAAAATATTCGTTTTCATGTGTGTGAAACGCCCTGTCATTATATTATCTAGGGTAGACATACCTTTAAACAAAGCAATATTTTGAAATGTCCTTGCAATACCTTGATAAGCAATCTGGTAAGGCTTCATTGGTGATCGCTTTTCACCACCAAACCAAATTTCACCCTCTTGTGGATGATAAAATCCATTAATCACATTTAACATTGAAGACTTACCTGCGCCGTTGGGACCAATTATTGCGCGTATCTCACCCTCTAAAATATCGAATGAAATATCTTGAATAGCTACCACACCACCAAATCGCATAGTTATATTTTTCATTTCCATTATTGGCTCACCAAAACTTCGATCACTCACACCTTCAGTCGCAGTCATTGTATTTGTATCGCTCATGCTGCATTTACCTTTTCTGTAGCCAAAGTAACATCACGCAATTCAAGATCAGCTGAAATACTACCCTTCCTACCATCTTCATAAGTAACTTCAGTGCTTGTCGATATTTGGCTTTTACCTGAATACAACCCTTCGATAAGATCAGCATACTTTTGCTCTATGATACGTCTTCGTACTTTTCTGGTTCTCGTCATTTCACCATCATCAGCATCTAACTCTTTGTGCAAAATCAAAAATCTTTGGATTTGACAACCTGATAACATTTTATCTGAAGCTAAAGACACATTAACTTCTTCGATATGGTCTTGTATCTGCCGGACAACATCAGGGTGGCCTGCCAATTCCTGATAGCTCGAATATGAAATATTATTTCTTTCTGCCCAGTTTCCAACAGCATTAAGATCAATATTTATAAAAGCACAACAATGGTCTTTACCATTTCCAAACAACACGGCCTCCAAGATATTTGGATAAAATTTGAGTTTATTCTCGACATATTTGGGAGCAAAAAGACTTCCATCTAACATTTTTCCAACGTCTTTGGCTCTGTCTATAATTCTTAGGTGACCAGTACCCTCTTCGATAAAACCTGCATCACCTGTTGCAACCCATCCATCTTTATCTTTTGTTTCCGCTGTTCCTTTAGGATTTTTGTAATAAGATTGAAAGGAGCTATCCGATCTATAAAAAACCTCTCCTGTCTCACCTATTTTTAACTCAACTCCTGGGCATGCGATGCCAACTGTATCAGCACGAACCTCTCCATCTGGCTGAAGGGTTACAAATACACCAGCTTCAGTTTGACCATACAGTTGCTTTAAATTTATGCCTAAAGATCTATAGAATTCAAAAATCTCTGGGCCTATAGCTTCTCCAGCAGTGTATCCAACTCTGACTCTGCTCAATCCTAAAGAATTTTTTAGAGGTTGGTATATTATAAATTCACCAAACGCATACTTTACTCGGTTCCACATACCCACATTTTTTCCATCCAAAATATCATTTCCCACTTTTTTTGCATGGGACATAAAATAACTAAATATTCTTTTTTTAAGACGACTTGCATCCTCCATTCGAATTGTAATTGTTGTTAACATATTTTCAAAAATTCTTGGCGGACTAAAAAAATAAGTTGGTCCAACTTCTTTGAGATCACCTTGCATGGTTTCAGCACTCTCAGGGCAGTTCACGCAAAACCCAACCCATAAAGCTTGACCATTAGCAAAAATAAAATCACCAACCCAAGCCATTGGCAAATAAGCAAGTATTTCGTCACTATCTTTCAGATTATCGAAATCAGACGCTGCCTTTGAGGCAGATAAAACATTTTTATACGTAAGAACCACACCTTTAGGCTTACCAGTTGTACCTGAAGTATAAAGCATAACACATACTGTATCTTGAGTTTGAGTCGCTAAACGCTCTTGAAGAGTAGCACTTTGAGATGCTGCTTTTTCACGGCCCAAAATTTGAACATCTTTGTACGCATGCAAATGTGAGTGGTCGTATTTCCTTAAACCTTTAGGATCTAAATAAATTATCTCTGTTAATTCCGGTAATTTATCTTTTATATCAAGCAGCTTGTCACACTGCTCTTGATCACCAACAATTGCAAATTTAGCACCGCAGTGCTCCAGAACATAGGATATCTCATCACCTACGGCATCATTATAAATCGGAACTGGTATTGCACCTACCATTTGTGCCGCAATGAAACTCCAATACAGCGCAGGCCTATTTCTTCCGACGATTGCTAGTTTATCTCCGGACTGAATTCCCAAAGAAATGAGGCCATGAGCTAAGGCAGTAATTTCTTCTTCAGATTGTTTCCAACTCCAAGTTTGCCATATTCCATATTCTTTCTCTCGGTAAGCCGGGCTATTAGATAATTCTCTAGCATTTCGCTCTAATAATCTCGGAACAGTATAGTAGCCGTCGAACGGCTCTAAAGTATTTGGCAAATAACCCTCCCCAGGGAACATCTAAATGATCGTTAAACCGATTCTGTGAAGACATGCATACATATGAATCTAAGATTCTGAAAGTCATAAAATTGATGAATATCCTGAAATCTTAAAATGTAACTCAGCTTAACGCTACGTAAGTATAGAATTTTTTAAATGGATTTCTGATTTATAAAAATTCATTTAAAATTGCTTCTTCATTATAAAAAAATTATAAACAAATATCAATCATGTTAGAAATAGAGATTACATAATGCACATATGGATCAGAGCGGAAGTCAGGGATTTTGAGAAACGCGTTGGAATTACGCCAGAAGCCGTAACAAAATTAATAGCTGCAGGTTTTAAAATTACGGTGGAAGAGTCAAAACATCGTGCAATACCAATAAAAGATTACCAAAATTCAGGCGCAAATATCGCAGTTGGGAATAGCTGGCAAACCGCTCCAAAAGATGCTTTGATCTTTGGCCTTAAGGAGCTTCCAGAGGAAGTAAATACTCTAAAACACAGACATATAATGTTTGGGCACGCTTACAAAGGTCAGGATGGAGCGAAGAAACTTTTAGATAAGTTTAAAAATGGTGGTGGTTCCCTATATGATCTGGAGTATCTCTTGGATAAAAATAATTCAAGAATCGCTGCATTTGGATACTGGGCTGGATTTGCCGGCGCAGCTGTTGGCTTGAAGGTATGGTTACACCAAAAAACTAATCTTTCGTTAGGGCCAAAACAAATAAATGTTTACTCTGGTCGTGATGAACTCGTGCGGGAATTAGAGATTGAATTTGAGAGTAATAGTTTACGCAAACATAAGAAACCAAATATAATAGTTATTGGTGCCCTGGGAAGAGTTGGCAAAGGAGCTACTGAACTTGCTAAAAGTTTGGGCCTAAAGGTTACTAATTGGGATATAAACGAAACCAAACACGGTGGACCTTTTCCAGAAATTTTAAACCACAATATTTTTATAAATTGTATTTTAGCACGCCCGGGGGTTCCAATATTTGTGCCAAGCTCTGCGATTAATTCATCTAGAGAGTTGAGTGTAATATCTGACGTCTCATGTGATCCAGATAGTCCTTATAATCCCATACCTATTTACAACACGGCTACTAGTTTTGCTAACCCAGTTATTCGTGTATCAGATAAAAAAACACCACTCGACGTTACTGCAATTGACAATCTTCCATCAATGTTGCCCGTTGAAAGTAGCAAGGACTTTGCCGCTCAGCTTTTACCTACCTTGTTTGAATTAAAGAATATCAATCAAGGTGTCTGGGCGAACGCGCATGAAATATATTTAAAACACCTTTAGGAGACTTAAAATGCAAACTATCCACTGGGTTGGAACTGGACTATCTGCAATACCTGGAATTAAAAAACTAATTCAAGATGGGCATCAAATTATTGTATGGAACCGAACTGTGCAAACAGCAAAGGTTGCTCTGCAGAACTTCAATGTGGAAATTCAAGAATTCTCCATGGATAAATTAAAAACTCAATTAAATAGTAATGATATTTTAGTTTCCATGCTTCCTGGTGAATGGCATGTACCCCTAGCAAATTTATGTTTGGAGAAAAAATCCCACTTTGTTTCTTCATCCTACATATCTCCAGAAATGCTAGACTTAAATCAAAAATTTATCGAATTAAACTTGAGTTGTGTAAATGAAGTTGGCCTTGATCCCGGAATTGACCACGCAATGGCACATTACTTAGTTGAAGATCTTAAAAGTCATGATTTAGATTCAGACATTTCTATTGATTTTATAAGTTACTGCGGTGGTGTGCCTAAAACTCCAAATCCATTTAGATATAAATTTAGTTGGTCACCCGCAGGTGTGCTTAAGGCTCTTAAATCCCCCTCAAAATCAATTAAAAACGGAATTGAATGGAACGTAGAGCGCCCATGGGACGCAATCACAAGTTATATTGCTCCACTACCACAACCTGAAAAATTTGAGGTTTATCCAAATCGTGATAGTCTCCCATTTGTATCACAATATAATTTTAATCAGGAATGGAACATCCACCAATTTGTACGGGGTACACTTAGATTACAAGGTTGGGCAGATGCCTGGTCGGATGTGTTTGAAGAAATTGAAAATCTTTCCTTTCCTGAAGGAGACGCAAGACTTCAGGAAATGTCAAATAATTTTTGGAAGGAAAATGCATATGATGAAGGGGAACCAGATAGGGTTATCCTGTGCGTCTCATTGAAGGCAAACAAAAATAATAGCCCGTTATATCATAAAACTTATGTTTTAGATGCTTGGGGAACTAACGAGAGCACCGCTATGGCCAGATTGGTCTCAATACCTGTAGCCAAGGCTGTTGAGTTGATAAAATCTGGTGAAATAATGACAGGGGTCTCATCGACGCCCGACTCGCCAATTATAGTTAGAAAATGGATGGATATGGTAAGTTCATTATCTCAGCATTTGGAAATAATTGACCATTTGAAAAAATAAAATAATCTCATATTTTTTCACTTTTTGGCAAATGCACAATAGTTGGATCAACTGAAATCTCTTCAAAATCAAAATTGTCTAGCTTTCGTGCTCTATTTCCAGATCTTTTGGCTGAGATTTTAATCTCTTCGATATCTTTTGATGCCATTACAAAATGTCGATCTAAATTTGTAACTCGGTCACTCAAACGCTCTACATCCTTAAAAAGCAAGCCTAATTCTGTTCTTATAGCGCCAGCTTGCTCTCTCATTCGCGCATCTTTCAAAATAGCCCGCATGGTATTTAAAGTAGCCATACAAGTTGTAGGTGACACTATCCAGACTTTAGCCTCAAAACCTTCTCTGACGATTTCAGAAAAATTTGCATGTAATTCTGCATAAACTGCCTCTGATGGTAAAAACATCATTGCTGACTCTGCGGTTTCACCTTCAATAATATACTTTTCAGAAATTGATTTTATGTGAGCTCTCACAGAGGTTTTCATCATACGCTTCGCCTCTACTAATTGATTATCATTTTCGGCATTCCTCAAGTTCTCATAAGCCTCAAGGGGAAATTTAGAGTCGATAACAATTGAACCTGGTGGATTTGGTAATTTCAGTAAGCAATCGGCCCTTTTACCATTAGACAGTGTTGCTTGAAAAGAGTAAGAATCTGACGGAAGGGCTTTAGAAACAATGTCATTTAATTGAATTTCTCCAAAAGCGCCTCGTGTTTGTTTATTTGATAAAATATCCTGTAAAGATAAAACATTTCCAGATAACTTCTCTATATTTTCTTGAGCTTTATCTATTGTCTCTAGTCTTTGCTGTAATTCACCTAAAGATCTTGCGGTTTTAGTCGCACTTCCTTGTAAACTTTCACCCATTTTATTTTGAACCTCTGCCAGACGTTCATTTATTACAGAGACTAATTTTGTTTGGCTTGTTGCTTGAGCTTCGGTTATCGTTCTAAGCGATCCAGTTAATTGTTGTTGCCCCTCTCCAAGTATTCTAACCTGCTCACTCAAACCAATAATTGTATCTTGTAAAGGTTCTATCTTCGCTGGTTTAAAAAAAGTCTTCATCACTTTTAGCATAATCATAATAATAGCTAGCAAAACCATTAATATTGCTAAAAATATTAAATTATCATAAAATAAATCTTGCATCATTTTCGCCCAAATAATTTTTCAATATCAGATAACTTTAACTCAACAAAGGTAGGTCTACCGTGGTTACACTGGCCAGAATGTGGTGTCGCCTCCATTTCCCTCAACAAAGCGTTCATCTCATCTATCTTCAATCTTCGACCCGAACGAACCGAACCATGACAGGAAACTCTACTTAAGACAGAGTCAATGTTAGACTTCAAAATTTGACTGCGCTTATTATCATTTAATTCATCTACGATATCTTTTATTAAATCTTCAACATTAACTTGACCCAGGATTGCTGGCGTCTCTCGCACTGCAACAGCACCACCCCCAAAAGGTTCAATCAAAAGTCCTAAACATTTGAGTTCTTCTGAAATTTCTAATAATCTTGATGCATCATCTTCGGACAGATTTATTATCTCTGGCAATAATAAAGCCTGGGAATTAATTGCCTTATCTTCAAGCTGGCATTTAAGTTTTTCATAAATAATTCGTTCATGAGCTGCGTGAGAGTCAACCAAAACCAAACTATCATTTGTTTGAGCCAAAATATAATTTTCATGCAAATGTGCTCTCGCTATGCCTAGTGGCAATTCTTCAAAATGTTCCCTCTCTTCAATATCCAATATGTTATCAGTTTCATTGTTAAAACTATCCTCAAAGGAAGCATTATTTTCCAAATTTTTAAAATTCACTTGTCTATCAGTAATGGTAACTGACTGATAATTTCTTTCCCTTGTATTGGTGTAAAACTCATCCTTTCGAAAGGCACCGAGTGTCTCCATCCCAATAGTTGATGAAGTGCGATGCCCCACCTCTGCCAAAGCGTGTTTTAAACCTGAAATAATTAAGCCGCGAACAATTCCTGGCTCTCTAAAACGAACTTCCGCTTTTGTTGGATGAACATTCATATCAACTCTTTGGGGCTCACATTCAATAAAAAGAGCGGCAGCTGGATAGCGATCTCGAGCTAATAGATCTGAGTATGCTCCACGAAGAGCTCCAATTAAAAGCTTATCTTTGATAGGTCGGCCATTTACAAAAAAGAATTGCTGAACCGCCGCTCCGCGTGAATAAGTGGGCAAAGCAGCATAACCTAATAATCTGATACCATCACGTTCAGTATTAATAAAAATACTGTTTTCTGTAAAGTTTGGACCCAAAACCTGAGCTAGACGACCCTGTATACTTTTTTCTCTATCACCCTCTTGCTGTCTAAAATTAAAAATAGTCCGGCCATCACCGCCCTTAGACATGTCTCTAAGTATGAAATTTACTGAAGGCTCGGCTATTGCTAAACGCTTAATTATATCTTGAATTGCTTTACTTTCTGCCTTCTCACTTCTTAAAAATTTTAACCTTGCGGGCGTAGCATAAAACAAATCATGTAGCTCAACTGCAGTTCCAATCTCAAGCGCCGCTGGCTTAATCTCACCAATAAGCCCACCCCGCACATGAATCTCCGAGGCATAGGCAGATCCAACCTCTCGAGACGTAATTTTAAGATAACCTACAGCTCCAAGGGAAGGAAGTGCCTCTCCTCTAAATCCAAAAGTATTAATATTCAGTAAGTCTGATCCATCAATTTTTGATGTAGCATGCCTTGATACTGCCAATTCCAGAGACTCAGAAGGAATTCCCATACCGTCATCTACAACTTTCAGTAATTTCTTACCGCCATCTGAATAGGTAATATCTATTGTGGTTGCGCCGGCGTCCAATGAGTTCTCAACAAGCTCTTTAATCGCTGAAGCTGGCCTTTCAACAACCTCACCCGCTGCTATTCTATTAATAGCAACTTCACTAAGCTGCAAAATTTTTCGATTAACTATATTTTTATGGCCATCCAATTTTTTCATAACTATAACTTAAATGATTTTTAAAAATTATTCTATTAGATTAGTTGGATAGTTTTAATTCGTCAGGCCTACCCACAACCACAAGAGTAAATCCTTTTTCTGAAAGTAAGCGTTTTGCAACTCTCGTTATATCCGCCGGCTTCACTGCGTTAACCATCTCATTTCTATACACCATGTAATCTTTGTTTAAGCCAATAAATTGCATACCAGCAAGAATTTTAGCAATCCTTTCATTTCCATCAAACCTTAATGGATATGCCCCAATTAAGAATTTCTTAGCTGCCTCTAATTCTTCTATCGTAACTCCTTTACTTGCCATAAGTGATAACTCTTTTTTCAGGATTTCTATCGCCTTAGAAATTTTTCCATTCGAAGATTGAAACATTCCTAAAAATAGCTCAGCATGATCATATTGAGCTAGAGAAGTATTAATCGAATAGGTCAAACCTCGTTTTTCCCTAATTTCTCTCATCAAACGAGAATTGAAACCACCTCCACCCAAGATGTGGTTCATAATAAAAGCTGCAAAAAAATCTTTATCATTTCGCTTGATACCCTTAAGTGCAAAAAATGCGACAGATTGAGGGCTTGGATAATCCACCAACACCGTTCCTAAATCTAAGTTAATGTTCGCACTTTGTGGAAGGGGTTTTGAAGCTAGCGGCAAGTCTTCAAATAATGTATCTAACATTATTGACGCTTGATCCTCACTGATATCGCCCACAATCGAAACCGACATTCTGTCTTTATTAATTGCGACGTGATGAGCCTCAATTAAATCCATTCTACTGATAGACTTTATATTTTTGAGAGTGCCAATATCGCTCGATGAATAAATATGATTACCAAAAGTTAATTCAAAAAGCTTAGATTGAGCCAATTTCTTTTGATTTTTTTGATTTGACTCAATTAACGAAATAATTTGTCTTCGCACCCTCTCTATTGCTTCTTGGTCAAAACGTGGCCGTGTTAAAGCCCCCTTAAGCAATTCAACAGCTTCACTCTTGTTATTACTCAAAAATCTTGCAGAAACAGACAAACTATCGCGCGAGGCATCAAAATTAAAAGATGCTGCTATGCTATCACGGGCCTTCAAAAATTCTTGGTCATTTAATTCTCCAGAGCCCTCTTCTAACATTGCTGTCATAAAACTAACCGCTCCACGGGTTGTATGCTCGTCCATCGAGGTTCCTCCTCGAAATCTAATCTCCAGTGCAATGAAAGGGATGCTTTTTTCTTGAACTAACCAAAACTCTATTCCGTCATGTGATTTAAGCTCACGAACCTTTAAATCAGCATAGAGTGGTTTTAGCAGCAAAATGAATAATGAAAATACAGTTATAAAAAATAGCTTCATTAACGCTCCTCAGCTGGTTTTCTAATCCAGCCTGTAACTGATTTTTCTTTTTTAAATAATGAAATAGCAGCGTTTAAAATTTCAGAAGGTTTTATATCCTGGATTAAATCTGGCCAAGACAAAACATCATCAACAGTCAGGCCAGAGGTTAAAGCCACGCCAAAACGTCTAGCCTGCGAATAGGCACTATCTAAAGAATATATTTGCTGAGCTTTATACTGGAATTTAATTCGTTCCAAATGGCTTTCATCAATGCCATCCAAAATAAATTTATCAATTATATTATCTAATTCTAATTCGATTTCAGAAAGAGACACTTCACTATTTGGTGCTAGAATAAAGCTGAAATGTGTTTCATCATAAGATAGCCCACCGTAATAAGCACTGGTATAAATTGCGACCTTTTTGTCTAATTGTAAGCTTTTCCCCAAGAGCGATTGTATTCCATCAGAACCAATTAAATCTGCAAGAAGTGTTAGTGCGGCTGCTTCTCTTTGCTGACCAGCATTTCGTTCTTTTGCTAAATAGGTTCGAGTAATATAAGGCTGAGAAACCCTCTCATCTTCAAATATTATTCGTCGTTGAGCTATTTGGGGAGGTTCTGTGGGTCTTTTTCTTGCGCCAAGATTAGATGTATTTTTTAAAGAACCGTAGTAATTGTTTGCTAATAACTCAACATTCCTTGGATCTACGTCACCAGAAACAATTAAAATTGCATTATTTGGTGAATAGTATGTGCGATAAAACTCTAGCACATCTTCACGTTTAAGCTCATCTAACTCATGGCGCCATCCAACTATTGGAATACCGTATGGATGATTCAGATACAATGCTGCCATATTTTGCTCATTAAAGAGTGCTCCTGGATTGGTATCAGTTCTCTGGCTTCTCTCCTCTATTACAACCTGTAATTCAGTGGCAAAATCCAATTCTGATACTTTTAGGTTTTGCATTCGATCTGACTCATAGAACATCATTAATTCCAGATACTCTTTAGATACTCTTTGGAAATAACCCGTATAATCTTGTGAGGTAAAAGCATTATCAGAGCCCCCAATTGCCTCAACTGTTTTACTAAATTCACCATTTTTTACATTTTCTGTTTCTTTAAAAAGTAAATGCTCAAGTAAATGAGCTACACCAGATTTACCAAGCTTTTCATCAGAAGCTCCAGCTCTATACCAAACCATGTGTGTAATAACGGGCGCCCGGTGATCCTCAATGACGACAACTTTCATGCCATTATCTAAAGAAAAGGACGACACTCTCCCTAAAGCTTCTAAAGGAAGGCTTAAAAGCACCACCATGGTCAAACAAAAATTACGCATTGTAATCATTAATTATTTTGCTTTCACGGGCGGGTTGGCTAGAATTTTAACTCCTAATTTATTTAAACGAGCTAATTCCTCCTCACTATCAAGTGTCATAGAAGAATATGCTTTAAAATAAACATTCATGCTTGCAAGTCTTTCAAACAGTAAGCCCCTATTTTTTAACCGGAATTCTCTATCCTCTGATAGTAACTCTTCTCGGATATTTTCATTTAATCCAAATCGAGAAGCTGTGTCTTCAAATAGCTTATCATCTTTATGTTTATTTCCGTTTTTGGCGGACAAAGAGCCTCCAAGAGCCAATATTACATCCTCTTGCGGATTCACATCTGTGAGATTGGAACCCCCTAACGTGGGTACAGGTAATGTTGAGAAGCTTTCTGGCATTTGAATTTCTCGTAAAGTAACCAGTGCAAACTCATCAGGTCCTTCACCATAGTTCTTTAAGCTAAAAAGATTAGGATCACTTGGACCACATGACGTAATAACGCCAAAAACTAAAAAAATTTTAAAAAATAATTTTGCCAAGCCCATTATTTAACCTTTAATCATCTCGCAACCTATCAATTATATCAAAAATCAACCAAAGTCACGAACTCTCATCTCTTTTCCAAGAAAAGACTATTAATCCAAAAACACCAACAAATATGCCAATATCTGCAAAATTAAAACTATATTTATTAACAATGCCACAACAAGACATATTTAAGAAATCCACAACAGCTCCATGAACTATTCTATCCAAAACGTTCCCAATAGCCCCACCAAAAATGCATCCAGCCAAAACCCTTTCCCTCGTTTTTGATAGGCTTTTAAATGTATAAATTGCAAGAAACAGGCAGATAGCTCCTGAAAAAATAATTAAGGCCCACCTTGCCAATTCATAATTCGTCGAAAATAAACCAAAATTAATTCCTTTATTCCAGGCGAACTCAAAAGATAAATAAGGTGGAAAGACCTCTAAACTTCTAACATTCGCCAAATCAAAAACATAAAGCATGCTAAGTTTACTGGCTTGATCGATAATCAACACAAGAGCAGATATTAAGAAAAATAGATGCAAATTAAGATCCTAATGTTTAAAATGCCGCATATTAGTAAAAACCATAGATATTCCAGCTTTATCAGCTGCTGCAATTACTTCAGAATCCCTTATTGATCCACCAGGTTGAATTATGGCTGTGGCGCCAGAATTAACAGCCTCAATAATACCATCAGCGAAAGGGAAAAAAGCATCAGATGCCACAACAAATGTGTTATCATTATGTGACATTTTTTTTTCTGTTTTGGCTCTGTCGAGTGATTTTTGACCAGCGATACGCGCACTATCTACCCTACTCATCTGACCAGCACCAATACCAATTGTGGAACAATCTTTTGCATAGACAATAGCATTAGATTTTACATGTTTTGCTACTTTCCAAGCAAACATAAGATCTTTAAGTTCTGTATTATCTGGCTTTTTCTTAGTCATTATATTTATGTCATATTTAGTTATCAAGCCAACGTCAGTCTCTTGAACCAAGATCCCCCCAACGACTTTTTTCCATGTGAGTTCATCAAAGTTTTTTTCTGGTAATTTACCTGTCAGTATAACTCTAAGGTTTTTGTTACTGTTTAAAATCTTTACAGCAGCTTTTGTTGCATCTGGAGCGATTAAAACTTCTGTAAAAGTTTGAATTATTACCTCTGCTGTTTCGGGCTCAATTTTTTGGTTAAGAGCAACAATGCCACCAAAAGCAGATGTCTTGTCACAATTTAATGCAGCTCCGTAAGCTTCAAGTTGAATTTTTGAGAGAGCCACACCACAAGGATTTGCATGCTTAATAATAGCGCAGGCATGAGATGTGTCCTCAAACTCAGAAATCAACTCAACAGCCGCGCTCAAATCATTAATATTATTATAGCTAAGTTCCTTTCCCTGTATTTGACATAAGGGACTCAAACGATCTTTTGAGTTAACTTGCTTATAAAACCCTGCTTTTTGGTGCGGGTTCTCTCCATACCGCAAAGAATTATCTATCGTTCCAATAAAACCAAAAGATAAAGGCATTTCTGAGCTTTCAAGTCCACTCATCCAATTTGAAATTTCAATATCATAGGCGGCAGTACCAATAAAAGCCCTACGAGCTAAAAACTTACGCAGTTCTAAGCTTGTGGTATATTCGTGCTTCTCTAATTCTGTCGAGACCACATTATAGTCTTTTGGATCCACAACTACTGCTACATATTCATGGTTTTTTGCGGCTGCTCTTATCATCGCAGGCCCACCAATATCAATATTCTCAACGCAGGTCGAATATCCTTCTCCGTTTTCTACCGTTTCTCTAAATGGGTATAGATTTACTACTAATAGATCTATCTCAGGGATATTATTGGCAATCATTGATTCAATGTGATTTTTATTATCTCTCAGAGCCAGTAATCCCCCATGAATACTTGGGTGTAAGGTTTTAACCCTTCCATCCATCATTTCTTCAATACCAGTAATTTCTGAAACTTGTGTTACATCATAACCAGCTTGGGAAATTATTTGAGCTGTTCCACCAGTAGAAATCAATTCAATGCCAAAAGAATGCAATTTAGCTACAAACTCCAGCAATCCTGTTTTATCAGAAACAGATATTAAAGCGCGAGCTACTTTGCGTGGTTTTGATCTCATTTTTCAATCTCGGACAATTTCAAACACTCTTCAAACGACATATTAAGTCAAATAAAATAATTAAACTTTAACAATTCTCCAGTTTATATAGTTATCATAGTTCACGACTTGCGAAGATAAAACAATCTGTTTGGTCGCACGTGACTTTTCAGTGGAGCCTTCATAAAAAACGCCTTCTTCAATTCTTAAATCACATTTCCCAGAAAATTTTAACGAATAGCTTTCTTTATTTTCTAGCAAAAAGTTTACTGAAGCCTGTGCTTGCTCAATCACGACCTCCGGGTGTAATAAAAAATGAACAGACATAAACATCGTTTGTTTTCTTTTCGTTAAAATATTTTCAAATCTGAATTTTGCCTCGTCTGAATTTGCGTTAAAGCTATCTTCCCCATGAATCTCAGTTTCATCATTATCTAGCTTGATAGTTCTGGTATGTGTCAAACCCGTTTCATTCAGGTAACCATTGTGAGAAGCTTTTAATGTAGTGGCACCTTTACTATCATAAAATTCTAAACTGGAAGATTGTAAACTTACATTATTTTCAAAGCCCTTTTCTAGCTTCGCGATTGATGCATAATCGACCTGCATATTATCTAATCTATCAAGTTCTCTAAAATTGCTAATTTTTATTCCAGACACCACAAAAGGGCTTTTATTGATTGTAATTTCAATTGCAGATTTCGTATGTAAGAAATTTCCATTTGTGATGGAATCAAATTTCCCACCAGTATCGATAAAAATAGACATCTTATGATTTCCAAGACGCGAATAGCCCATCACAGTTCTATCTAGCAATCGATGCTTCACTCCCGATTGCACAAGTGCTCTATCCAAATATTTATCTCGAATTTTAATTTCTCCTCTAAATCCAATTAAGGCACCGTCAAGATGTCTCAAAGATCGTAAAGTAGGAGCTATTTTCTTTATCGCAGAAACCTGTATTTCCGATAAATTTAAGTTTATTTTTTCTAGCAAAACCTCGAGCCAATTTAGCAACGAAAATATCTCTGCTAATGCATTTGGATCACGGGAAGATATTCCACCTTTGGCGTCAATTGTATTAATTATTTCTTTATCTAAAGCTTTAATAAAACTTTGAACCAAATAATTCTTATTTGTTACATATATTCCTACACTTATCAGCAATACTATCGCTTTAATTCTATCAACATCTTTTTGTAAAGATTGCCATCTTTTTTCCAAGAAAAACGATTGTTGATCGATACTTTTCATATAAGAGTCTGACAACGCTAAATTAGATGTTTTTAACAAAAAACCTGAATGGTTTATCCAATTAAACAATCTTTGCGTTAATAGATCTAAACACAAATTTTTATTCCCAAGTTCGTTTAACGTCCAATGAAAAACCCACTCTTGTGCTAATTTTAGGGCCTCATACGAACCTACAGCAGCAAGATCATTCAACCAAGAAAACCCATGTAAATAATAATCTAAAGCTACATCTGTTCCTTGTATTTCCCATAAGGAGTGATTGGAGATTTTTATAAGCTCATTATGAAATTTCAAATTACCAGACGTTAAAAGCTTACCCTTTTCAACACTTCCAATTTCGTATGGCTCTGGGTACAACAAAAACTTTTTTGCTGTTTTTAGTCTCAGAGACTTTTTCCTCCAGTAGTAATCCAAAAATTGGCTGGATATTCTTGTCAAATCATATATCGCGATAACCTATATCCAATTTATTAATTGTTAATTTTATATCTTTACCGAATTATTCTTAATTAATTTAGATACGAAAAATCCGTCAATAGCCCCAAATTCTTTCCAATAATCTGGTCTAATTCTAAGACTAGAATGCAAGCTTTCCCATTCCTTTGGTAATCCAAAGCTTTCAAGATTAATTTTAGAAGCAAACATATTAGGGTTATTTAATAAAAATTCTTCTATTTGGTCTTCTCCTTCACTAAAAAGTAACGAACAAGTGCAGTAAATAAGCTCTCCACCGGGCTTCAAATAATTAACAGCACAATCTAAAAGTCGTTTTTGTATATTGATCAAATCAGCTAAGTTTTTTTCAGTTTTAACAAATGGTAGATCTGGATGTCTCCTTATGGTACCCGTAGCGCTACATGGTGCATCCAATAAAACCACGTCAAATTTTTTCTTACTATGCCATTTAAGTGCATCTGAAACTATCAAATCAGCTTTTAATCCAACTCTTTTTAAATTTTGGCGTACACGGTTCATTTTGCTTTCAGACACATCAAGAGCTGTTACACAAGCCCCACCATCTGCTAATTGCATAGTCTTACCACCTGGTGCCGCACAAATATCTAAAATCTTTTTATTGCTGATATCACCAAGTAATTGAACTGGCATAGAAGCAGCCGCATCTTGAACCCACCAATTACCCTCATTGTAACCTGTATAACTTGAAACTGCTCCACCTCTTACTCTCAAGGATCCATTTGGCATTAACTTTCCTTCAGGCAGAAGGGAGGGCCCACTTTTCTTTAAAGTCAAATCTATCGGTGGGATCACTGAATGCGCTTTCTCAATCGCCTTCTGGATAGTTTTACCATGTTGCTTTTTTATTGGTCTGGCAATCCAAGCAGGTAAGCTTGATGGTCTTAATTTTGACCATCTCTCAGAGCCATCTTTAGCCACCTTTCTCAATACCGCATTTACTAAGCCTGAAAAAGCTGACCCACCATTTAGTTCATGCGTTAGATTTACAGCATCATTAACAACACCATATGCTGCACGCTTATTAACGCATAATTCTACAACTCCTAGTTGCAAGATATTTAAGACACCTTTTGGCGGCGTCTTTTTCACATATAATTTAATTAGAGTGCTGGAAGGGCCAAAATTCCGCAGATAATCTAAAGTTAACCTCATCGCAGCTCGTTTTTCCAATTCATCACAATTTAATAATTCGCTAGAGCTATCTGCATTAATTGAATTGATCATAATTTTTTGGTCAGTTACCTTACAAATTAAGTTTAATGCTGCGCGTCTAGAATTTAGAGAGTCCATTTACAATCTTTGCAATTATTACATTTAGAATTACATCATCACTATATATTACGGAAATAAAAAAATGTTACATGAAAAAAATAAAAAAAACCTGTCTGCAGCGGCAAAACGCTCACTATTAGAAGCTGAAGAACGCCGAAAGATAGCAAAAAAGAAAATACTACCAAAGGAACTTGGAGGACGAAATGGACTAGAACCCACACGCTATGGAGATTGGGAAAAAAAAGGAATTGTTTCAGATTTTTAATATTTAAGTTGTTTATAGAGGATCAAATAATTAACTTAAGTCTAACACATCCATCATGTCATATTCTCCAGGTTTTTGGGCCTGACCCCAAACAGCAGCTGCAAATGCTCCTCGAACAAATATATTCCTATCAGTTGCAACATGACGAAGTGTGATCCTTTCACCAGCAGCTGCAAAAATAACATCATGTTCGCCTACCACATCACCACCACGGATCGCTGTAAATCCTATATCACCCTCTTTTCTTGGTCCTGTGATACCATCGCGTCCCCGATCTGAAATTTGATTCAAATCTTTGCCTCTTCCTGCAGCTGCAGCCTCACCTAACATCAATGCAGTGCCAGATGGAGCATCAACTTTCATCTTGTGATGAGACTCCACAATTTCGATATCAAAATCTTCACTTAAAGCATGAGAAATTCTCTTAGTCATTTGCACTAATAAATTTACACCCAAGCTCATATTACCGGCTCTAACGATAACAGCATGCCTACCAGCTGCATTTAATTTTTTCAGCTGCTCGCTTGAAAAGCCAGTTGTACCAATTACATGCACACACCTAGCTTGAGCCGCTAAGTTAGCATGAGTGATACTTGCTATTGGGCTAGTAAAATCAATAACCGCATCGGCTTTTGCAAAAACTTCAAGTGGATCAGCTAAAACAGGTAAATTTAGATGCTTTCCAATCATTACTTCCCCTAAATCCAACCCAATCCAATCATGTTCAGGGTGCTCAGTAACACCACAAAGTTCAAATCTTTGATCAATTTGTATATTCTCGATCAACATTCTTCCCATCCGGCCAGAAGCTCCAGTAACAGCAATCCTTAACTTTTCCGACATGATAATCTCCTTGCGCATTTTTTACTTGATAGACAATCTCATCACTTAAAGCAAAGGGTCTGTTGCGCTAATACAAGATCTGCAATAATGACAACATCTTTAAGGGAGATTTCGATGGCAAATCAATTTGGACAATCTATAGGCCCAAGCCAGCGTCAACTTCGGGTTGGAGAGTTGATCCGAAGGACACTTGGTGAAATATTTTCACGAGATCAAATATATGATGAGGCACTATCAGGCATTTCAATAACTGTTGGAGAGGTTAGTATGTCTGCTGATTTAAAAATTGCTAATGTTTTTGTTTCTGCGTTAGGAAAAAAAAATTCAGAAAAAGTAGTTGACGCTCTAAATGTTAACAAAGTTGATATAAGAAAAATTGTAACTAGAAATGTAAAATTGAAATTTTCTCCTGAGTTAAAATTTTTTTCTGATACTACTTTTGATAATATGGACTCCATAAGATCCCTGTTTGATCGAGACGAAATCAAACGCGATATTCAAAATGAGTGAACGAAAGAAAAAAGGTAGGTCAATACATGGTTGGTTGTTAGTAGATAAGCCAGCAGGCATTTCTTCAGCTGCTGTGGTCAATAAAATAAAATGGTGTTTTAATGCGCAAAAAGCTGGCCATGCTGGTACTTTAGATCCCGCCGCGACAGGCTTATTAGTAGTGGCCTTGGGCGACGCAACCAAAACCATTCCAATCATCACGGAATCTTTAAAAGCTTACAATTTTAATATTATTTGGGGCAGTCAAACAAACACAGATGACCAAGAAGGTGATGTTATTGAGACATCTTCTTATAGACCTGGTAAAGAAAATATTGAGGCTGCTCTTCAAAAGTTTCGTGGCCAAATAATGCAAATTCCTCCACAATTCTCAGCAGTAAAAGTCAATGGAGAAAGAGCTTACATAAAAGCTCGAAAAGGCGAGAAAATCGAATTAAAATCACGCCCTCTTTGGGTCAACTCCCTGAGTATAATTGAGATCCTAAACAAAAATTCGGTTTCGTTAAGAATGGAGTGTGGAAAAGGAGGCTACGTGCGCGCTATCGCAAGAGATCTAGGGAAAGAGCTTGGGTGCTTCGCTCACATTAAATCTTTGAGAAGAACAGATTCTGGACCATTTAATGTCAAAAATACTATTCAATACGATCTATTTGCAGCAAATGGTAGAAATTCAAACCTAGACCATCTTATACTACCATTAGAAATTGGGCTAAAAGGAGTGACAGAAATAGAAATCGATATCGAGGGTGCAGTAAAATTACGACAAGGCCAGTCGATAAGTATATCCAATTGTAAATTAATGGAGAATTCAAAAGCCTGGGTTTCACTAAATAAAAAAGCCGTTGCAATGGTAAACTTGAAATCCAATAGACTTTACCCTTCAAAAGTGTTTTCACAAAATGATTCATAAATATTTCAATCAGAGTTCAGTTAAAAGTGAAGCCATTTATTCAAATTGTGAAAATTATAGGTATACATTGACCAGAGAATGGGATGCAGAAAAACAAAAAGTATTGTTCATCATGTTAAACCCTTCAACAGCAGATGAGACAAAAAATGATGCAACCGTTGAAAGATGTGAAAGGCGCGCCAGAAACTTAAATTTTGGTAGTGTGCGTATTTGTAATATTTTCGCTTGGCGAGAAACAAATCCATTTAAATTGAAACAGAAAACAAAACCAATTGGGAAAGATAATAATAAGATAATACAAGATTCTACTATATGGGCTAATGATATTATTTGCGCTTGGGGAACACATGGTTCACACCTTGAAAGAGACGAAGAAATAAAAAAACTACTATCAAGTAATGGCTGTAAATTATACCATCTTGGTTTGACAAAAAATGGCCATCCTAAACATCCATTATATGTACCCTATAGCCAAGATATTATTCGTTGGCGATTAAAAGAGAAACCAGTCTGAAAAAATGAATAATCAAGCAAAAGGTATCTTAATAACCGGAATAGGTGTTTTAGCCTTAATTCCAGATAGTTTAATTATTAGGTTAGTGGATGAGGCTACGATGACAGTTGCGTTTTGGCGAGCAGGTTTATCTGGCTTAGCTATAACTATATTTTTATTGCTGACACGAGGTCCAAAATCTATGTTGAGCTTTTCTTTACCAGCGCTACTGTTCGCTGGCTGTTACGCAATAAACACTATTTTATACGTTGTCGCATTAAGCCTAACTTCTGTTGCAGCAACTGTTTTTTTGCTTGCTACAGCTCCTGTATGGGCTCTTATAATAAGCCGATTGTTCTTAAAAGAGGCCCTTAACATAAGAATGATATTAACGGTAATATTTACCTTAATTGGTATAGGCATTATTGCTATGGGTTCTAGTATGAACTTCGGAGCGATCTTAGGAAATTTAGCTGCTTTAGGTGTGGCAATCTCATTAGCTACGGCGTTTACGATTGCAAGAGCTTCACCAAATATATCAATGATTCCAGCAACGGCACTTTCTTATTTAGTGGCAGCAATTGCCGTCACACCTTTTGTTGCATCCTACACATTAGAACCAACTGATTGGCCTAAAATGTTAATTTTAGGTGGGGCCTTATTACCTCTAGCCACATGCCTAATGGCAATTGGACCTCAGTATATCACCTCAGCAGAAGTTGGCTTATTTCTTGTTTTGGAGAGTATTTTTGCGCCAATATTGGTGTGGTACGTATTGGGAGAAAACCCGGGATCAACTGCAATTATCGGAGGTGTAATAGTGCTTTTAGTTCTTACCATTTCAAATATTGTTGGTTTGCGAAGTAAAATTTCATAAACTCAAAAGAACCCTTTAGGTATAACTTTTTTGACGTTTAAGTGTAAAAATACCAGCACATATTACAATAATGGATCCTAGAATAATGTTTAAAGTTAACGGTTCACCAAACATTAAAAACCCTATGAAAGAAATAAAAATAAGATGAAAATAAGAAAAAGGTTGTACTATTGACACAGCAGCAAGGTCATATGACTTAATTAACAAAAAGTGCCCCAGGGTAGAGAAAATGCAGAGCAGTAGAATCCATAGCCAATCAATCGCGTTTGGCTGCTCCCAAAACCAAACTCCCACACCAGTCATAGCTATAATGCCCACAAGCCCTGTCCAAAAGAAACTTGTCTCAGGACTGTCCATTTTTGACACATACCTCGTAAGAATGGCATAAATAGCAAACGCAAATGCGGAACAAACTGGCAAGAACATATAAAGAGAAAATATACCGCTACCGGGTCTCAATATCAATAAAACCCCTAAGAAACCAAATAAAATCGCCGTAAACCTTTTCCAACCAATTACTTCCTTTAAAATTGGAATAGACAGTAATGTTGCAATCAATGGATAGCTAGAAAAAATAGCAGACGTATTTATCAAGCCTATATAAACAAATGCGTGAACTGACACGATGATCTCAAAAGCTAACAAAATTCCTCTTAATATTTGAAGCAATAAAAAGTTTGTACTAGCTGTTTTTAACAACCCTTTTTGGGACCTAGACGCTACGAAAACTACTAATATAAATAAAAACCAATATCGTATCATCACTATCATATATACATTATAATTGCCGGCTAAAAATCTTGATAGACCGTCCTGAAGAGCAAAGGAAAGTGTAGCAAGAATCATAAGAATTATTCCAAATCTTACTTGATTTCCCTCAATCAATTTTTTTTCCCAAAAGCATATGTCTTTTCTTCCCAAAACCATTTACTTTAGCCACATTAAAGCCCAATTGACTAAGATTCCTTCTTACCGATCCTGAGGCAGTGTAAGTTGCAAAAGTCCCACCTTTTACCGTTTTGTCTGCAACTATAGATAACAGATCATATTCCCACAATTGTGGGTTTTTAATAGGTGCAAATCCATCTAAAAACCATGCATTAGCCTTATCATTCCATGTCTTTATTTTGTCTCTTGCATCCCCATAGATTAATTTCACTTCAACATTTTCGATTTCAAAATTAGTAACGCCACCTTCAACAATCGAGCACAGATTTTCAGATAAACCTATCAATTCTGGAAAACTACTCAAAGCGCGTTTCATATCATCTATTTTAATTGGGAAAGCTTCGAAACTGGTAAAATGTATTTTCCCCAGATGTCCTAACGTACTCCAAAGTCTTATTAAAGCTAGTAAATTTAATCCAGTTCCAAAACCCAACTCTGCTATTTTAAAACCAGGAACTAAACGTCGATTTAGTTCATTACCTCTGATAAAAACAAAATTACTCTCCTCTAAACCTCCGTCAGTAGAAAAATATGAATCTTGAAATTCTTCTGAAAACGGAATCACTCCCTCTTTCCAAACGACTGAAGCTGATTTACACTGGATATTTTTCATTAGAATGCCTAAAATAATCCTGTTATTAATGAAAGACCTAAACAAAAATGGCAACGCCTGAAATCACTATATATGGAGCTGGAATTTTTGGTCTTTCTATCGCCTTCGAGATTTTAAAGCGCGGTCAAACAGTCGAAATTATTGAAATTAACAAACCGGGGTTTGGTAGTAGTGGTGGGGTTTTAGGGGCATTGGCTCCACATACGCCCGATAATTGGAACGAAAAAAAACAATTCCAATTTGAATCATTAATAAAACAAGATAATTTTTGGAATGAGGTAAAATCTATTGGTGGAAAGGATGCTCAATATTGTAGATTTGGGCGAATCTCTCCTTTGCTAGACGAGCGTGCTATACAATTGTCAGCCGAACGTACTGCAAATGCAAAATCACTTTGGAAAGGGCTTGCTAGTTGGGAAACCTTGGACAAGTTAGATAAAAACTGGGAAATCCCAAGTCCAACTGGTCTGTATTCCTTTGATACATTATCTGCTCAGTTAAACCCCAAAAAGGCATGTGATGCTTTGTTAAGTGCTGTAAAAGCGATGGGTGCCAAAATAACAATTGATCCAAAATATGAGAGTAAAAACGATAACTTAGAAGTTTGGGCGACAGGATATTATGGCCTTCAAAAATTATCAGGTGATTTAGAAAAATCTATTGGTGACGGTGTAAAAGGGCAAGCAGCCTTGTTAGCATTAGATCGAAAAAATTACCCACAGTTATTTGTAGATGGAATCCACATAATTCCTCAGGAAAATAATAGTGTTGCGATTGGCTCCACATCTGAAATAACTTGGCAGCATGAAAACACTGATGAAAAATTAGATAGGATGATAGAAAAGATTAAAAAGATTTGCCCAGCTCTTTCAAACTCCAATGTTATTAATGTTTGGTCAGGAATAAGACCAAGAGCTAAAGGTAGATCTCCACTAATAGGGCCGCATCCTAACAAGAAAAATGTCTTTATAGCAAATGGCGGCTTCAAAATCGGAATAGGTCTTGCCCCAAAGATAGCAGAAATTACGGCAGACTTTTTACTTGAGAATATAAATCATATTCCAAAAAAGTTTACTCCAAACTATCTTCTTTCAATCAAATAGCTAATGCTGACATGCACAATTTATTATTTGAGTTTTTTACCCAAAGCTCAACACCATCTTTTGTCAATTTTCGACATAAAATCGCATCCTCAAAGTCAAATAATGGGCTTTCCCCTCTAAATTCAAACTTTTTTATGGATCCTAAAATTTCTTTTGCAAAATTAATTAAGCATTGTGCCAATAATGGCCCATGCACAACTAATCCTGGATAACCTTCAATATCTTGACTGTATTTTCTATCATAATGAATTCGATGGCCATTGAATGTTAAGCCAGAGTACCGATACAAATCGGTTGATGTAAATGAAAGCTGTTTTTCATCGTCAGCTACTTCATGCGTTATTGGATATTCAAGACTCTGAGTATCTTTCTGAAATTCCTGTCGATACACCAACTTTTTGTATTCTTGGATACAAAGTTTCTCGTTTTGTATAATATCAATTTGTTCTGTTACAAATGCAAGGGGTCCAGTTTTACCAATCTTTTTTTCGACATTTTTTATTGTAGAAATCTTTTTCGCTTCTATACCTAAAACTATTTCATGCATAAAATGTACCTTACCCCCTGCCCACATTCTTCGGGGTAGTCCTAGGTCTGGTATAAAATTTCCAAGTTTTGGGTGTCCGTCTCTACCTAAATTTTTTGGTGGTTGATAGTCCCAAAAGTATATTTGATGCCAAAAAGGTTCCAATGAGCTACCTTTCATCGGCGGTGGGCCAGATAAGGAAAGTGTGGCATGTAAAGCTGCTGCCCGATTGGGATCCATCATATCATGGAAAGTAATCAATTTATCAATTTTATTATTCATAATTTCAGAGAAGCAAACCTTTTTATTAGTTGCAATACCTAAACTAAATGAAAATTACGATATGAGTCGCTTACGATTTAACTTGGCCATTAAATTGGGCCTCACTTCTGGTCTTGAGAATGGACAAACAGTTACGCAAATGCCGCATCCTGCTGTTTCATTAAAAAAGGGCAAACATTTATCAAAATCTACATACCATTTTTTTTCACCTCTAACGTTCTTTTTCTCATGTAAAATCGCATCAGGAGGACAAAATTTTGAACAAATCTGACAATTCGTACAAAAATCATCTGCACCAAATATATCTGGTTTATCATGTTTTAATCTCATATTTGTCAATACGGCAGCAAGACGGAAACAAGAGCCCATTTTTTTGTTTATTACTGATCCATGCTTACCTAGCTCACCCAATCCAGCTGCAATAGCCGAGGGGATAAGAGGTAGTTTACCCGCAAATGGTCCGTGTTCAGGCTCTGCATCATGGCCATGAAATCTTAACCAGCTAGCTAATCTTTTTGAAGCTTTCATACCCCTGGTATATTCTTTAACCACGTGTGCTCCCGCTGAAACTTCTGGTGCTGCCGACATTTCATTATAGTCCATAGCCAAACCTAGAACTATTATTGTATTATACGGCACAGATACACCTTCATAGGTTCTATTCATTTCCAAGCTTGTAATTCCAACAGCATCAACACCCAATTCTGCCGATTTTAATTTTATTGCTTCAGACCATTCATTCTCAGTTTTAATAGTTAAGGTATCAGAAATTTCAGCTATCGACACTGCTTCTTCGATAATTCGGTCATTTCGACCATCCTGTAATTTTGGATCTATATTTTGTTTGTAAAACCATTTTTGCAACTCTCCAAATGTTATCTCTTTTGGATCACGCCAATAAACATATTCTGGTCTTCTAAATTTAAGCTCATTAAGACCATTTATTTTGTTTCCAGATATCTCAGGCCATAACTTCATTTGTTCAGGATTTGGAGTATAATTAATTTTTCTAGGCATAAGTAACCTCTTAAAGGATAATCTAATGTTAACCTAAAAGAATATTAAAAAAATGATAGAACTATTAATCGGTTAATTCCTATTTTTTCTTGATCTCATAGCCAAAAGACGCAGCCGAAGAGCATTTATTTTTATAAAACCCCCTGCATCTTTTTGGTCATAAGCCCCCTCATCATCTTCAAATGTAACATGTTGCTCTGAATATAAGCTATCTTTAGACCAGCGTCCAACCGTGGATACAGAACCTTTATAGAGCTTCAATCTAACAAAACCATTTACATGTTCCTGACTTTTATCGATTAATGACTGAAGCATCTCTCTTTCAGGACTGTACCAAAACCCATTATAAATAAGTTCCGCGTATTTTGGCATCAATTCGTCTTTTAAATGTGCCGCACCACGATCAAGAGTTATACTCTCAATACCTTTGTGGGCTTCAAGCAAAATTGTTCCACCAGGAGTTTCATAAATGCCGCGTGATTTCATGCCAACAAATCTACCTTCAACTAAATCCAAACGACCAACACCGTGCTTACAGCCAACGGCATTTAGTTTTTCAAGAATATTGGCAGGAGAATATATTTTTGAATTGAAAGAAATTGCATCACCTTTTTCAAATCCAATTTCAATATATTCAGGCTTATCTGGAGCATTTATCGGATCAATAGTACGTTGATAAACATAATCAGGTGCCTCTTCAGCTGGATCTTCAAGAACCTTACCTTCTGAAGATGTATGCAATAAATTTGCATCTACGCTGAATGGTGCTTCCCCACGTTTATCCTTTGAAATTGGTATCTGATGTTTTTCAGCAAACGCAATTAGTTTTGTTCTACTTGATAAATCCCATTCCCTCCACGGTGCAACGACTTTTATGTCTGGGTTCAGAGAATAAGCGCTCAATTCAAATCTTACTTGATCATTACCCTTACCAGTTGCGCCATGACTAATTGCATCAGCCCCTTTTTCTTGAGCTATTTCAACTAGACGCTTGGAAATCAATGGCCTGGCTATCGAAGTTCCTAACAAATACAAACCCTCATAGACAGTGTTTGCCCGAAACATTGGAAATACAAAATCTCGTACAAATTCTTCTCGCAAATCTTCTACAAAAATATTTTCTGGTTTTACACCAAGAAGAATAGCTTTTTCCCTTGCAGGCTCCAACTCTTCTCCTTGGCCAAGATCTGCCGTAAATGTTATCACTTCACATCCGTATTCTATTTCCAACCATTTTAGAATGATTGAAGTATCAAGACCTCCTGAATAAGCTAAAACCACTTTTTTAGGTGATAACATTTTATTTACCCTTATTGATTTCTATAGATGATCCATTATCCAAAAAAAAAACCAAGAACAAGGGTTTGAGGGTAACACACTTTTTTTGAATTATTTAATATCTTTAAAATATCCCAAATTGATGGCTAAAGCTACAAAATGCTTATCGCCCGAATTATAAAGCATGTTTAAGGCAGATTGTGGGTTAATCCACAAAGGAGAATGATCATCATGTAATGGTTTTGTTTTGCTCATAACCGCCTTACAAAAATAAATATGACATACTTTTCTAGCCCATAAATTATACTCTGGCATATATGTAAAACGTTGAAAGGCTCCTAAACGCCGCTTAGGCGAAATAATCCAACCTGTTTCTTCAAGAGCCTCACGATGCAAAGTCTGTAAATGGCTCTCACCAACATCAACACCCCCTCCAGGTAATTGGTGCTCATTATGAGGGTCACCCTGAAAAGTAATAAGCAATTTTCTTTCTTTTTTAATTATTGCATAAACACCATGTCGCGTCACATAACGCTTGTCCTTACAGGGAAACTCGTCAAATCGTCTTATCATAAAAACCTTTTGTACATATCATTGCGACTAAGTATTAACTACTTTATGCCGAATTAAAACTATTTAGGAAAATTAAATGAGCGAAGCAGTAGAACCTACTTCTGAAGATAAAATCTTACCCTTCCAGCTAGATCTATCTGATATTCGTGGTCGGTTAACAAGACTAGACAAGACATTGAATGACATTTTATCACAACACTCATATCCACCATTAGTAGAAGCCCTAGTGGCTGAAGCAACAGTAATAACTGCACTTATTGGTCAGACTATTAATTTAAAATGGAAACTATCATTACAAATAAGAGGTAATGGGCCTATCAAACTAATTGCTACTGATTATTTTGCTCCGAGCAAAAATGGTGAGCTAGGGACGATTAGAGCCTTTGCTAGTTTTAATGAGCCCAACCTAGATATTGGAGAAAAAAATCCTTTTGAACAACTTGGTAAGGGGTATTTTGCTGTTTTAATCGACCAAGGCCCAAACACAGAACCATACCAAGGGATCACGCCCCTAACTGGTGGATCATTGCACAAGTGTGCAGAAACCTATTTTGCTCAATCCGAACAGCTAGCGACCCGATTTGCATTAACAATAGGAAAATCGCAAACTAAAACCAAAAAAATCTCATGGCAGGCTGCCGGACTGATAATCCAAAAAATGCCAAAAAAAACAGAGCGTGGGGTCGTAAAAAAGGAAGGGTCTACAAATCAATTACTGGCATCTGCTGATCTTTTACAAGGGCAAGAGAGTGAAAACTGGAATCGAGTAAATTTTCACATAGATACAGTTGAAGAGCTTGAGCTTATGGGCCCACATATAAGTAAAATCCAATTATTAAATAGATTATTTCATGAAGAAAATCCAAGGGTTTTTGAAGCTCAATCAATTAAATTTGGATGTACCTGTAGCGCAGATAAAGTTCGAAATACAATGTCAATGTACTCATCAAAAGATATCGAAACAATGACTACAGCCGATGGAGATGTTACAGCAGATTGTCAGTTTTGTGGCGCACACTATATAATGGATCCAACCAAGTTGGGATTTGAAGCAGAGAAAAATGTCTGAGCTCCAGAATTTAATGAACTTACTTGAAACACAAAATTTCAACGCGACATCAGACAATGATCTGATGCCTTTCAAAAGCAAATCCAAAAATGATCTTATCAAAGCTGCTGTATTAATTCCAATTATAAAAAGAAAAAATTGCTTCAAAGTTATTTTAACCAAAAGGTCGGATAATCTGAAACAACATCCTGGCCAAATTGCATTTCCCGGGGGCAAGTTAGAAAAAACCGATTCATCTGCAGAAGCAGCAGCGCTGCGCGAGGCATATGAAGAAATAGGAGTGTGTTCGTCAGACATCAAAATATTAGCCCAAATAGCGACACACAACACAATAACTGGATTTCAAATATCACCCTTCGTGGCCAGAGTTAAAGACACCATCTCTATGAAGATACAAATTGCAGAAGTTGCTGAAATATTTGAAGTGCCATTATCCTACTTAATGGATAAAAGTAATTACAGAATTGAAACAGTGACTTGGAACAAAAATAAAAGATATTTTTATAATATCCCTTATGGCCCATATTATATTTGGGGCGCGACAGCGCGGATTTTGAAGGGTTTAGCTGATTTAAGATGAAATTAAATTTTAAAGAAACTAAATGGTTAAGAAACCCATCGGCACAAAAGCTATCCAAGTTATATAAAAGTTTCGGTTACCAAGTTTTATTCGTAGGAGGGTGTGTAAGGAATACAATTCTAAAAATGCCCGTGACAGATATAGATTTAGCCACTGATGCACAGCCAGAAGAAATAATAAAAATTGCGAAAGAAAACAATATTAGATTTGTTCCCACTGGCTTAGCCCATGGAACCATTACCCTTATTATTGATAATAAAAACTATCAAATTACGACTTTTCGAACAGACTTTGATCATGACGGGCGGTACGCAAAAGTTGAATTCACAGAATCGTTATTACTAGATGCATCACGACGGGATTTAACAATCAATGCGCTATATTGTAACCATGTTGGAGAAGTAATTGACCCATTAAATGGATTAGATGATATAAAAAAACAAAAAATTAAATTCATAGGTAATCCAAATGAACGGATCAAAGAGGATAACCTCAGAATTTTAAGATTCTTCAGATTCCAAGCAATCTACGGAAATAAAAATTTAGAAATTGATTCTATCGCTCTCGAAGCTTGTCACAATCATAAAAGTAAATTGGCGGCCCTATCAAAAGAACGTATTACAAGCGAACTACGTAAAATACTTTCAGCACCCAATCCGTTGGAAGTAATAATTAAGATGAATGAAACTGGCGTTTTAAATGAGCTGTTTCAAAAAGTTTCTATCGATAGTTTAGAAGCCTATCTCAAAACTGAGGAAAAATTCAAAATCAATATAAATTGGTTAGGGCGGCTCTTAAGCCTTCAGGTAACTCAAGAGGAAGAAAGCTTAAAATTAACCAGGTGCGAATTTAAATTTTTGAAACAAACTAAAAGTGCTATTGAAAATCAGATACATGTACTTGAATTTTCATATTATAATGGTGTCGAGAATGGTAAAATTTACTCAATTCTGCAAAACTTTAGACACAATATTATTTTAAGCAAAAATCTATTAAATCAAATCAACTCTCTCGCAACAAAAAAGTTTCCAATAACAGCAAAAGATCTCATGCCAGAAATTCGTGGTAAAAAACTTGGTGAAGCATTACGCTCTCTCGAAGATCGATGGATAAAATCAAATTTCACACTAAGTAAGAAAGATCTCCTCGCAGAAGCGTAATACAAAATATACAGTTCCATTGATCACATTTTTAAAAAAATATAGGCTTTAAGTTGATCATTTAATTGATACCGAAAACATTAATAGCAAAGTTTGAGAAGAAAATAACTCATGTTCCAATGGTTTGAAAAACTTATTAATCCCTATGAATCTTATAATGAGAAAGACGTACCTCCAGACCGCCTGATTCCCTTCATCTGGAATTATTTAAAAAATTTTAAAAAAATACTATTAATCGCCCTGTTCTTTTCAGCACTTGTTTCTTCAATAGAAATATTTTTGATATTTTACTCAGGCTATTTAATTGACTTAATGGTTAATACTGAACCAGCAGTATTTTTTCGAACACATGCTTTTGAACTTTTAATTATGACAGCATTCATAATCATCATAAATCCATTTCTAAGCATGGTTGATCGAATATTAATGAACCAAACAATAATTCCAAACATTGGCTCAATGGTTCGCTGGCGAGCTCATCGCCACGTACTTAGGCAATCAGTTGGCTGGTTTCAAAATGATTTCGCAGGACGCATTGCTAATAGATTGATGCAAACTCCACCAGCTATTGGAGCAGTCATATATCAATTTTTTGATGCACTAACCTATTCAATTGTGTATATTATCGCAGCAATGGTTCTTCTATCTGATGTAGATTTCAGATTGACAATTCCCCTGTTAATATGGCTCATTGCTTACTTAACTCTATCGTATATTTTTATACCCAAGGTAGGAAAAGCATCTCAAATATCTTCAGATGCTAGAAGCTCTATTACAGGTCGAGTTGTAGACAGCTATACCAATATACAATCAGTAAAGTTGTTTGCACATCATGATAAAGAAGAGAATTATGCTAAAGAAGCAATTGAGCACACGAGGCAGAAATTTTTTATAGAGATGCGCCTTTATAGCTGGATGGCACTTGGTATTAATTTTATAAACGGCGCTTTATTATTTAGTGTGATTGGTTGGTCTATCTATCTTTGGTCAGCTGGCTCAGCAACAATCGGAGTTGTTGCAGCAACTACTGCTCTCGCTTTGAGACTTGCGGGTATGAGTGATTGGTTGATGTGGGCTTTTACCACTCTTTTCCAAGAACTTGGTGTGGTTTCTGAAGGCATGAAAACAATTGCTCAAGAAATTGATCTGCAAGATGAAAAACATGCATCTAAATTAGTTATAAAAAATGGATCGATAGATATCAATAACATCTGGCATCACTATGGAAAAAGCACAGGTGGTCTAAATGGCATATCACTAAAGATAAATGGTGGAGAAAAAGTTGGCATTGTAGGGCGCTCAGGTGCTGGAAAATCAAGCTTAGTAAATTTAATATTGCGGTTTCATGAACTTGAAACAGGTACTATCAGCATCGATTCTCAAAATATAAAAACTGTTACGCAGAATTCATTAAGAGAAAATATAGGGATGGTAACTCAAGATAGCTCTCTATTACATAGATCTGTTAGGGATAATATACTTTATGGAAAGCCTGAAGCGTCCGAAGAGCAAATCATAGCTGCAGCAACACAAGCAGAAGCCTGGGAATTTATACCAGATTTACAAGATACTGAGGGTCGTTCTGGGTTGGATGCTCAGGTTGGCGAACGGGGCGTTAAATTATCAGGTGGGCAAAGACAGCGTATTTCAATAGCTAGAGTAATAATTAAAGACGCACCAATCTTAATACTAGATGAAGCCACATCAGCCTTAGACAGTGAAGTAGAAGCAGCTATTCAAGATACATTAAATGGCTTAATGTATGGAAAAACAGTAATCGCGATTGCTCATAGGCTTTCCACTATTGCGCAAATGGATCGAATTGTAGTCCTTGAGGACGGCAAGATTGCCGAAGAAGGCTCTCATAAAAAATTACTCGATCAAAAAGGCCTTTACTATGCTTTCTGGAAAAGACAATCTGGCGGCTTTATTGGAATTGATGAACCATGAGTAATTTTTTTACCAAAATGATAAATCCATTTGAAAAAGCTTTAGGCCCACCTCCAAACTCATTTTTACCTTTTATACTTTGGAGCGTGAAAGGTGCTAAAAAAACAATCCTTTTAGCAACATTTGCAAGTTTTTCGGTGGGTATAGCAGAGGCTTTTGGTGCGATAATTATTGGGTGGGTAATCGATACAGCAATAACAAGTGATCCCAGCACATTTATTAAAAATAATTTTACCACACTAATTGCAATATCAATCTTCTTTGTAATAGTGCGACCCATTTTGATGACAATAAGCGCTGCGATAAATGGAATAGCAATGGTTCCCAATCTCTTTCCATTAACTTTTATCAGATTGCATCGTCATACTTTGGGTCAATCTGTAAAATTTTTTGATGATGACTTTGCTGGCAGGTTAGCACAAAAACAGGTCCAAACTGCTACCTCTATATCGGAAACCTTTAATGAAATTACAAATGCATTTTCATTTGCTATTGCTACACTCGTAGCATCTGGAATAATTTTAGGAAGTGTCAGCTTATCTTTATCTATCATTTTATTATTGTGGATATTTGCATTTGCTATACTCGTAAATTGGTTTTTGCCTCGCATTAGAATTCGATCAAAAAATAGGGCTGCTGCCAGAGCTGCAGTTACAGGCCAAGTAGTTGATACTTTAACAAATATGGCCACTGTAAAACTCTTTGTACATTCTGATGAAGAAGAGAGTTATGCCGAAGATGCTTTGAAAGTATTTCGGAAAAAATCTATAGAATTTGCTAAATTGTATGTCTCTTTTAGAGCAGCCATAATGACTGTAGCAGGACTACTTCCCATTCTATTAATCGGTGGTGGTATCTTCTTGTGGCAAAAGGGGTTCGCCACTCCGGGTGATATAGTAATTGCTGGTCTATTGAGTACTAGGTTAGCTCAAATGTCAGGTTGGATAAGTTTCACAGCTATGAATGTATTTTCTCATCTAGGTGAAGCAGAAGATGGTATGAACACTCTATCACCCAAACACGATTTAACTGACCAGAAAAATGCGACAGTATTAAAAAAAATAAAAGGCAAAATCGATTTTAAGAATGTTACATATAATTATGGAAATGATTTTGGTGGTGGCCTTTCCAACTTCAACCTGAGCATTCCAAATGGCCAAAAAGTGGGGTTAGTCGGACGTTCTGGAGCTGGAAAAACTACAGCCTTAGCTTTGCTTTTAAGATTTTATGATATTAACAAAGGTGAAATTCTTATCGATGAAAAAAATATACAAAAGGTAACACAAGACAGTTTGCGACAGCATATCTCAATGGTGCGTCAAGAAACGTCAATGTTCAATCGATCAGCAAGAGATAATATCCTTTATGGCAACCCAAATGCATCAGCCAGTGAGTTAGATTCTGCGATTTCAAAAGCTCAGGCAACTGATTTTATTAATGATCTCCAAGATCTCCAAAAACGAAAAGGGCTGGAGGCATTTTTAGGCGAACGCGGTGTTAAGCTATCTGGAGGACAAAGACAGCGCATCGCTCTTGCTAGGGCAATTTTAAAGGATGCTCCAGTCCTAGTCTTGGATGAAGCAACATCTGCCCTAGACAGTGAGGCGGAGGAATCTATTCAAAAAGCATTGGAAGAATTAATGAAAGGTAAAACCGTAATTGCAATTGCGCACAGACTGAGCACCATTTCAAAAATGGATCGCATTATTGTAATGGAAAATGGACAGGTTGAAGAAGATGGCACACATAAACAATTATTGGAAAAAAATGGTTTATATGCTAATTTCTGGAAAAGGCAGTCTGGTGGCTTTATAGGCAGCGACTAGTATAATCAGTTGCTGCTCGAACTAGTTTTGAGAAGGTCAACATTTAATAATTCTAATACTTTCTCTTCTATATTAACGGCATTTAACTTTGCCTCTTCGTACATCTCGATTGGATTGCCATGATCTAAGAATTCGTCTGGAAAACACATAGATCTAAACTTGAAATTTTGGTCTAAAGCTCCGTGATCTGACAGTAACTTGGCCACATGACTACCAAATCCACCAATTGCACCTTCTTCTATTGTGATTAACGCTTCGTGAGTTCCAGCGATTTCTAAAATTAAATCCTTATCAAGTGGTTTTGCGAAACGTGCGTCAATAATCGTTGGGTTTAAACCTCTTAATATGAGACTCTCTTTTGCTTTCATCACTTCAGTTAATCTTGCTCCAAAGGACATAATCGCTACCCTAGCTCCTTGACTGACAAGCCGGGATTTACCAATTTCAAGAGGTGTAGCTTTTTCAGGAAGTTCTACCCCAACACCTTCTCCTCTAGGAAACCTAAAAGCACTTGGCCTATCATTTATCGAACTAGCTGTAGCAACCATATGCACTAACTCCGCTTCATCTGACGGAGCCATTACTACAAAGTTTGGCAAATTTGCTAAGTATGCAATGTCAAAACTACCAGCATGTGTAGCTCCATCTGCACCAACCAAACCAGCTCTATCTATAGCGAACCTAACTGGTAAGTTCTGTAAAGCAACATCGTGAATTACCTGATCATATCCTCTTTGCAAAAAAGTTGAATATATTGCACAAAATGGCTTCATTCCACCCGCTGCCAAACCAGCCGCAAAAGTTACACCATGCTGTTCTGCTATTCCAACATCAAAGGTTCTTTCAGAAAACTTTTCATTAAATTTATCTAATCCTGTTCCATCGGGCATTGCTGCAGTTATTGCTACAATCTTTTGATCGTATGTTGCTTCTTGTATTAGAGCTTCCGCAAAAACATTTGTGTATGATGGTGCATTTGGAACGGATTTTAGAATTGTTCCTGAACCTACATCAAACTTTCCAACACCGTGATATTTGTCATTAGATGCTTCTGCTGGTGGGTATCCTTTTCCTTTCTGCGTAATAGCATGAATCAGAACTGGACCATCTAATCTATCTTTAACCGTTCTTAGGATAGACAACAGTTGATCCATATCATGACCATCTATCGGACCCACATAAGAAAAACCCAGCTCCTCGAACAAGGTTCCACCTACAGTAATAGTTTTCAAAACCTCTTTTGCCCTTCGTGCACTTTCTTGAAAAGGCTCAGGAAGAAGACTTACTGCTCCCTTAGCTGCAGCTTTAAGTTCTTGAAAGGGAGCACCAGCATAAAGACGGCTGAGATAATTAGACATTGCGCCCACCGGGGGAGAAATTGACATATCATTATCATTTAAGATAACAATCATTTCTTTTCTTAAGTGACCCGCATTGTTTAACGCTTCAAAAGCCATACCAGCCGACATTGCGCCATCTCCAATAACCGCTATAGTCGAGCCGATCCCACTGTCAGGCGTTCCTCCTAAATCACGGGCTACCGCAAACCCTAAAGCAGCTGAAATTGATGTTGAGCTGTGAGCCGCTCCAAATGGATCATAAATACTTTCACTTCTCTTTGTGAAGCCAGATATGCCATCCTTTTGCCTTAAGGTTTTCATTTGATTTCGTCGGCCTGTTAAAATTTTATGTGGGTAAGCCTGATGGCCAACATCCCATATAATTTTATCTTTTGGGGCATCAAAAATAGCATGAAGCGCAACTGTAATTTCAACAACTCCAAGACCAGCACCAAGATGGCCACCTGTAAGTGACACAGCATTGATGGTTTCCCGTCTAAGTTCTATCGCTAGTTCTGTTAATTGATTATCAGAAAAATTACGCATATCGGATGGAACCCTGATCTGATCCAATAATGGGGTTTTTGACGCATTATCCATCATAATAACTAATTAAATCCTCATTTCTCACGTATCATTAAATAACGCGCTAATTCTCGAAGCCCGTCAGCTTTTGGTCCAAGGTCACTTAAAGAATCACAAGCCTCAGCGATTAGCATCTTAACTTCTTGTTTCGCCTGATCCAATCCCATTAAAGAAACAAATGTTGCCTTCCCTGCTTCTAGGTCCTTGTTAACATTTTTTCCAACTATATTTTTTTTACCTTCTATATCTAAAATATCATCAGTAATTTGAAATGCCAAACCCAAGGCTTTAGAGTATTTTTCAAGATCATAATGACTTTTTCCAGATAAGATTGCTCCAGCAATAGCAGACCACTGAATTAAAGCACCTGTCTTGTTAATTTGTAAGCTCTTAATTTCCGATATTGTAAGAGGCTGCTCACTGCTTTCAGCCATAATATCTTGCATTTGCCCTAATACCATTCCTTCAGCACCAGTCGCATCAGCTAAACTATTGATTAACTGATTACTAATTTCTGGGTTAATTAATAAATCCTGCGCGGACAAAATTTTAAAAGAAAATGATTGAAGAGCATCACCAACAAGAATAGCTGTCGCTTCATTCCACTTAATATGAACCGTTGGCAATCCTCTTCTTAAATTATCATTATCCATTGATGGTAAATCATCATGTACCAAAGAGTATGCATGCATGCATTCAACTGCACTCGCAACCTGATCAGCAACGGAAGCGTCAACACCATAAATAGAAGAAGATTCCATCACCAAAAAAGCGCGCAATCTTTTACCCCCATTCAAAGCGGCATAAAGCATCCCTTCTTTTAAAGAGCTATCTGGTAAAACTTTAAAATTAAATCTTAATCGCTTTTCAGTTCTAATCTGGCAATCTTTTAATTTGTCAGAAAACCTCACAGCTTCTCTACAGGTTTACTTCCCGATACAGATCCATCACTTGAAAATGTAATTTGTGCTACCTTCTCTTCTGCATCTTTCAGTTTCTGTTCACAGTGTTTTTTTAAAGCGTTGCCCAATTCATAAAGCTTTATCGAGTCCTCAAGTGGCACTTGACCATTTTCTAATTTAGAAACAACGTCTTCTAATTCACTCATAGCCTGCTCAAATGAAAAATTTGAAATATCTTTTGTTGTCATTTACTTCTCTCCATAAGAACATTTACATGGGCAGCAACCGATGCTGCTAGAGCCTCCAAATTATAGCCACCTTCTAATGAAGATACTAGTCGACCATTACAGTATTTCTCTGCAACATCGCAAAGCTTGTGAGTAATCCAAGCATAATCCTCCTCCACTAAATTTAAATTAGCAAGAGGGTCATCAGCATGAGCATCAAAGCCAGCAGATATTATTAACAGTTCTGGCCTAAAACTTTCTAATTTAGGCAAGATACTATTATTAAATATTGTCTTAATTTTTTCTCCATCTGTCTCAGGATCTACTGGTATATTAATAATATTATTAAACCCGCCTGTTTCATCTTTCTGTCCAGAGCCAGGCCATAAAGGTGATTGATGCATAGAACAGAACAAAGTCCGCGGCTCATCCCATAAAAGGTCCTGTGTGCCGTTGCCATGGTGGACATCAAAATCTACTACAGCAACTCTATTTAAGCCATGTATTTCAATCGCATATTTTGCAGCAATTGCTACATTACCAAAAATACAAAAACCCATTGCCTTAGAGTTTTCAGCATGATGACCTGGAGGCCTTACAGCAGCAAAAACTTTATCAAATTCTCCTGAAATTACGCTATCAACAGCTAATATATTTGCGCCCACCGCTCTCTTAGCAGCCGCCAATGATCCCGTACCGAAATATGTATCAGCATCAATTTGGCTAGGAGTATTTGACGTATAAATTTTCTCAATTTTATTTATGTAATCACTCGAGTGACAAAGAGCAATTTGCTCTTTTTTCGCTAAAGGAGCTTCTTTCCAGGTTAAGTCATTAAATATGGAAAGTTTCAACACATCTAGTACTTTTTCTAAACGTTTTACTCGCTCAGGATGGCCAGCAGGCTCAACGTGCTTCAAACAATCATTATGGCTTAAAATCAGAGTGCTCATTAAATTAGAATATATATCAATGTAACAATTAACAAGATTTAGATAGATAAAATTTATGATTTAATCTTCTTCTGGCCGAGCAAACAATGATCTTAAAATGCTTCTGGGTTTAGAGCCAGGTTTTACTTTTTTAAATAATCCACTAGCATCAATATCTAAAACATCATCATTTGCTGTATTGAGCCTAGCCATCCTTGGATTGATCATTGGTAACGGTCTTGATGGCAAATCTCTACTTATTTGCATCATTATTCTTTGCCATATTTCAGCAGGAAGCCCGCCGCCAGTGACTCCTTTAAGTGGAGTATTATCATCATAACCCATCCAAACACCAATAACATAATCCGCCGTAAAACCTACAAACCATGCGTCCCGCATAGCCTGAGTTGTACCTGTTTTACCTCCAGCCTCACGGTGCTTGATTTTAGCGCGACGGCCAGATCCATTTTCAATTACAGTATTCATCATATAAATTAATTGTTTGGCGTTTTCCCATTCCATTACTCGCTCGCCTAAACCACCGTTTCTTCCTAAAATTGGGTTACTTTCACCAACTATTGTTATCTCGTTAAGACCATAAGGCGTTATGTTAACACCACCACTTAAAATGCCTGCGTATGCTCCAGTCAACTCAATTAAGGTAGATTCTGAAGCCCCCAACGCTAGTGCTGGTCCCGGCGCTAATTCACCTGAAATCCCAAAATCATTTGCAATTTCCCTTACCGACTCTAGACCTACCAACATAGCTGTTTTGACAGCAATAGTATTGATCGATTTAGCTAGGGCTTCAGTGATTGTCATTTTTCCATAGAATTTATTTGTATAATTTTTTGGAGTCCAAGGGCCTGAATAAGGTACATCTAGTGTGATTTCCTCATCGATCGCCTTACTATTAAATTTGTAACCTTTTTCTAATGCAGCTGCATAAACAAAGGGCTTAAAGAGGCTACCGGTCTGGCGCATTGCTTGGGTAGACCTATTAAACTGTCCACTTTTTTCTGTATCTCGGCCACCAATCATAGCGCGCACAGCACCATCTGAAGACATAACTATTATCGCCACTTGTGCTTCAGACTCTTTTTCAATTTTCTCTTCAAATATATTCTTTAAAACATCTTCAGCTGTCTTTTGAATTTTACTATCAAAAGTTGTTTTGACATAAATATCAGCATTAGTCCTTTTTGTTAAAAATGACGGGCTACTTTTACTTACCCAATCAGCAAAATATCCGCCAAACTGTTCTTTAGCTGCAGAGGACAATTTAGCAGGATATTTTTTTGAATTTAAAGCTTCGGTTGGAGTCAAATATTTCTCTTTTTGCATTAAATCAATTATTACTGCTGCTCTATTTTGGGCTCTCTGAAGGTTTCTGGTTGGTGCATAATAGGATGGAGCAACTAATAAGCCCGCTAACATCGCTGCTTCTGACGGATTTAAATATACGGCGGACTTATCAAAATACCTTTGGGATGCGGCTTCAAAACCTTGATTTCCTGCTCCCAAATAAACACGATTCAAATAAATCATTAAAATTTCATCTTTTGTAAACTTTAACTCCATTGCAATCGAAAAAGGTATTTCTCTTAATTTCCGTAATATGCTATTTTTTCGACAATCCTTCTCAAAATCTGCCTCAGATGTTCCAGTTGTTGGATCGAAATTTGTTCCTAAACATAAAAGCTTTGCTACTTGCTGGGTTATAGTTGAGCCGCCATGCCCTCTTAAGGGACTTCGACCTTCCCTTATATTAATTCTGATCGCACTTGCAATTCCACGTGGGCTAATACCGAAATGCTTATAAAATCTACGATCCTCTGCCGCAACCACAGCATTTTTCAAATGGGGTGACACTGCATTAGCAGTAATGGCGCCTCCAAATTGATTCCCACGCCAAGCAAAAACTTGCCCATGTTTGTCAAGTAAAGTAACTGAACCACTCGTCCTAGCATCAATCAATTTATCAAGAGGTCCTATACGTGAATATTCAAAAATTACAAAACCGATAAGAACTATTGATACTAAAACAGTAAATCTAGAAAAAAAGAACCACAAAAACCACAAAAACCATCTCATTATATTGGATAAAAATCTCTTCAAAAAGTTTTTATTCTTTTTTTGGTTTTTTCGTTTTTTAGTTACTCTTTTTGTATTAGCAACAATCTTCCTCCTAACCGTTGGAGCCTTATTCTCCCGTCGTGCCCGGATTTTTTTATTTTTATCGATGGGTTTTGTCATCTATTTATCCAAATCGACCTTAAATTCTAATGATTTTATACTTACATATTAAATAATAAAATGTAGAGTATCTAAATATAAAAAATTTATCTTGAAATATATTAAAATATTAAAACTTTATACTCTAAAAATTCTTCGATTTTGGCATAGCAAACGTAATCAATTAGAATTAGTGTAAAAGTCAAAATGATTTGCTTCAAGCTTGGGTAAATTTACCCTGGCTCTCTCCAAGCTGCCCCCGATGCAAAAGAAAATGATCAAGTAATATGCAGGCCATCATAGCTTCACCTACTGGCACAGCTCTAATTCCAACACATGGATCATGACGCCCTTTAGTAATTATACTCGTACTTTGGCCAGAGATATCAATAGTTTTTCGGCTTTTCAGGATTGACGAGGTTGGCTTTACTGCAAACCGGCAAACGATATCAGCACCATTAGAAATACCACCCAGAATACCCCCAGCATTATTAGTTTTATAGACTGGACCTTCAGCACCCATTTCTATTTCATCTGCATTTGTGACTCCAGTTAACATCGCTGCGGACATTCCCTCGCCAATTTCTACGCCTTTGACCGCGTTAATGGACATCATACCTGCAGCAATATCTGTATCTAATTTTGCATAAATAGGTGCTCCAAGCCCTGGAATGACTCCAGAAGCCACTATTTCAATTATTGCTCCAACAGAATTTCCAGACTTTCTCAATTTATCCAAATAATTAGCAAAAGTTTTTGCCGCAGCTTGACTAGGAGCCCAAAAAGGATTTTTTTCAATTTCTGTTATATCAATATCTGATCTGTTAATTTTATGCTCACCCATTTGTAGCATATAGCCAGTTATTTTAAGTTCAGGCATTAACGTTTTAAGAGCAGCCCTTGCTACGGCTCCAGCAGCCACTCTGGCAGCAGTCTCTCTAGCGGAGGAGCGTCCACCACCACGATAGTCTCTATTACCATATTTGGTAAAATATGTTATGTCTGCATGACCAGGTCTGAATTTATCTTTTAT
>ENA-ORDR01000071-ORDR01000071.1-marine-metagenome-genome-assembly--contig:-NODE-71-length-52144-cov-8.052221_pt1 | contig 52144 bp, 45 predicted proteins | sample MGYA00240993_ERZ508538 | MGnify/ENA primary metagenome ERZ508538 (study PRJEB26207, sample SAMN05421999) | marine metagenome | isolation source: Monterey Bay, California, USA | place: USA:Monterey Bay... | reverse complement strand
TCGGCAAGCTATAGAGGCGCTTATAAGAGATGAAATACTCTTAAACGAAGTTGTCAAATACAAGTTTGCGAATAGAGCACAGATTGAAGAGGATGAAATCGATGCATACATTATGAACGGCAGCGCCTCTCTAAGTGTCAAGTTGTCCGAGGTAGTGTTACCTTTTAAATTTGAAACAAAAAATAAAGTATATAATACCGCACTAACTCTGAAAGAGAAATTATTGGAAGGAGTTACTTTTGAGTCAATAGCAAAAACGTATTCAAGGTCACCTAGCGCACCATCAGGGGGTGAACTGGACTGGATCTCAATAGAGCAAATACCAACCGAAATCGCAAATATTTTATTAACAACAGAGAAAAACTCTATCATAGGCCCAAAAATTTATGATAATGTTATTAATTTATATAAATTAATAGATATTCGAGAAGTGCCTTTGTTTAATGATACAAGAATTATCTTAGATTTTGTTGAATTATTATATCCAAAAGAAAGCGAGATCAATTCACATGCTTTGACACTTATATTTGAAAATAATAATAACTGTTTAAACTTAAAATTTGAATTAGAAAAATATGAAGCACTTAAATCTAATATAACACACACCAGCCTAGAGCAAACGAATATACCAATGGAAAAATTTGAAGTTTTAGAAAATTTAGATGCAGGAGAGGCTAGTGTTTTAAAGTATCAAAATGGTGATTTAAAATTTTTAATGTTATGCTCACGCCAACAAAAAATCTCTAAAAGTGACAGATATAAAGCACAGCAATATCTTTTTTCGCAAAGGTTATCATCCTTAGCAGATGGTTTTCTTGCAGATTTAAAAGCAGAAGCAAAGATTATTTATAGATGAGTAAACCAATAGCCATCACCTGTGGAGATCCTACTGGCGTAGGTCCCGAACTTACAGTAAAAGCATGGCAAGCTTTAAAAAGTGAGCTAAATCTAGTTCTTTTTTCATCATTTGATTTTATGAAAAAACAATTCCCTGACATTCCTATGTTTAAAATTGAACGGATACATGATGTTGATAAAGTAACAAAGAAAGGTTTGCCAATCTTTGATATTCCTTTTTCCTCGTCACCAAAGCTTGGAGAATCAAATAATAATTTAGCTTTTGAAACAATAAAAAGTATTCAATTGGCCACTAACAGCACTATGAACGGAGAAACTGCAGCCTTATGTACAAATCCAATAAATAAGTTTTCATTAATGTCTGGTGCCAATTTTAATTTTACGGGACATACAGATTACCTTAAACATTTAACCGGAAGTCAAAAATCTATCATGATGATTGCTACGGATAATTTTCGAGTCATTCCCCTTACAGTTCACTCTTCATTAAAAGAAGCTATCAAAACTATAACTAAGTCTCTGATTAGATCTACTATTGAAGTTTCTTATGAATCCTTACGCGTATTATTTAATATTCGGGATCCAAAAATTTATGTTTCAGGTTTAAACCCACATGCGGGTGAAAACGGTATGCTTGGAAAGGAAGAAATTAATATTATTAAACCCGCCATTGATATGCTCGTTGAAAAAAAAGGTTGGTCAATAACTGGTCCATTGTCTGCTGACACTATGTTTTACACACAGATGAGATCGAAATATGATCTAGCAGTATGTATGTATCATGATCAGGCCCTCATACCAATAAAAACTGTTTTCTTTAATGAAGCTATAAATATCACTTTGGGTTTACCGATTATTAGAACGTCTCCAGATCATGGTACAGCACACGATATAGCTGGAAAAAACTTAGCAAGTCCAACGAGCTTAATTAATGCAATTCGAATGGCAAAAAAGCTAACCGACAATAAAGCTCTTTATGAAAATAGATAACCTTCCACCCTTAAGGGACATAATTTCAAAATTTGATCTTAATGCAAAAAAGTCCCTTGGACAAAATTTTTTATATGACCTTAATTTAACATCAAAAATTTCACAATTAAACGGATCAGTGCAAGGTCATACAGTATTAGAAGTTGGTGCTGGACCAGGTGCGTTAACTAGGGGCTTATTGGCCTCTGGTGCTAAAAAAGTAATAGCAATCGAAAAAGATAAAAGATTTATTGAACCGTTAAAAGAAATTGCGGAGTATCATAGCGGCAAATTAATTATAATAAAAAAAGATGCATTAGAATTTGATTTGAATGAAATAACAGATACTAAAAATTTAAAAATCATATCCAATTTACCTTATAATATTGGATCTGAACTTTTAGTTAAGTGGCTTACACCACAAAAATGGCCACCTTTATGGAAAGATATGACATTAATGTTTCAAAAAGAAGTGGCAGATAGAATTGTTGCTAAACCTAATACTAAAGCCTATGGAAGGCTCTCTATCCTTTCACAATGGAGAACTACAGCTAAAATAAAAATGTTAGTTCCACCTGAAGCATTCAACCCAAGGCCCAAAGTTCAATCTGCAATAGTTACGATAAACGCAGATCAAAAAATAGATCACACAATAAGCCCAGCGCTATTAGAACGAATAGTAAAGTTAGGATTTGGACAGAGAAGGAAAATGCTTCGCTCGTCACTAAAATCATACAATAATATTGAATTTCACATTAAAAACATTGGGTTATTACCTACTCTTAGAGCTGAAGATTTATCCGTAACTGATTGGTGTTGCTTAGCTAAATCTATTGCAGTGGCCGAAAAACTAACCTAATCTCACTGACTCGCAGCCTCAGCGCTTTCTGTATCTTTAGTAATATTCTGTTTGGAACTTTGTGAGTCATTATCAACAGAACTATCAAGAGTCCCAACATTATCAGTTTTTAGGTTTTCACTTGGGGCCTCGGTGCGATCAGATCTCCTGGAAGCAGCTTGCGCTTCCTGTTGCTCTTTTCTATCGTTTTGCTCTTTTAGGGCTTCAGATAGTAATCTGATATAATGCTCAGCATGTTGCTGGAAATTTTCTGCTGCTACTCTATCGCCTGATAATTGAGAGTCTCTGAATAATGTCATATATTTTTCTATAATCTGTTGAGGAGTCCCTCTAACCTTTCCTTCAGGACCAGCACTATCAAATACACGATTAACGGCATTTGCGACAGATCGACGGTTTCCATTATTTTTGTTACGTGAACGCGACTTGTTTGATTGTCTCATTAAAAAACTTTTTATAAGAGTTAATATTTAAACATTTTATTATTATCGAGAAAGCAAAGTTTAGGCGAAAAATGTTGAAAACGGTGTTTTTTTACATTGCAGGAACTTCTTACAGGAGCATTAGCTATGAGACAAGAAAAATCAACTAAAAAACTGATATTTTTTTATTTGCGCTAAAATGTTACTTTTATGACCCTATCCTTACCAGACATATCTTTGAAAGTTGAGGTCTTATAACCACAATTATTAAAAATTTTTGATACAGCTTCAGCTTGATTATAACCTATTTCAAAAAGCGCTACACCAGAAGTTTTCATAACTTTACTTAAACTTCGTGAAATTATCATATATTCTGCCAATCCATTATTATTGGCAAAAAGTGCGTTTAGAGGTTCCCATTGACCCAAGTGCTTAGCAAAATCATCTGTTTCTACAGAAGAAATATATGGAGGGTTACAAACAACAAGATCAAACTTCTCACTTATCTTATCGCACCAGTTTGATTTGATAAGCCTTGCTCTATCTAACGTAGCAAAATTTTTAGCATTCCTTTTGGCCACCTCAAGCGCTCTTGGCTCAATATCCACCCCCAACCCTATCGAACAAGTCCTCTCCAATAAAAGTGTAATTAGTATTACCCCTGATCCTGTCCCTAGATCTAAAATATTTTTATAATTAAATTTTAAGGCATGATATATTAATTCTTCAGTTTCAGGCCTTGGGTCTAAAACATTTTTATTTATAATAAATTCCCTGCCCCAAAACATTCGATACCCAATAATTTGACTAACTGGTTGATGTTTTTTTCTGGCGTCTATCATTCGAAAATACTTCAGTTCAACAGTTTTAGAGATTGGCTCAGAGCTTAACAAAGTAAGCCTATTTTTTGAAACACTGAGCAAATGACTCAATAATTTTCTCGCATCACCACTGGGGTTTTCTATGCCATGAAGTTTTAAACTCTTCGTTGCAATTTCTAAAACATTAGAAATAGATTTAATCATCTTTAAAATTTGCTAATTTTATAAGCCGGTCGTTAGCCTTCAAAGCCTCTATAATAACGGATAGATCACCTTCTAAAATTTGACTTAACTTATGCAAGGTTAAGTTTATCCTATGATCTGTTACTCTACCTTGCGGAAAGTTGTAAGTTCTAATTCGCTCAGATCTATCGCCCGATCCCACTTTTTCTTTTCGATCAGCATCACGTTCTTGACTTTTTAAATTTCTTTCCATTTCAAGTAACTTTGATCTTAGTACCTGCATACCAATGGCACGGTTTTGATGTTGAGATTTTTCAGAGCTTGTTACTACAATACCACTTGGCAAATGTGTTATTCTTACAGCAGAATCTGTAGTGTTTACATGCTGTCCTCCAGATCCACTAGCCCTCATTGTATCAATTCTAAGATCATTTGGGTTAATTATAATATCTACCTCTTCTGCTTCTGGTAAAACAGCTACAGTCGCTGCCGATGTGTGAACTCGGCCTCCAGACTCTGTAATCGGAACCCTTTGAACCCGATGGACACCACTTTCGTATTTCAAGTAAGAAAATACATTAGCTCCTGTAATGTTCATAACGACTTCTTTTAGACCACCAAGTTCATTAAATGATTCTGAAATAACTGTTGTTGACCATCTCATATTATCGCTAAATCTTTGGTACATCCGTAATAAATCAGCTGCAAATAGTGCCGCTTCGTCCCCTCCTGTTCCAGCCCTAATTTCTAGTATTCCTGATTTTACATCCAGATTGTCTTTTGGAATTAACGCAAGAATTAAATCCTCCTCGATTTTAGCCAATTGATCAGTTAAACTATTAAGCTCCTCTGCCACAAGCACTTTCATTTCTGGATCATCTATTATAAATTTAATATCTTCAATTTCACGGATCACTTTTTTATAATTTCTTATATTATCAACTATTATCTTTAACTCAGAATATTCAACGCTCACTGATTTAATTTCTTCAGGACTAAGAGGTTGAGAAAGCTTTATTTCAAGATATTCAAAACGCTCTTCTAATTCGTTAAGTTTTTCTATTGCAATCATTGAAAATATAACTTTCTAAATTTAGGTTGAAGACTTTATGTAATATAATTTTCACGACTTAGATCTCAGTTCTTAAAACCTTCAACCATTTTACAATTCGAGCCCTATTTTTACCAAAATCATTTCTACCAAATCGAGATCTTGAGTAAATTGCAATCGAAGATGTCAGCTCATCTATGTATTCAAACTTTATACTAACATAATCAGGAAAACCAAATAACTTACTTCTACACTCGTAAGTAATCAAACCATTGGATATCTCACCAAAAATCTGGTTACAGCCATCTCTAACTATAATATGATCGAGTTTTTTATATAATAATTGTATGGGTAAATCAAAATTTTGCAATTTTTTATTTTTAGCGTTTAGTAAAAATGAGTTACGAGATTTATTACTTAAAATCAAATCAGGATCCACATGCCATACGTCCATATTAACTTTTGATAACCTTATATATCCAATGCAAATCAAAAATATCAAAAAACAAAAAAACAAAATTTTCAATTATTTTCCTTTAGTTAATTCAATTTTGTCTGCTTTAATTTCAACCAGTTCAACTAGTTTGTTAATCATGCCAGAATTTGCTAATTTACTTACTTTTGCACCGTCGATATAAATCATTCCGCTGTCTTTTCCACCACCAGTGAATCCTACATCGGTCATCAGCGCCTCACCAGGACCATTTACGACACAACCTATAACAGACAAAGTAAGTGGTGTTTTTATATGTGACAATTTTTCTTCAAGTAAAGACACAGTTTTAATTACATCAAATCCTTGCCTGGCACACGATGGACAAGAAATTATAGTAATTCCTCGATGCCGTAATCCCAGAGACTTTAAGATTTCATATCCAACTTTTACCTCTTCAACAGGATCAGCAGATAATGAAACTCGTAAAGTGTCTCCGATACCAGACCAAAGCAAGTTGCCTAGCCCAATAGATGATTTAATAGTGCCGCTAGTTAATCCTCCAGCTTCTGTTATGCCTATATGCAACGGAGCTTCAGTCGCCTCTGACAAGCCATTATAGGCTGCTACCGTAAGGAATACGTCAGAAGCTTTCAAACTTATTTTAAAGTTAAGAAAATCATTATCCTCTAAAATTTTAATGTGATTTAGACCACTTTCAATAAGTGCTTCAGGACACGGTTCTCCGTATTTTTCAAGAAGATTTTTTTCAATTGAGCCACCATTTACACCGATGCGAATAGAGCAATTATTATCTTTTGCTGACTTTATAACATCTCTCACTCTCTCTATATTACCAATATTTCCTGGATTAATTCTTAAACATGAAGCACCTGCTTCTGCAGCTTCTAAAGCACGTTTATAATGAAAGTGGATGTCTGCAACAATTGGAACCGGACTTTCTTTACAAATTTCTTTTAATGCAAAAGTGGAATTAGCATCTGGACAAGACACACGTACGATATCTGCTCCTGCATCAGCACATTTTATTACCTGTTTTAAAGTGGCCTTAACGTCTGAGGAGTCGGTATTCGTCATCGTTTGAACTGAAATTGGAGCGTCACCTCCCACCAGAACACTGCCAACACTTATCTGACGGGAGCGTCTGCGTTCGATTGAGCGCCAAGGACGAATTGAATTTAAAGTCATCTAAAAACCACCCTTCCGAAGCTACATCAATTAATCTGATTTCTTTGTAAGTAATTTCATTCTTTTTAAGGGGAGTAGAATATCGCTGTCATTTACCATTTCATACTTCTCAACGATATCTTCATAATTTAATGAAATATCTTTAACAACGGATGTGCCCTCACCTACAGGTCCGTAAGATTGTTCACCAATCTTAATAAAAACGGAACCTGCATTTCCAGATCTTAACACGACGTTATCTAAACTCGAGGGTACATGCATAACTTGCGAAGTATCTAAGATATCTTCATCTAAAACTTTTCCATCCCTTGTATAAATTCTGACCCAAGCAGGTCTGCTAGCATAAATTGACACATTCCTTGGAGAATAGTCATAAGGAATAACCTTCTCTTCCAAAATATATTCTGAGGTAACCGAATTCGCATTATTATTGAGACCTAGAACTCCAACTTCATTTGCATTTATCTCTGATATAGGCCCATCGTTAGATTCAAAAATTATTTTAGAATTAATACTAAGATTTTTTGAGGACTCAATATTTATGGCTATTTCCTGCTCCTTGTTACCATCATCTATAATAATCAAATTATTATCATCTTTTACGATACTTACTTTTTGAATTTCATTTATTGTAAACCAACCACCATATATCAACCCAGTGATCATAGCGATTGATACAAAGACAGATAAAAATGATTTAAATTTCATAGCGTCTGAAAATGATGGTTTGGATTGAGATAAAGAACTTTTGTTCTTAAACATATCTTTATTATTTTCTGAGGATTTACTCTTAATTTTCTTACTTGAGAATTCTTTGTTCTTAACAGCCCCTATTGTGGACGGAAGTGAATATCCTGACTCTTCACAGAAAGCATTTAGCATCCACTCAGGATCAAGATTTAAAAATTTTGCATAAGATCTCACGTAACCAGATATAAATACAGAGCCTTCATAGCCAGTAACATCGCAACTTTCGATCGCTGATATTATATTAACATTTATTTTCAATTCACGCTGCACGTCCATAAGAGACTTACCAAGGGTAGCTCTCTCACCCCTTAATAAATCACCTAATTTAAATTCGTATGAATCAAAACCACGTCTTCCTGTTGAGGGTGGTAATTTTCGGTTAATTTTAAACTTCAAGAGAGTTTTTCCTAATATTACGTAAATAAACTTACAGAATGGTTCTCAAAACTAACCATTTTCTTTTATACTTTAAAATATTCTTTCGATAGTCATATCTATAATTTATTTAAAACTATCACCTTTTTAAAAAAATTACGAGTTTAAGTAAAGCCTTCGCAATTCTCTTAATATGACAAATAATTCCTTTATTTTCTCTTTATTTTTTTTAGGACCTATTTCAAAGAGCAATCTTTTATTTCTAACTCTAATTTTTTTAAAATCTGAATTTATATATTTGATTAACTTTTCAGGACACAATTGATGATTTTCTCTTAGTTCCAGAGAAATTGTTTTTTCGCTTATATCAATTTTGTTTATTCCCATTTTTTTTGATAAGGCCTTAATTTGAACGACACTTAAAAGAGAGTTTATCTCTTTTGGTAGTTTACCAAACCGATCAATTAGCTCGGCAGCAAAGCTTTCTAATTCTATCTTTCCAGATAAATTGGATAATCTTTTATAAAGCTCCAATCTGACGCTCATATCGCTTACATACTCGCTAGGGATTAAGACTGGCAAACCTAAGTTTAATTGTGGATTCCATTCTTGATCGTACTCCAAATTAACAGATCCAGTAGTATTTTGCATTTTTAATACAGCCTCATTTAAAAGTGAGTGATAAAGTTCAAACCCAACTTCCCTTATGTGTCCAGACTGAGCATCACCAAGTAAATTACCGGCTCCTCTTAAATCTAGATCTTGACTCGCCAAATTAAAACCGGCTCCGAGGTCCTTAAGCCCACCAATAGCTCTTAAACGTTTGTATGCGTTTGATGTTAAAGATTTTCTCGGCGAAGTAGTTAAATATGCATAAGCACGCAGTTTAGATCTACCAACCCGACCCCTTAATTGATAAAGTTGTGCGAGACCAAACATATCTGCTTTATGAATTATAATGGTATTAGCAGTGGGAATATCAAGACCACTTTCAATAATAGTTGTAGCTAATAAGATATCAAATTTTCTATCATAAAAATCATTCATATTTTTATCTAACGAGTCACTATTCATACGACCGTGAGCCACAACAAAAGACAATTCTGGCACAAAATTTGATAAAAAATCCTCGATCGGATAAATATCCTTTATTCTTGGTACAACAATAAAGGACTGCCCTCCCCTATAGAATTCTCTTAATAATGCCTGCCGTATCGTTATATCATCAAACTGGCTGATATATGTACGAACGGCCAACCTCTCCATCGGTGGTGTAGAAATTATACTCAAATCTTTAAGTCCAGATAAACTGAGATGAAGTGTTCTGGGGATTGGAGTAGCAGTTAATGTAAGAACATGAACATCAGAGCGCATACTCTTTAATTTTTCTTTATGCGCTACTCCAAAATGTTGTTCTTCATCAATAATTAGCAAACCTAAATCAGAGAATAAGGTTTTATCACTTAAAATAGAGTGGGTTCCTATTAAGATATCAATCTTTCCCTCCTTAACCTCTTCTCTCACTTTTGAAGCTTCGGTTTTTTTAGTAAATCTAGAAAGTTGGGAAATCTTTATTGGGAAATCTCTAAATCTTTCAACAAACGTATTGAAATGTTGTCTTGATAATAAAGTTGTAGGTGTCACTACCACTACCTGCATTCCAGACATTGCTACTAAAAATGCGGCTCTCATTGCAACCTCAGTTTTACCAAACCCAACATCACCACATATCAAGCGATCCATTGGAATACCCAACCCAAAATCTTTAATTACCGCGTTGATAGCTCCAATTTGATCATCAGTTTCAAGATAATTAAATTTTTCGCAGAACTTTACCCATCCTGGAATCTGGTCTGTATCTATTTTTTTTACAACTTTAAGTTGCCTTTCAGCAGCTATTTTTATTAAACTATCCGACATGTCTAAAATATTCTTTTTAAGTCTAGATTTTCTTTTTTGCCATGCAACTCCCCCTAATTTATCCAAGATACTATTGCTCTGTCCGTAACGACTTAAAAGATTAATATTTTCTACAGGTAAAAATAGTCTACTATTTTCTGCGTATTCGAGTATCAAACATTCATGTGCAACATTATCTGCCTTTACCAGTTCAAACCCTCGAAATTTCCCAATCCCATGATCCATATGAATTACTAAATCGTCCAATTCGATCGATAAAGCATCTGTAATCACATTTTTAGATTTGTTTTTTCGTTTTCGATTAACGATTAATCTCTCACCAAAGATATCTGTTTCTGAGATGACCAAAAGATTTTTATTATAAAAACCATCTGATAAGTTCCAGATACCTATATTTATTATGTTATTATCCGACGGTAAATCATTAAAATTATCAATTTTATTAATGTTACTCCCATTTTCATCTTGAAATAACTCAATTAAACGATCTCTCGAACCTTCAGAGCTTGCAGCAATAATAACTTGTTTCCCTATTTTTTGGGACTTTTTAATAAATGAAAAAACTGATTTGAAAAGATTAGTATCTTCCGAATTTCGCTCAGAAATGAATTTTTTACCAACGCTACCATTTAAATTTATAGAATTAAAACCGTTTGGTATAGAAGATATATTTAGTTTATATCTTGTTTTAGATTCTAATATAGAATTAAATAATTGTGGGGATAAATATAAAGCGTCAGGTTCACAAGGAACATACACACTTTCCGATATTTTATTTTTGTTTGCAGGTAATCGTGCCTTGTACTGTTCGTTAATTTTCGTCCAACGGCTATGATGAAGTTCTTTGACATTAAAATCTAAAACATATTTTGCTTTTGGAAAGTAGTCAAAAATTGTATCTAAATTTTTATAAAATAAGGGTAGCCATTGCTCTATTCCTTGGACTTTCACCCCCTCTGATATCGAGGAGTATAAGTTATCAAAACCATGTTTAATACCAAATATTTTCCGATAATTCTTTCTAAATTCCGTTATGGCTTCTTGGTTCATGATTACTTCAGAAATAGGCAATAAATCAAATTGAGATAAGTTTTTAATAGTTAATTGTGTTCTGGGGTCAAATCTTCGCAACTGGTCCACAACATCTCCAAACAGGTCTAATCGGACAGCGCCATCTGCTCCAGATGAGAAAATATCAATTATGCCACCCCGTATTGAATAGTCACCCGGTTCAGACACTGTTGCAGTTTTTGAATATCCGAATTGAATTAGCCTATTTTTTAATTTGTTTTCATTTATTTGTTTTCCTAAAGTAATTTCGAGACATGCATCTTTCATTACCAATTTCGGAGGAAGATATTGAGAAGCAGCATTCAATGTAGTTAAGTATATTGAATGACTGTTACCAACTTTTACTGAGTTCAATAACGAACTTATCCTTTCGGAAGTGATTAGAGGTTTTGGCGTTATCAGCTCATATGGAGAACAGTCCCAGGCTGGAATAACTCGCAGATTTAAGCCTGGTTTGAAAAATTTTAAAGCTGATTTTAATAACTCTAATCGAATATCATCGCGAGCAACATGTATGATATCACAATTTGAGCTTTCAAAAATATCAATCAAAAAATTAGCATCAAGGCCTTCAGGTGCTGAACCAATATTTATTTCATTAGCAAGTTTAGAAGAATCTACCATTTCTTGGATATAACAACCTAGAGATTGGCCGCAAGGATCATACAAGATATTTTTTAAAAAATTCGTTACACAGGATATAGATTATGTTGGCAAACACGGAACTTTACATTAAACGGTTTGATACATGTAAAGTTTGCCGCAGGAATTAGCCATTATGCAACCTATAGACACCGTATTCCCAAGAACTCGCTCAAGACGGTTACGTCAGAATCGTCAAATCAGGGACTTAGTTGCAGAAAACTCATTATCGATATCTGATTTAATTTGGCCTCTATTTGTTTGTGAGGGAAAAAATATAAAAGAAAAGATCCCCTCCATGGAAGGAGTATATAGGTATTCAATTGACAATTTAATAAAGGAAGCAAAATACGCTGTTTCTCTTGGAATTAATTGTCTTGCACTTTTCCCTTGTGTGAATCCTAAATTAAGAACAGCTGAATGTGAAGAGTCATACAATCCAAACAACCTTATAAATACTGCTACCAAAAAAGTTAAAGATGCATGCCCTGATATTTTAATTATGTTGGATGTGGCATTAGATCCTTACAATATCTCTGGACATGATGGACTTTTTAAGAATAATGAAATTCTTAATGATGAAACAATAGAGCTTTTAAGGCTTCAAGCTCTGGTTCAAGCAAAATCAGGTGCAGATATTTTAGGCCCATCAGATATGATGGATGGACGAATTAAATCCATTAGAAGCGCACTGGAGTCAGAGGGTCTTCATAATAAACTAATCATGTCTTATTCAGCCAAATATGCATCAACTTTCTATGGGCCATTTAGGAATGCTTTGGGGGGGGAGATAACCGTAGATAGAGGTAAAAAATCTTACCAAATGAACCCAAGTAATACTAATGAAGCACTAAGAAATATCGCAAGAGATATAAATGAAGGTTCTGATATGATCATAATTAAACCTGGCGGTTATTATCTAGATATATGCTTTCGTGCAAAAGAAGCATTTGGAATACCTACATTTGCATATCAGGTTTCAGGAGAATACTCTATGATTAAGGACTCAATATCTAAAGGTTGGTTATCTAAAGATGAAGCTATTATAGAAAGTTTAACATGTTTCAAACGTGCCGGTTGTGATGGAATTTTAACATATTTTGCACCATTAGCCGCAGAAGCTTTATTAAAATAATTATTGAGATAAAATTAATAGTGTTAAGAAAGGCTAAAAAGGTGTGTTTATGAAAGTATGGACAAGACGAAATTTTATTTATGCTAGCGCTTCGCTTCCAATAATATCTTGCTCTCAAGTAGAGCTGCCGATCAAAATAAATTCGCCAATAAAACCCATAAAATCAAAAAATAGGATTAATGAAGAGATTAGGCTTGCAAAAAATATTATGAATAAAGAGATTCCTGGTTCCGTTGAATTAGAAAAAGAGGCCAAAGGAGTTTTGATTATCCCTACGGTTAGCGAAGCAAATTTCTGGCTTGGTGGCGCATTTGGTGAAGGTGGACTTTTAATTGGTGATGCAATAGTAAGCTATTTCAACATAGCGCAAGCTTCGTTTGGTCTAAAAATAGGTGCACAAGAATATTCTCATGCTCTCTTCTTTATGTCCTCCACTTCATTAAAACAGTTTAGATCATCAGATGGCTGGTCGTTTGGCGCTGATGTTGAATATGTTATGGCAGAGAACTCCGGATGGTTTGGTCAGGAAGCTATAAAACCGGCTGTTGATGTTATCGCGTTAATTTATAACCGCTCAGGAGTAACGATCGGCGGATCTGTTGAAGGAATAAAGTATTCTCGAATATATAAAAATTAGAGACTTTCTAATCTTTTTAGTAAACTTGAAGTATCTAAACGCCCTCCTCCGTTATTCTGCACATCTTTATAAAATTGATCAATTAATGCAGTTATCGGTAAAGCGGAGCCATTACGATTAGCCTCATCTAGACAAATGTTTAAATCTTTTCGCATCCAGTCGACGGCAAAACCAAAATCATATTTGTTTTCTGACATAGTCTTATGACGATTTTCCATTTGCCATGAGCCCGCAGCTCCTTGACTTATAACCTCTACTACGTTTTCAATATCAAGATTTGACTTTTTAGCAAAGTTTAAGCCCTCTGATAAACCCTGTAATAAACCTGCAATACAGATTTGATTTACCATTTTAGTGAGCTGACCAGAACCTGTTTCTCCCATCAATTTGCAAACTTTTGAATAGATTTTCATTATCTCAAATGATCTCTTGTAGGCACCTTGATCACCACCACACATTATTGAAAGTTGGCCATTTACAGCACCCGCCTGCCCACCAGAAATAGGTGCATCAATATAAAGGATACTAGACTCTTTTGCAGAGCTATATAGCTCTTTGGTAATGTTTGCTGACACTGTGGTGTGATCTATAAAAATACTATTTTTCTTCATTGATTTAAAAGCTCCATAATCTCCAAGAGTGACATCTTTTAAATCATTATCATTACCGACACATGCAAGTACTATCTCAGCATCGAGTGCAGCTTCCATTGGTGAGGTTGCAATTTCACCTGGATATATTGTTTTCCAATAACTTGCTTTGGAATTTGTTCTATTATACACAATTACATCGTGCCCCGCATTCGCCAAATGACCAGCCATTGGAAAACCCATGACCCCTAAACCTAAAAAAGCCAATTTCATTTTACATATCCTCTAAAAACAGGTTATTAAATCTCACTTAAAGTTATAAATATGATATAATCTTAATTAAGGATTTTAAATGCCTTATATTACAAACTGGCTTAAAACACTTTTATTTATATTTTTTTTATTAATAATCGTAACTATAACTTTTGCTTATTTATTAATTCGACAATCTATTCCAGAATATAACAAACATTACTCTTTATCGGAACCCTTCGGAACGATTGAAATTATAAGAGATACAAACGCTATTCCTCATATATTTGCAGACGATAACCGTGATGTTTTTTTTGCTTTGGGATTTACGCATGCACAAGATAGGTTGTGGCAAATGTTTCTTAGTCGACGACTCGCACATGGCAACTTGTCAGAGGTGTTTGGCAAAGAAACTTTAGAGATAGATGATTTCATGAGAAGAACCGACATCCGAAGATTGTCCACTAATTCTCTACAGTATCAAAGTCAAAGAACCCAAGAAGCACTAATTTCATACGCTAAAGGAGTAAATTCATGGTTAGGCTTAATTAATCAAGGCAACTTAGGGAGAGGAGCCCCTGAATTTTTTTTATATGACTCTAAAATAAAAGAATGGGATCCTGTAGATAGCTTAAGCATATTAAAATTGCATGCCTTACAAGGTACAAGTCAATTGTACGATGAAGTCATAAAATTAAAAACCATTTTAAAATTAAGAGATAATAAAGCCTTGGATTTGTTTTCACAAACGATTGAGCCATTCCATATGGTGACTTCTGAATTTTTAAAAAAATACTCAAATATTAAATTTCAAAATAATTTAAATAAAAATGAAAAAATCCAGTCAAAATTAATGCTTACAAGGCGAGCAATACAAAATTCAAATATGGCATCAATAAATTCAAAATTAACTACTAATGACGGGGCTTTGTTAGCGCATGATTTCCAAACAATACTAACAACTCCGTCAGAATTGATGTTAGCTCGGATGGAATTTCAAAATGGTGGAGTGATCGGTGCAACAATTCCAGGAGTGCCAACCATAATATTCGGTCGGAATGAAAATATAGCATGGGGACTCGGTAATACGAACGCCGACCAAATTGATTTATATATAGAAAAATTAAATCAAGAAAATAATGACGAGTACCAAACGCAAAATGGTTACGACACCTTCAAAAGAAGGAACTCGAAAATAAATATTAAAAATGAAGAAAGTGTCTCAATTGATTTATTATGGTCTAGAAATGGACCGATTATACCAAATAGGCATTTCGGTTTGAGTTTTATAAATAATTCGCAAAATTTAATTAGTATGAAAACAAATGCTCTTTTAGAACGTGATTTAAGCATGACAGCATCAATTGATCTTATGTTATCGAATAGCGTAGATGAAGCACTTCAGGTTTCAAAAAATCATGTCTCACCAGTTAAAAACTTGATGGTAATAGACAGAAAAAATATTGCATTCAAATTAATTGGAAAAGTGCCCAAAAGAAAACCCGATCACTTAACAAAAGGTAGGTTTCCTAGTTTTGGATGGAATGATGCTAATTTATGGGATGGTTATTACAAATATGAAAAAAATCCAAAAATATTAAACCCTACTGAAAATTTATTATTAGATACCGGAAATAATAAAAGCGAAAATAAATTTCCAGAACACATTACCTATGACTGGCCTGATACCCAAAAAATTCACAGACTACGAACTAAAATTTCCTATCGTGATATCTACACAGTGGAAAGTTTGAAGGAAATGCAATCAGATACTATTTCATCCACAGCTCGATCATTACTGGGCCTGGTTGCAAAAGACCTCTGGTATGAAGGAGAACTTGGTCCTACAGGGTCTACGAAATTGACAAGACAGCAAATAATTAAAAAACTGTCCAATTGGAACGGCGATATTAACAATGACATGATTGAGCCAATCGTATTTACTACCTGGATGAATTTACTGCAAAAAAGAATAATTCAAGATGACTTGGGCCAACTTCACGTTGAATTTCCGCACTTTCACCCCTTATTTTTAGAACGAGTTTTTAAAAATATAAATAATGCAAATCAATGGTGTGATGTGCGGCAAACAACTCAATTAGAAAGCTGTAATCAACTTGCTAGAGAAACCTTAAATGATACACTAGGTTTGTTAAGTAAAACACATGCTAATAATATATCAGGATTAACTCAAAAAAATTTATATCAAGCTATACACATACATGAACCTTTGGGGCAAAATAAACCGTTAAAATGGCTGTTTAATCTTACTCATATGATACCAGGCGGAGAATACACCTTAAAAGGGGGCAAAAAAACTGATTTCCATACTGAAGAGCAAAGAATTACACATGGATCTGTCTATAAGGGTATTTATGATTTAGCCGATCCTGATAGTAGTTTATATATTATTTCTACTGGCCAAAGTGGTCATTTTCTATCAAAATATTATGATGACTTATCCAAAAAGTGGAAGGATGGGAAATACATTAGCATGTCACTCGATCCTATAGCAGCTAAAGCTGGAGCGATAGGTATAACAACTATAAATTAATTTACTCTATTCTTGATCAAACTATAAAACTCACCTCTCTTTTTGTCTGACCAACGGACTGAAATTTCATATCCATTCTTAGTTTGTTTCTCAGACATAATTACTGATGCATCATATAGTTTTGAACGTAGATAGGCTTCATCAAAACCAAGTTTTATTCTTTCACTAACAAAACCTCTATTAATAAAAGTGTCTATACCGGTGATTAATTTATCAAACCCAATATCACAAGTTGACGAAATTAAGAAAGATTTTTCGTTCCGATTAGAGAGGTTTTTTAGTGCCTTCAGCTCATCTTTGGTTAATAAATCAATTTTATTATGAACTTCATATAATTTTTCATTAGACTCCGTTTCAAGACCAAGGCTTTCTAATACTTTATATACCTCTAATTTATGCAATTCATTATTTTTATCAGAAATATCTCTTACATGAATAATTAAATCCGCATTAGTTATTTCTTCAAGAGTAGATCGAAAAGCAGCAATCAATTCAGTAGGTAATCCAGAAATGAAACCAACTGTATCCGATAATATAATGTTACTTTTTTCAGTTAATTCAATTAATCGCATTGTAGGATCCAAAGTCGCAAATGGCATATTCTTCACAAACACTTTAGAATTAGTTAACTTATTAAATAAAGTAGATTTTCCAGCATTAGTATACCCAATCAGAGCTACAATTGGATATGGCTTCTTCTCTCTAGATCTCCGATGTAATGACCGAGTGCTAACAACTTTTGATAATTGCGACTTAATTTTTAAAATTGCGTTATTTATTGCTCGACGATCAGATTCAATTTGCGTCTCTCCTGGCCCACCTACGAATCCTAACCCACCTCTTTGACGTTCCAAATGCGTCCAACTCCTAACTAATCTAGTCCTTTGGTAAGATAAGGTTGCCAACTCAACTTGAAGAACTCCTTCCCGAGTAGCAGCTCTGTCGGAAAAAATCTCTAAAATTAAATGCGTTCTATCGATTAGTTTTACTTGCCAATTTTTTTCTAGATTTCGCTGTTGTATCGGGGAGATATCACCATTTATTATGACTAAATCAATGCTCAATTTTTTGATAACTAAAGATATCTTTTCTGTTGCTCCTTTGCCAAAAAGATATCCAGATCTGGGGACAGAAATATTTATTAATCGTTGCTCTATCACATTAAGGTTTAGTGATTTTGCTAATGAAACAGCTTCGGAAAGTGAACTATTAACATCTTTTTTATCTTTTTGTAGTTGTTTTATATCTGGATGAAGAACGAGAACGCGAGTTTCATTTAAACTCACTCAGCTTCCTCACCATCATAAAGACTTACTGATGTAGCAGGCATAATTGTAGAAATAGCGTGTTTATAAACTAATTGAGACTGACCATCTCTACGTAAAAGAACGCAAAAATTGTCAAACCATGTAATCATGCCTTGTAGTTTTACCCCATTAATAAGAAATATTGTTACTGAAATTTTTGACTTTCGTAGCTGATTCAGAAACGCATCTTGGAGATTTTGCTTATCGCTTGCCATTTGATAGCTATCCTATTCTTTTTATATTTTTAGTTGTCGATACACGTTGTTTAATACAAAATAAATTAAAACTACAATAAAATAAGTATAACAATTCTATTTTCTCCAAAACTCGGGATTTATAAGCGCAAAAATAACTAAAATCTCTATTCTACCCAAAATCATACCTAAAATTAGTATAAATTTAGCAAAATTATTTATATTTGTGGAAAAGTCTAGTGGTTCAATTATAGTTGAGTATAACGGCCCATTGTTACAGAGAACTGAAATACTTAGTACTATAGCGTCTCTCAATGAAATTCCAGAGAATGTTAATAAAGAACAAATCAATGCTATGGCAATCAAAAGAATCATTGTAAAAACCCAAACTTTTAGGATGACTGAACTATTAAAACTCATTCTAGAAGTTAAAATTCTTACCTGTGAAGGATAAACCATTTTTGTTGTTTCTGAGAAAAGATGGTTTTTTAAAATAAAAAACCTAATTAGTTTCAATCCTCCGGCTGTAGAGCCAATTCCCCCTCCAATCACCGTAAGAATAATCAACACGATGACAACAGTGTCATTAGACAGGTCCATTGCAGATTCGATAAACCAGCCAGTTGTGGTCAAAAAAGATATAGTAATAAAAATACTCTGTAATAGAAATTTTAGACTTTCATACAAATCAATAGAATTATTTAAATTTATAAAAAATAAAAATAATGAACTTATTAAGATTAACATAATACCAGTATGAAATTCAGTATTATTAGTAATAACAGTTTTCATGTCCCTCAAACTAAAAAACTTATAAGAATTAGAAGAAACAGCAAAAAGCAAAAACAAACAAATAAAAATAAAACTGAATTGATTGGCCTCACTATTAAGAGTTCCATTGGGTGAAATTCCGCTAGTAGCCATAGTTGACATAGCATGGGACATAGAGTCGAACGTAGAGGCACCCAACAATTTTAACACAACCCACAAGATAATAGTGAGTATGAAGTAAGGGATAAAAATAGCCACAAACGACGATATAAAAATTTCACTATGATGCTGTTCTTTTAGATCCATGCTCCTAACACCAAACTTTAGTCTTTCATTCTCTCTGAGGGCAATATTGTTTAGACCAAGGGGAAGAAATATTGAAAGGTACAGTGTCCAGATAAATAAACCCCCAAACCAACCAACTAAAACCTGCCAGAATAATACAGTTTTACTTACTCCTTTTACCGCGAATAATTCTGTCAACCCCGTGGTAGTAAATGCAGAAACCATTTCAAAATATAATGTGGAAATAGTCAAGTTCGGTAATAATTTAGTCAAAGGTAGCATAAAGAGAATTGGCAAAAATGGAAAACTTACAATCACAATTAATAACTGGCTCCTTATGGGAGATGATTTTCCTCGATTCAGACTAGCAAAAGCCAAAAATATTGAAATCAACAATATTAACAAACCATAATAAAAAAAACTGCGTGCAGCTCCAAAATCTTTTGATATTAGGCCAAAAATTGAAGGAACAAACATCATAACTGCTGTTGCAATTAGAAGTATAATGAAAATCGGCAACCTGTTTAAAAGTAACATCAAAAGAAATCAATAGAAACTTGCAACAAAGCTTCCACATCAGGAACATCCTTAGAAAGTGAGAAAATTACAATGACGTCTCCCTGATCAATTCTAGTATTGCCCATTGGTCTAAGGATTTCATCACCTTTCTTTATGCCCCCGACAAGAACACCTTCTGGAAAATCTATTTCCCTTATCTCTTTTCCCGCTATTGAGGAGGAAGACAAAACCTGTGCTTCAATAATTTCCGCTTCGCCATCTCCTATTGAATAAACCCTGCGAACTCTCCCATGTCTTATATGTCTTAAAATCGATGAAACAGTAGTAGCTCTTGGGTTAACAAATGCTGTAATTCCAAGTGGTTCCATTAACCTCGCCATATCTGGATCATTAATCAAACTAATAGTTATAGGACAGCCTAAAGCTTTGGCTTGTGTAGATACTAATAAATTAGTCTTATCGTCATCTGTGACCGCTAATATCGCGTCGGTAGATTGAATATTAGCTTCATCCAATAAATCTAAGTCTAACCCATCCCCATTTAAAACAATTGTTTTCTCAAGAGAATCTGCTGCTGCTTCAGCAACCAACAGATCTTTTTCAATTATCTTCACTCGAACTTTATCTGTACGTGTTTCAAGTTCTTTTGCTACATTTAAACCAACGTTACCCCCTCCAATTATTATTACTCTTTCACGCTTCTTAGAAACTTTTCCAAAGATCTCTAAAGTTCTGTCTAAATCTAAGATATGGGTAAAAATGTATATTTGATCAGATATAAACAATTGATCATTTGGACTGGGAACAAAAAGGACACCTTTACGACGAATTCCTACTACTAATGCCCTTAGTGTTGAAAATAATTCAGATAATTGTCTTAATGGGGTATTTAAAACGGAGCAGTTATCTTCCAAAACAATACCAATCATCTGAGAGTTTCCATCTAAAAAATATTCCGTCTCAAAGGCAGATGGGGCATGCAACCGCTGTAAAGCAGCTTTTGCCACCTCTAGTTCTGGCGAGATTACTACATCAATTGGCATGTGATCTCTACGATATAAATCAGAATATATTGCAGTTAAATATGATTTAGACCTGAGGCGAGCTATTTTCCGAGGTACATCAAATACTGAATGGGCAATTTGACATATAACCATATTTACTTCATCAGAATGTGTTGCAGCAATAACCATATCAGAATCTCTTGCGCCAGCACTTTCCAGAATATCTGGGTAAGATGCAAAACCTACAATTCCATTAACATTTAGAGATTCAGCTGCTTGTTTAACTAATTCCGGTTTATTATCTATTATAGTAACATCATTGTTTTCACTTGATAATTGGCGAGCTATTTGTAGCCCTACCTGCCCTGCACCACAAATTAAAATCTTCAACTTAAACTCCTGACATAGTTCTAACATCAAAACGATTTATTAAGATAAGTATTTAACGGTTATTTTTCAATATTATTGAAATGAGTACTTGAATCCTCCGATGAATTCTTATTTCTCGTATTTATTTCTAGAGATTTTAGTTTTCGATGCAAGGCAGACCTCTCCATTCCTACAAATGATGCCGTCCTACTAATATTACCTCCAAAACGATTTATTTGTGTTAGCAAATAATCCCTTTCAAAAAGTTCTCTAGCTTCTCTTAATGGTAAACTGCTTATGTTACCAATTTGTGATTCGTCTTTTTCACCATCAGTTACTGACTTTAAATTATTTAACTCATCAAGCTGAACCACTCCATCTTCTGGCCCTAAAATTAATATCCTCTCAATATGGTTTTTTAATTGCCTTATATTACCCGGCCAATTCATAGTTTGAAGAAAACTTATACTTTCACTTGAAAACTCTCGATTAGGAAGCCCTTGTTGATTATGCAGCTCTTCCATAAAAAATGAAATAAAATCTGGAATATCATCCAGCCTATCTTCAAGAGAAGGGACATCAATCGGGACAACATTTAACCTATGATATAATTCTTCTCTAAATCTTCCTTCAGAAATTGAAACCTTTAAATTTTTTGTGGTTGAGGAAATAACTCGCAAGTCAACTCGCACTATATCACTTCCGCCAAACCGAACAAATTGTTGATCAACTAATACTCTCAAAATTTTTGATTGGGTAACAATAGGCATATCTGCTATCTCATCAAAATACACCACCCCACCGTGGGCTTGCTCTAAAAGCCCTAGTTCTACCTCACCACCATTAAGTTGCGATCCAAATAAAACCTCTTCCATGCGATCACTTTCAATGGAAGCACAATTGATTGTGACAAATGGTGAATTTTTTCTATTAGAATTTGTATGTATGTAACGGGCCGCCACCTCTTTACCACATCCAGCAGGACCGTTTAATAATACCCTACTATTTGATTTCACAACCTTGTCCAAGTTATTTTTTAAATTTTTAAATGCTGTGGATTTTCCAATCATTTCAGATTTCATTACTTGTTGAATTCGATAAGAACTATTTTCACGTCGTAACTTTGAAACTTCCATTGCGCGATTTATAACAACTAGTAATTGATCGGTATTGAATGGCTTCTCAATGAAGTCGAATGCTCCTTGTTTAATAGCAGCAACTGCAATTTCGATATTCCCGTGTCCAGATATTATCACAACGGGGACATCTGGATTGTCTCTTTGAGCAATTTTAAGAATATCAATTCCATCCATGTTGCTATCTTTTAGCCATATATCTAAAACAAGAAGGTCAGGTGGAGCCGAATTTATTTCGTTTATACATTCCGTACTATTCCCAGCCGACCTTGTACTAAAACCCTCATCCTTCAGAATATCAGCAATTAGTTGTCTAATATCTTTTTCATCGTCAACTATTAATATATGGCCCAATCTTATTTCCTTCTTATTTCAATTCGTTTTTAAAAATTTTTATTGTAACAGCCGTGCCCAACTTTGGCTCATTTTCTAATGCTGGTGCATCTTCAAGGGTCAATTCACCACCGTGTTCTTCTATTATTTTCTTTACTATTGACAATCCAAGACCAGTACCCTTTTCACGAGTAGTTACATAAGGTTCAAACAATCGAGATCTATCTTTTGGTAATCCAATCCCATTGTCAGTAATTTTAATAACAGTCTCGATTTTAGAATCATTCACATCGATGGCTATAAAAGGTTTATAATTCACGCTTTTTTTTACATTTATATAAGTCTCAATTGCTTCGCCCGCATTTTTTACTAAATTTGTTAAAGCTTGAGTAATCATAGTTGAATCTATCATAAGAAAGATTGGTTCAGGTTTTTCGAATACAATTTCAGCATAAGAATTCTCTCGTGATTTCTGCAAATGCACTACATCTTCTATTATTTTCACAAGGTTAGTCTTTTTTCTGTGAGGCTCTGGCATTCGAGCGAATTGTGAAAATTCGTCTACTATACGCCTTAAATCCCCGGTTTGGCGGACAATGACATCAGTGTATTGAGTAAGAATATCTTTATTTTCAGCAGCAATGGGCATGAACTTCTGCTTCAATCTTTCTGCAGAGAGTTGAATTGGTGTTAAAGGATTTTTAATTTCATGTGCAATTCGTCTAGCCACATCTCCCCATGCCGCCATTCTTTGTGCGTTCACTAAGTCAGTTACATCATCAAAAGTAACTACGTAACCTTCAACTATGCCCTTATTATTTGCTCTGATTGCCATCCTAACCAATAAATTTTCGAGCTTTCCATCACGAGAAACTTGTATTTCCTTTCTAGCCACACCACCTTGTGCCCCTTTTAATTTAGAAAATAAATCTTTAAATTCTGGGACTACGATTGTGAGCTTTTCTCCATTGTAAGATTTAGAATTCAATTCTAACATATTTAATGCAGCTGGATTTATAAAATCAATCTCTTCTGATACATTTAAACCTATTACTCCCGACGTAACACCCGAAAGCACAGAATTAAACTGCCTACGACCTTCTTCAGATGTACGATTTGCATCTAAAAGAGCGTTTCGTTGACCCTTTAGCTGCTTTGTCATTTGATTAAAGACCCTACCAAGCATAGAAATTTCATCATCATTGTGTTCAACTGACACCCTGCTTTCTAAATCTCCTGAGCCCACCCTTTGTGCGGCGGCTGCTAATTGCCCAACAGGTTTTGCAATTCTTTCTGCAAACCAAAGCCCAACCCAGACAGCAGCCAAAATAAGCAAAACAGAAAATGCTACATAAATAATAGCAAAATCAAGGAGTAACATAGATCTGTTACTTTCGTGTTGTTGATATTGCTTTACCGTTCGCTGTGTTTCATCCAAAAGGTTCAAAATACTACCATCCACAATTCGGCTTACATATAAGTATTTATCTTTATAAGAATCTAACGATTTGATGGCTCGAAATTCATTATTTGCCCAATCTTTTATTATCACAATCCCATCTTGATATATCATATTCAAGAAATTTTCTGGTGGGGCTTCAAAATTAAACTCATAGCTACGTTCTCCACGAAGTATCAACTTACCGGATGAGTTTATAATATATGCTTCTCTAAAGCCTCTTTGAATCTGTGGTTGGATTTCTGACAGCCATAATCGTAAAATTGCAGGATTTACCGAGCTAACTTGAGAATACCGAGCATCTAATGCAGAAGCAAAAGTGATGGCATCGCTCCTAAGGCCTTCTTCGTGCTCAGTTTCGTATGCCAATGCAGCCGCGTGACTTGTTTTAACAACATTACTTACTCTGCTGGAGAACCATTCTTCGAGCCCAAAATTTATAGTGATCATGGCAAAGATTGCTACTAATATTGTGGGAATCAATGCTAAAATTGCGAAAACACCAGTTAACCTAAGGTGCAATCTTGAACCAGCTGACTTTGCTCTTCTAGCTGCAACCACTATTGCAATCCTTTTTATTACTAAAGATGCAATAATAATCACATAAAGAACGTCAGCTAACAAAATTGCTCGAAAACTTTGTGAGCGAATTTCCTGTTCAATGATATTTACATAAAATAAAGTTAAGAGTGCTAAAGCTGGTCCTACAACAACTATAAATATTGTTAATAGATTTTGAACATTTCTATTATTACGATAGCGATTGAATTGAGCAAGAATGGAGGAAAGTGACCTATGTTCCATAATGTATTTTAAAATCCAATTTAAATGTTTCTAATTGAATACACGCAACCTTTGTTGCATTAATACATCATTTTTTTATGCTTTGTCACGTTAATATCACTCAACTTAAGTTTTTTTCTTAAAGTATTGCGATTTAACCCCAAAATTTTTGCACATTTTAATTGATTACCCCCACACGCATTAAGAGTAATTTTAATTAATGGGACTTCAACTTCATGAATAATGCGATCATAAAGACCTTCAGGCGGTAAAATCTCTCCATGCCGTTCAAAATATCTATTCAAATGATACTCAATCGAATTAGATATTTTGTCTTGATGTTCATTACCATCATGAAAAACTGGTTGAGCCATTAAAATATCCTCCACATGAGAACTAGAAATTGGATTGTGTTTAGACATACTTAATGTTTGCAAAACATTCTCAAGCTGACGTATGTTACCAGGCCAATAATAATCTTTTAGTCTTCTTAATGCTTCTTTTTGAAATAAAAGTTTATCTTCGAATTGGTTCTCTTCATTACTGAAGTAATGTTTTATCAAACTTTCGATATCATTTAAACGAAATCGAAGTGGAGATGCATTTATTATAAATTTACTAATCCTAAATAATAAGCTTTTATCAAGTTCGTTAAAAATAGAGATTGACCTCGAAGTAATAACAAATCTAGGTTTGTTCTCTAGTTCAAAATCAAGCAGTCCAGTAAGAATATTTTGCTTACTAATATCAAGAGAACTAATTTCTTCGATAAGAATAGTTCCTCTCTTTGCTTTGTGAAGAAGAGCCAGCCCAGTTTCGTGATCTAAAAAATCATTTTGATTAGCATGAATTATATTCAATGTTCTACGGTCACTAAAATTATGTATAGTGTTCGCTATTAAGGTTTTCCCTGTCCCACTCTCACCAATAATAAAAACTGGGTCATCCAAATTCATTATCTTTGCTAGTAAACGGTATAAATCCAACATTACGTTTGAAGACCCAACTAACGGTAAATTCTCATGCAATTCAGGAAGTTTACTCTTGGATTTACTTTCTTTTATCTTCAAGCCTAAAGAAACCTTATGAAGCAGCTCTGGTAAGTCAAAAGGCTTGGGCAGGTAATCAAAAGCCCTGTTTTCTTCTACCTTTATTGCTGTGGTCAGGGTGTTTTGCGCAGAAATTATTATTACTGGCAAATCTGGTCGCATCTTTTGTATTTCTGGCAATATATCTAAGCCATTTCCATCTGGCATCATAATATCAGAAATTACAATATTTCCAAGACCCTCACCAATCCAACGAATTAGCGTTATCAATGAGGCTGTTGCTTTTACTTTACATCCTGCACGGGTTAATGCCTGAGACAAGACAGTTCGGATAGTCTTATCATCATCAGCAATTAATACTGTACCATCCATTTAACCCCCTTTTTCAATATACTGGCAGTGATATTGTGAAAATTGTTCCAGCTTTATCACTAGTTACGTTTATCATTCCATTATGTGTTGAAATTACTTTAGACACCAATGCCAAACCAAGACCAGTTCCATTTGTAGATCCAGAGACAAAGGGATCAAATATTTGATCTATCATATGATTTGGAATTCCAAGACCATTATCTTCAATTTCTATATGCAAAGAAAGTTCAATTTGGGAACCACTTGCATTTGAGATTGATAATCCTTTTTTAAAAAAAGTTCTTAGTACAATTTTGCCTTTCTTTACATCCTTAAGTGCTGTGACCGAATTATTAATTAAATTAATGAACACCTGTTCTAATTGAACTCGATCACAAAGTATTTTTGGTAAAGAAGGATCATAATTATCTGATAAAAAAATATTCTTCCGATCTTTGACTTGACTAAAAATTTTAGCATTCTCTAAAATATCATGAATATTTTCTGCACGTAATTGAGGTTCACGCAGGTCTCCAAATTTATCAAACGTCTCAAGTAACTTTATAATTCTTTTAGACTCTGAAATGATCAATCTAGTAAATTTCCTGTCTTTATTGGACAATGTCATTTCTAAAAGTTGAGCAGCGCTCGTGATACCTGCAATTGGGTTTTTTATCTCATGTGCTAACATTTCTGACATACCAACTACTGATTGAGTTGCATTATCAGCAAGCGAAAGATTTCCAAAGTTGTTATTGGCATCTGTCTCCATCATTATCAGATATTTATTATTAGTAAAAACAATCCTTATATCTGTTAATATCGCTACATCTTTTAAACGAATAATTGAACTTTTGAATTTTAAAGTATTTGATCCTGTTCCTAAATCAGAAAAATGTTTTAAAAAATTAATATCACTCTCAAAAATACTAGTTATTTTTTGTTTCAATACTTTTTTCTTGGAGACATTAAATAGAATTTCTGCTGAAGGATTAATATCATTAATTAAGCCTGATTTCGAAGTTAAGAGGCAAGCTATAGGTATAGCCTCCCACAAATCATAATTGTTCACAAATTTGTTCCTAAAATTGATGTGTTTTGCTGATTGACTAATTGTTTTAGCATACTAATTACCATTTTTGGATTATCTTCTGTGAGCATTTTTTTTCTCGCATCACCACTATGAACGCCCATAGTCCTCAGGTACCAGTTTAAATGTTTCCGAAATGATTTCACTCCCAAAAAATCTCCATAAAATTTAAGAACTGATTCATAATGCGATACTACCATTTCAAAAAATGACTTCTCATTCGGTATCTTAGGACTTTTCTTATTATAAAGTTTATGAGCTATTTCTGCCAGTAACCACGGTTTTCCACCAATCCCTCTTCCAATCATTATCCCAGATGCCTGCGAAAGTTTTAACGCTTCCTCAGCTGAGTTTAAATCAGTTATGTCTCCATTTGCTATAACAGGGATTTTCAATGCATTAACGGTATCATTTATTCTCTTCCAATCTGCGGCTCCTTTGAAAAATTGATTACGTGTTCTACCATGTAAAGTAACCATACTAATTCCAACATCTTCTGCTCTTATACATAATTCCGGAGCGTTGAGTATTTTTTCATCCCATCCTAATCTTGTCTTTAATGTTACTGGCACATTTACCGCATTAACCACATTCTCGATAATTTTTGTTGCTGCGGAAATATCCCTCATAAGAGCAGATCCTGCATATCCACTAACAATTTTTTTTGCAGGACAACCCATATTAATATCAATAATTTTTGCTCCATAATCCTCACAAATGCGTGCACACCTTGCCATTACGTTTGGATCTGACCCACTAAGTTGTATTGCTGTATTTTCAATATTCTTTCCAATATTAGCTCTTGCTAGAGCATTTTTTCCTCCAACTATAAGTTCTTTAGAAGCGATAATCTCTGAAACCACTAATCCAGCACCAAAACTGTTAACTAAATTTCTAAAAGGCACATCTGTTATTCCTGCAAGTGGTGCAAGAAAAACTGGAAAACTAATTTTTTGTTCTAATAAGAAATTCGTCATTTTACGCTCACTAATTGTATAGCATGTTTAGAAAGAAATGATATAATAAGCAATCATGCGATCATTGATAAAGGTATAATAAACAATGGTTAAAAGACCAAATAAAATAAAAGCAATTATCGTTTCAGCAGGTAATGGCAAGCGCGTAGGCGGTGATTTACCCAAGCAGTACCTTAAAATTGATGGGATACCCATACTTGCTAAAACAATTCAGCGATTTCATGAAGTGGATATTATTGATGAAGTAATTGTTGTAATTTCACAAAAGCACCAAAAATATTTTGATAAATTTATTTTACCAATAATACAGAAAGAAGTAGTTATAATATTAGGAGGCAAAACACGGCGAGAAAGTGTTTACGAAGGGCTCAAGCATACCGACTTGGAAGATCTTGTCCTGATTCATGATGGGGCTAGGCCTTTTATAACTTATGAACTGATCATTAAGATTATTAATGGTGTGAAGCATTTTGGAGCAGCTGCACCTGGTATGAAAGTAACAGACTCGATTTGGGAAAAAAATAATAAAGTAATATCTGGAGTTCAAAATCGAGATAATTTTTTAAAAGCTCAGACTCCGCAAGGATTTTTTACAAAGGACATAATAAAAAATTACGAGAAAGTTAAGAAAGAACCATCGGATGATGTTGAGCTAGCCGTTAATAATGGGCTAAGAGTGAGAATAGTCGAAGGTGATGAGAAAAATATCAAGATAACAACAATGAACGATATAGAAAATATAAATAGCACATCAAAATCATTTTTAAAAATAAGAACAGGAATAGGATATGATGTGCATGCCTTTGAAGCTGGGAATGAATTGATATTATGTGGTTTAAAAATACCATTTAACAAATCATTAAAAGGTCATTCTGACGCTGATGTAGTTATGCATGCCATAACCGATGCGATTTATGGTGCTATAGCCGAAGGTGACATTGGCACCTGGTTTCCACCAAATGACATAAAGTGGAAAAATAGTAATTCTGAAGTTTTCTTAAAGCACGCCAATTCTCTACTCACCAAAAAAGGTTATGTAATATCAAACCTTGATTGTACGATTATTTGTGAAGAACCAAAAATACAGCCTTACACACAAAAAATGAGAATAAATATGGAAAATATTCTGCAAATTACTAAAGACCAAATTAGTATTAAGGCGACTACGACTGAAAAGTTAGGCTTCACAGGCCGAAAGGAAGGAATTGCAGCACAAGCAATTATAACAGTGCAGAAAAATGATTAGGTTAATTGGAACACTCTTTTATTTTGGTCTTTTTCCTTTCGCGCCAGGTACTGTTGGAAGTATTTTAGCAATAATTATTGGCATAATTCTTTTCAAATTAATTGGTATAATTTATTTTTGTATTTGTATCTTTTTTATATTTTTTATTGGATGGTGGGTTTGCAATAAAATTACTTTGAAAACTAAAAATAAAGATCCATCGGAGATTATAATCGATGAGCTGGTCGGACAATGGATAGCTCTGTTACCTGTATTTTGGTTTGCAGAAAAAAACTTTGAAAGTACTAATATTCCCATTTTTGAATTATTTTTAGCTTTAATACTATTTAGAATTTTCGATATTATCAAAATCGGACCAATGAAGTGGGCCGACAATCTTACTTCTGGGCTTGGAGTTATGCTCGATGATCTCTTTGCCGGAATATTATCCGCACTAATTTTACTTTTATATTTGTTAGTAACCTAAATTATGCATTTAAGAAAAATTAATAAACTACAAAAACTTTGCTTGGCTAATTCTATAACCTTAAGTACTGCGGAAAGTTGCACTGGTGGAGCCTTGGCTCAAATACTGACTTCCCGACCAGGAGCCTCTCATATGTTTATGGAAGGTTTTGTTGTTTATTCAAATGAAGCAAAAATAAAAAATTTAGGTGTACTACAAAAAACAATACAAAATTTTGGTGCTGTTTCAGAAGAGGTCGCTCGAGAAATGGCTTTAAATTGTCAAAAAATAACAAACTCTACTGTTTCTATCAGTATTACCGGAATTGCCGGCCCAGGTGGGTCAGAAAACAAACCTGAAGGTAGGGTTTGCTTTGGTCTAAAATATAATAGAACATTGATAGCAAAGACTATTGAATTTGGTGCAATAGGTCGAGAAAATGTAAGAACTCAATCTGTTAAATACGCGTTAGACCTACTGCTCGAAACCGTAACATTTAAAGTGAATAATGAAAAAGCAGAACTACTATGAAAGTCTCTGGGATATTATTCGACAAAGATGGAACTCTATTTGATTTTCAAAAAACTTGGGGGAAATGGGCAAAAATATTTCTTGATGAAATTAGTAATGGGAGTGAGAAAAATGCAATAAAATTGGGAAAGCATATTGGTTATGACTACACTATGGAAGAGTTTGAAAGTGATAGTATCGTAATAGCAGGCACACCTGATGATATCGCAAAAAAAATTTTAGAACATTTACCAACACACAATTTGAAAGAGCTAACTCAATATATGAATGAAATTGCAGAGTCTGCAGAGATAATGGCAGCAGTCCCTTTAAAGCCACTTTTAAAAGAATTAAAGTCTCAAAATATAAAACTTGGTGTGGCAACAAATGATGGAATCTCCCCGGCTCGTGCACATTTAAAGTCTGCAGAGATTTTAAATTTTTTTGATTTCGTAGTTGGATCAGATAGTGGATATGGAGCTAAACCAGGCTCAGGAATGCAAATAGAATTTTGTAGTCGCTTTAACTTAAGCCCAGAGACAGTATTAATGATCGGAGATAGTGTTCACGACTTAGTCGCAGGTAATGCAGCAAATATGATCTCTATTGGCGTTCTGACTGGCATTGCAACTGCGGATGAACTAACTAACTACGCAGATATCATACTCAACAATATTGGTGAAATTCCAAATTTATTACATAATAAAAATTTCAATTAATATAGATCATTGTTTATTAACTTCTGAAACCAAAAGTAAATCAAAACATAATTAATCCTCATATGCGACATTAAAAGTCGGTATTTTTCCTTTATAGGTTAAAAAAAATATTAACGTGTGTATAACAAACAAAAATAGGATTTTGACGTAATGGAAAGAAGACAGAGAGCTGGTGGAAGAAGTGGCAACACCCGTAGATCGAGTACTAAAACAATAGACCAAATGCCTTGGAAAATTCCAAAAATGATCGACCCTCCTATTGAGCCCTTAACAGACGAGGGCGTCTTAGATATTCACAACGGAGCAATGCGCATACTTGAAGAAATTGGTATAGAATTTTTAAATCCAGAAGCTTTAAAAATAATGAAACGTGCAGGGTGTAAGATTTCTGAGCAAAACGTAAAAATGGACCGAGAATTTGTTATGGAAATGATAAGTTTTGCTCCAGAAACCTTTGAAATAACACCAAGAAACCACGAACACAAAGTACCACTAGGTGGAAAAAATATTGCCTTTCTAAATGTAAGCTCGCCTCCTAATATCTGGGATCTCGAAAATGGAAAGCGGCCAGGTGACTTTGAAAGTTTTAAAGAGCTTGTAAAACTAACCCAGTACTTTAACTGTATTCATGGTTGTGCAGGCTATCCTGTTGAACCTATAGATATACATCCATCAGTGAGGCACTTAGACTGCCTTTTTGAGAAATTAACCCTAACCGATAAAGTCGTACACGCCTATTCTCTCGGAAAAGATCGCGTCGAAGACGTGATGGAAATGGTCAGAATAGCAGGTAATCTCTCAGAGGCAGAATTTAATTCCAAAGCACACATGTACACTAATATTAACTCGGTATCACCATTAAAACATGACTTTCCAATGCTAGAAGGGGCAATGATCCATGCTCGTAGAAATCAAGCAGTAGTAGTAACTCCGTTCACGCTGGCTGGTGCAATGGCACCAGTCACAATGAGTGGAGCTGTTACACTCTCTATAGCTGAGGGCCTGGCTGCATTAGTTTTGTTGCAGGTTGTTAATCCAGGCTGCCCAGTTATGATAGGAACCTTTACTTCAAATGTTGATATGAAAACTGGTGCCCCAGCATTTGGAACACCTGAGTATATGCGTGCCACACAAATGACAGGACAAATGGCCCGCTATTATAAAATACCGATGAGGTCATCTGGAGTATGCACATCCAATGTACCAGACGGTCAAGCAATGTGGGAGACTTCTAATTCTTTATGGTCAGCAGTGCATTCAGGAACAAATTTAGTATATCATGCCGCAGGATGGTTAGAAGGAGGACTCATCGCATCTCCTGAAAAATTAGTAATGGATTGCGAAATAATACAAATGATACAGAGGTATTGTGATGAAGACCTCATAAAAACAAAAGATGAAGATATAGCTATTGAGGCGATAAAAACTGTTGGCCCAAATGGACATTATTTCGGGGTAGAGCATACTCAGGAGCGGTATGAGACAGCATTTTACAGCCCAATAGCAAGCGACTGGAGCAATTATGAAGCATGGGATTTAAATGGCGCTACCTGGACAGCTCAAAGAGCACATAAGATTTATAAAGACATACTAGCAGAGTTTACTCCGCCACCCATGAATACTGACACAAAAGATGAATTATTGGAGTTTGTTTTAAAAAGAAAAGAGCAAGGAGGTGTTTCCACAGATTTCTGAAAAACACCTAATCATCATATAATTTTGCCGCTTGCTCCTCAAAAGCCTGAACAATCTTTAGCATTGCATCATTAAATACAACTCCAATCAATGCTTGGAGAATTTTGGATTTAAATTCGAAATCTACCATAAAACTAGCATTACAGCCACCTTCTGCTAAATCAGTAAATTGCCATTGGTTGACTAGATATTTAAACGGACCATCTAAATATTTAACTTTTACCTCATTATTTTCACTAATAAGCGTAACTTCTGAAGTAAATTTCTCACGAAAGGCCTTAAATGATATTATTAAATCAGCAGTGATTATGGTATTATTATTCACATTAATTTCATTCTTAATCCTTGCTCCAGAGCACCAAGGAAGAAAATTCGAATAATTTTCTATGTCTGATACCAAATCAAACATTTGATAAGCTTTGTAAGGCATTTTTTTATTTTCAGAGTGTTTTGGCATTGATAATTTTTTAATATTTATTTTTTAATTTTTATTGTGACATTTACACTCGTTTTTCATAAAGTAGAGACTGAATGCAAGGGGGTAATATGAATCATTCTAATTATGTAATCGAGCAAATGATTTCCGCAAAGTCTATAGCTGCAAGAGTAGAGGCCTTGGCCACCGAAATCTCTCAGGCGTTTGACGGAACAGACAAATTGGTTGTCGTGGGTCTGCTCCGAGGATCATTTGTCTTTATCGCAGATTTGGTAAGAGAATTAGACTTACCAGTTGAAGTAGATTTTCTTGAAGCATCGAGTTACGGAAACTCCACAGAAAGCTCCAAAGAGGTCCGAATCCTAAAAGATCTACGTGGTGAAATTAAAAATCGAGATGTATTAGTTGTAGAAGATATAGTTGATACAGGACATACAATTAATCATGTATTACAACTACTAAGAACCAGGAGCCCTAAAAGGATAGAGGTTTGTGCATTATTAGACAAGCCAAGTCGTCGCGAAGTGGATGTAAAGGGTACGTGGACAGGATTTGAAATACCAGATGAATTTGTCGTCGGCTATGGAATAGATTATGCTCAAAGAAACAGAAACTTACCGTACATTGGTAAAGTTAAATTTACTGAATAGCTCACGCCAAAAGTTTAGCAATTCTTGCAGTTTGAAGCCGCTTAAAATCATCACCAGCATGATAGCTTGATCTAGTTAAAGGACTTGAGGATACTATTAAAAATCCTTTGCCAATTGCTGATGTATACAAGCTTTTAAATTCCTCAGGTGTAACGAACCTCTTAACAGCGTGATGCTTAACAGTTGGCTGAAGGTACTGACCAATTGTTAAGAAGTCTATATCAGCCGAGCGCATATCATCCATCATTTGAGTAACCTCTTGATTGGTTTCGCCTAAGCCAACCATAAAACCTGACTTGGTAAACATTTTAGCATCAATCTCTTTAACCCTTTGTAAAAGTCGCAAGGAATGAAAATAGCGAGCTCCAGGCCTTACTGATGGGTATAAACTAGGAACGGTCTCCATATTATGATTAAAAACATCTGGCTTAGCTGCTACAATAGCCTCGAGTGCATTATCCTCACAGCGCAAGAAGTCAGGAGTTAATATTTCTATTGTTGTATCAGGAGAGCGTTTTTTAATTGCTCTAATTGTTTTGACAAAATGTTCAGAGCCTCCATCACTTAAATCATCTCTATCCACCGAAGTGATTACAACATGGTTCAATTTCAGCTTTGAAACAGCCAAAGCTACTCTTCCAGGTTCAAAAATATCAAGATCATTTGGTTTGCCGGTTGCGATATTACAAAAGGAGCATCCTCGTGTGCAGATTTCACCCATTATCATCATTGTGGCATGGCCCTGCGACCAACACTCGCCAACGTTTGGGCAGTTTGCTTCCTCACATACCGTAACCAAGTCATTATCCCGCATGATTGATTTAGTGGTTTTATAACCCTCTGAGATAGGTGCCTTAACTCTGATCCATGAGGGTTTACGCATTACTGGATTGTCTGGCTTATTAGCTTTTTCAGGATGACGAATATTCTTTTTCTCTTTTTCTTTCATGAATTTCATATAAGCTCAAATTGTTGCTACAGCAAGTATATCAGTTTACAATTCCAATACCGAAGCGATTATCTGGTTAAATGTCTTACTTGGACGCATAATAGATTCAACTTTTTCAGCATTAGGGAGATAATAGCCACCCAAATCAACCGTTGTCCCTTGTCCTGATTTAAATTCTTCTAAAATTAAGCTTTCATTGTCTTTTAAAGCTTTGGAAACATGCTTAAAACTTGAGGCCAAATCAACGTCTAAAGCCTGATTAGCAATAGCTTCCGACCAATACAATGCAAAGTAAAAATGACTAGTTCTATTATCTTGTTGTCCAACCTTTCTCTTGGGTGATCTATTGAGATCAAGAATCTTTTGTGTTGCAATTTCGACCGCTTCACTCAAGCACAAAGCGCGCTTATTACCAGTTGACTTTGACAAAAACCTGAACGACTCCGCTAGAGCACAAAACTCCCCAAGTGAATCCCAACGTAGGTGATTTTCTTTAGCAAGCTGTTGCACGTGTTTAGGTGCAGACCCCCCTGCTCCAGTCTCAAATAAACCACCGCCATTCATTAGTTTAACAATAGAAAGCATCTTAGCTGAAGTGCCCAGCTCCAAAATTGGAAATAAGTCAGTCAGATAGTCCCTTAATACATTTCCTGTAATAGCAATAACATCCTCACCTTTCCTTATTGTTTCCAATGTTAATCGAGTTGCATCACGAGGAGACAGTATTTTAAAATTTTCTGAAAAGTTATTTAAATTCATAAAGTTATCTACATATCTGATTAATTCATTATCATGCGCTCTATTTTTATCTAACCAGAATATTGCCAATGAACCCGTAATCTTTTGCCGTTCAATTCCCAACTTTATCCAGTCTAAGATTGGTGCCTTCTTAGAAGTTGAGCAACGCCATATATCACCCTCGTTGACCAAGTGCTCATGCAAAATTTCACCCGATTCTAAAATAATCTTAATCACACCCGCGTTCGCCATTTCAAATGTAGTTGGATGTGAGCCGTATTCCTCAGCTTTCTGAGCCATTAATCCAACATTATCAACTGAACCAGAAGAACGAGGATCTAGAGCCCCTGTTTCAATAAAATATTTTATTGTCTCGTCATAAATAGGCGCATAGCAACCATCCGGAATAATGCAATTGGTATCTTTTTCTTTTCCATCAGGCCCCCAGCCCTTTCCTCCTGCCCTAATAATTGCTGGCATTGAAGCATCGATGATAACATCAGAAGGCACATGCAGATTAGTAATGCCGTGATCGCTGTCCACCATATAGAGTTCAGGACGCGATTGCATCACATCCTTGAAACTCTCAACTATTTCAGCATCATCAGATATGCATTTGAAGATTTCACCAAGCCCAGAATTTGCATTTATTCCTAAGTCACTAAATTCTTTCGAATATTTTTTAAAAACAGCATCAAAAAAAACTGAAACAAAGTGACCAAAGATAATAGGGTCAGAGACCTTCATCATAGTAGATTTTAAATGCACTGAAAACAATATATTAAGATCATTACTTAAAGCAATTTGTTCCTGTATAAACTTCCGAAGTTTATCTATCTCCATAAAAGTTGAATCAACCACATCTCCTTCATTAAAGATAATCTCATCTTTTAAAATAGTTTGATTCCCACATGAATCATAAAAAACAATCTTAGATTTTCCAACTTGACCTAACGATATGGTTGTTGACTTCTCATTAGAGTAAAAGTCTCCATTCCCCATAGACGAAACTCGTGTCTTTGAATTAGAACTCCACACACCCATAGAATGGGGGTTATTCATCGCATATTTCTTAACCGACTTTGCCGCTCTTCGATCAGAGTTTCCCTCTCTTAACACTGGATTAACAGCAGACCCTTTCAGATTATCATATCGTAATTTTACATCACTCTCCTTCTGACTTTTTGGAGACGCTGGATAATCCGGCAATCGAAAACCTTGTTTTTGAAGCTCTTTAATCGCTGAAATAAGTTGTGGCACGGATGCTGAGATATTTGGTAACTTTATAATATTGGCGCTGGACTCCAAAACAACCTTACCAAGTAGCTCTAAATCATTACTTCTTTGTTGCGTTGCATCTAAAAAATCTGGAAATTCAGCCAATATTCTACCAGCGAGGGAAATGTCTTTGGAGCCCAGCTTCACTCCAGCAGCCTTACTGAACGCTTTTATAACTGGTAGAAGTGAAGCACTAGCTAGTTCCGGAGCTTCATCCACGATTGTATAAATAATATCTGGTTGTAATTCAGAAGACATAATAGTTTCACCCACGATAAATGAATATGCATTGCCTAGCCTGATACGATAAAAAATTAATATTTTCAATTCGTCTTTTTAGCATAGTTGAAGAACCACAAATCAAATAAAATATTGTTGGAATCATGGGAATAAAAAACAGGTAATTTTAAACGTATTTCTTATAATGAGTGGGATTACTATTAGTCATCTCTTCTTTAAAACCGACAAACAATAGTGGGAATGCAATGACAGGAAGATGAATATCAAGTCACTGCAAAGCCCACCAATTAATGATTTATTCCTTATCCTTCTAATACATCATCAGATTCCTTTTCGGCCTGATCCATCTCAAAGTCCAAACCATTTGCCGCTCTTATTTTATCTTCTATTTCCAATGCAATTTTTGGAAATTCTTTTAGATAATTTTTTACATTTTCACGCCCCTGACCAATTCTTTCGTCACCATAAGAGAACCAAGACCCAGCCTTTTCGACAATTCCAGCCTTTACCCCCAAATCGATTAACTCACCGGCTTTAGAAATCCCTTCGCCATACATAATATCGAATTCAACTTGTTTAAATGGTGGTGCTACTTTGTTTTTTACCACCTTGACCCTGGTAGCATTACCAACAACCTCATCTCTGTCCTTTAAGGCACCAATTCGTCTTATATCTAACCGAACGGAGGAATAAAATTTTAATGCATTCCCCCCCGTTGTTGTTTCAGGTGAACCAAACATAACACCAATCTTCATTCTAATTTGATTTATAAAAATAACCATACATTTCGATTTGCTGATTGAGCCTGTTAACTTTCTCATTGCTTGACTCATTAATCTTGCTTGAGATCCAACTTGATGATCGCCCATGTCTCCTTCAAGCTCAGCTCTGGGCGTGAGTGCAGCTACAGAATCCACCACAACCATTGATACCGCTCCAGATCTAACCAAAGTGTCAGTAATCTCTAATGCCTGCTCACCAGTGTCAGGCTGCGAAATTAGAAGCTCATCCAGATCAACACCAAGTTTCTTTGCATAGGTTGGATCTAAAGCGTGTTCCGCATCAACAAATGCGCACACTCCACCTGTTTTTTGCTCCTCTGCAACTGCATGTAAAGTCAAAGTGGTTTTGCCGGACGATTCTGGACCATATATTTCGATTATTCGTCCCTTTGGTAAACCACCAATCCCCAATGCAATATCTAACCCTATTGATCCTGTTGAAGTGGCTTCGATATCCATTACTGCGTTATCCTGGCCAAGCTTCATAATAGAACCTTTACCAAATGATCTCTCAATTTGAGCTAATGCTGCGTCTAATGCTTTTTGCTTATCCATATTTCGTCTTTCTGATAGATCTAAAATGTCACTCATAATTTATCTCCTTATTTCATATCACTTAAATAGCTTCAATCGAAGGTTTGTTCTTGAAATGTTCTAATTACTTATGGGTACAAAAGAAGAACAAAGCAAGCACTTATTTTATAATTGTAATATATATTGAAAATGACCTATATTTTTTTTAAAACAGCTCCAAAAAATCCATCACTATCTAAAGAAGGTAGTATTGACTTTTTATTTATAATTTTGAATGACTTGGAGGAAATCATTAAATCATTTATTAATTTTTCATTTTCAATATCAAGAATTGAGCATGTTATATAGACAATATGGCCGCCATCTCTCAGCAAACCAATTCCTTGTAATATTAATTTTCTTTGAGTTTTCATATAGTTAGAAAGCTTATCTTTATCTAACAGCCATTTTCCCTCTGGGTCTCTTCTCCATGAACCTGAGCCAGAACAAGGTGCATCAATAATAATTTTATCATATGGGGCCGTTGATGATACGTCATCGAGTAGTTTGATCTTTACACCTGCTCTTTTAGACCTTGTTTGGATATCTTTCATCCTCTCATGATTTACATCTGCAGCATAAAAGTGAGCCAAAACGTTTGTGTTACATGCTATTGCAAGACTTTTACCACCAGCGCCAGCACATAAATCCAATATTTTATCATTGTTATTAGTAGTAATTAATTGTGACATCAGTTGACTTCCTGCATCCTGCAGCTCAACAAAACCATTAATATAAGCCGATGATCGCATTATATTAGGAGCACCACCCAGAATATCTAACGCAGAAGAACACAACAAATTCAATTCTGCCGAAATCTTGTCTTTTAATAAGAGCACAATAGCTTTCTCACGTGAAATTTTCTTCAGATTAACACGTAGCTGCGTTACCGACCTAGTTCTTAAAATTTTTGCAATTTCACTAAAGTCATCGCCGGTTGATCTTTTTATAATTGGCACAAGCCATCCTGGGATATCTAATTTATAAATGAAATCCAAATCTGAGAGATCCACATTAAAATCTCTTTCAATACTAGTTAACTTGCCTGGTCCGTGAGGTGAGCCATCCAACGCACCTTTCAAATCAACATTATTAAGTTTCAAATATCCAATTAATAGATTTCGGCCACTTGATCCTCCACCAGCATACTCACATGATTTTTTTTGTCGTAAGATATCAAAAATAAGATCTCTTATTTTTCGCCTATCAGATGAACCTGCAAAGCGATTTTTTACTGCCCATCTTTTCAAAATAATTTCAATTTTTACTTCAAAAGAGTACAAGTCCAAAATTTCGATAACTGACTGATATATGGAATTAGGTTTCACCGTTAGAAGTTAGGTTTTTTTGTAATTTGGGGAGTCTTGTGAAATCTCAACGTCATGTACATGACTTTCAGCCAAACCCGCATTAGATATTTTCACAAATTTACATTTCGAATTCATATCAAAAATTGACTGACAACCAGTATAGCCCATTGCTGCCCTTAATCCCCCCATTAACTGATGAACAATTGTTGAAACTGGCCCAGTATAAGGAACTCGTCCCTCAATACCTTCTGGAACCAACTTATCTGAGCTAACCTCCTCTTGGAAATATCTATCAGCGGACCCTCTAGCCATCGCACCTAAAGAACCCATTCCACGATAACTTTTGAATGATCTACCTTTATACAATATTATTTCTCCTGGACTTTCATCAGTGCCTGCAATCATAGAACCAACCATTGATAAAGATGCCCCAGCGGCAATTGCCTTTGCAAAATCACCAGAAGATTTAATGCCTCCATCAGCAATGATAGGAATATTCTTACCTTTTGCTACCTCATAACAATCATTTATCGCAGAAAGTTGCGGAACCCCAACACCAGCCACAATTCTTGTAGTGCATATCGAACCTGGACCAATACCAACTTTAATCGCACTTGCCCCTGCATTAATCAAAGATCTTACTGCCGCTCCAGTGGCAACATTACCAGCTATAACGTCTACATCAGGCCAAGTGTCTTTAATTTTTTCAACTGCTTTGATTACCATTGCAGAATGACCATGCGCAGTATCAATAACTAACGCATCCACACCAGCATTTATTAAAGCTTTAGATCGATTGAAACCGTTGTTTCCAACAGTCGAGGCTGCAGCAACTCGCAACCTACCTAACTTATCTTTGCAAGCAATTGGGTTTAATACTGCCTGCTCTAAATCCTTAATTGTTAACAATCCCACTAAAATATTACCTGGCCCAACAATCAATAACTTTTCAATACGACGCTGACGCATCATCAACTTTGCTTTAATCAAATCCGATGGATCGTCAATTATTGCCAAATTATCTGCTGTCATCATCTCAGAAACAAACGTTTTTTCATCACTTTCAAATCTCATATCACGATTTGTTAAAATACCTAAAACTTGATTTTTTTTATCGACAACTGGAAATCCAGATACAGAATAATCATTCTGAAGTTTTTTCGCGTCTTTTAACGTTTGAGTAGGCAACAGTGTAATAGGTTTGTGAACGATAGCAGAAACAAAACGCTTTACTTTTTTTACCTGCTCACACTGCTCTGATATAGAAAGATTTCTATGTATTACCCCCATACCTCCTAGCTGAGCCATCGCGATTGCCATACGTGACTCCGTAACAGTATCCATCGCAGATGAAAGAAGTGGGATATTTAATTTAATTTTATTCGTTAAATTAGTTGATGTGTCTGCATCTTTAGGCATTACTTCTGATTTACTGGGAACTAAAAGCACATCATCGAATGTTAGCGCATCTCGTATATCCATTTGAGACCTCTTTCTAATGCTTAACCCTTTTCCACTAATTTTAGAAAAAATAAAGGGTTAAAATAAAATATAAAAAAAACTTCAATTAACTTGAAGATAAGCTATAGCTAATTAAGCTGTGAACCTACCAACAATTATTATAATTCTTAGAATGTAACTTTAACTATAAGAGGGTACTTACATGTCAATCAATAATTATGATTCTGGCCGCTTAAACTTACCATTTGTTGGTATTTCAACATTTGCCAAAAAAAAATATCAGGAAGACTGGGACAATATCGAAGCGGAAGTCGCCATCCTTGGCGCGCCTTTTGATTTTGGAACACAATTTAGGGCCGGTGCTCGTTTTGGACCAAGGGGAATTAGGGAAGCCTCAACCTTATTTTCGTTTGGACATGGGGGAGCATACGATTTCGAAGATGATGCCACCTATCTAGATGAGAATATAAGAATCGTTGATTTAGGAGATGTGGACATTATCCATACTAATACTGAACAGTCACACAAAAATATTGAAGCGGGAGTGAAAAAAATACTAAACGCTGGTGCTTTACCAGTCATTATTGGTGGTGACCATTCGATAAATATACCTATTATAAATGCATACAAAGATCAGAAACCTTTCCATTTAATCCAAATAGATGCGCATTTAGACTTTGTAGATGAACGCCATGGTGTTAAATTCGGCCATGGCAACCCAATGAAACGAGCAAGTGAAAAGCCATACATAACAGGCTTAACACAGATTGGAATTCGAAATGTGTCATCAACAGCCAAAGAAGGTTATGAAGATGCTCAATCAAAAGGTTCAGACATTATTTCGGTCAGGCAACAACGCAAATTAGGTGTTTTAAAAACAATTAAACGTATAAAAGGTAGTAAAAGGGTTTATGTGACGATTGATATTGATGCATTCTGTCCTTCAATTGCCCCCGGAACTGGCACTCCCAGTCATGGAGGTTTTTTATATTACGAAGTTTTAGAAATGCTTCAAGAAATAAGTAAAAAACATGAGGTTATTGGTGTAGATTTGGTAGAAGTAGCTCCCGATTATGATCAAAGTGGATCTACATCAATTCTTGCAGCCCAGCTACTAATGAACTTCATTGGATTTATATTTTTTAATAGGTAAATAACTGAGATTATTATACAATATCCAAACCTCGAAAACCTGTTGCAATTACAAATTTTTCTGAGCTATCAGCACGACTCGCATTGGGCTTGAAATGAGAAACTTTTTTAAAGGCCTTCTTTAGCATGGCTTGCAAATTTCCTTCTGCACCACCAGCCAACACCTTAGCAACAAAAGTTCCACCATCATCCAAAATATCAAAAGCCAAGTAGGCTGCAGCTTCACACATAGTAATTATCTTCAAATGGTCAGTTTGTTTATGTCCAGTGCTAGACGCAGCCATGTCAGACATAACTACATCCACCTTTCCATTAACTATTTTTTTTATTTTCAGATCGGCATCAACAGCTAAAAAATCCAAAACATAACTTTCAGCTCCTAAAATTGGTTCAATCTCTTGTAAATCCACACCAATAATCCTACCTGTGGCTTTGTTAAGCCTTTCATTATTTGAATTAATTTTAGGCACGGCCACTTGAAGCCAGCCACCTGGAGCGCATCCGAGATCAACTACAGTTTTCCCAGGTATTAGAAATTGAAATTTTTCATTAATTTCTAGTATCTTGTAAGCAGCCCTACCCCGAAAGCCATCTTTCTTCGCCCTTTGGACATATGGATCGTTCAATTGCCTTTGAAGCCATCTCGTCGAACTAATCCGCCGGCCTTTTGCAGTTTTAACTTTAACTAATAATTCTCTTTGTCCACGACCAGAACTTGATTTTATTTTTTTCATTTTTTTAACTAACTTTTGTTTTCTTTGGGCATTAAAGAAAAAAGAACCCCTTCTCTTAAGCCTCGATCCGCAATAGATAGCTTATTAGTGGGCCAAAGCCTCAAAAGCGTTTGCAAAATAGCTGCTCCAGACATAATCAACTCCTGCCTATCTTTTCCTATTGATACGTCCTTTAACCTTCCTTCAGGCCCTAATGACAGATAACTTTGTATTACATCTTCAATTTGACTTGCAGATAGCTCAAGACCATCAACTTTATTTCTATCATATTTTTTTAATTTCAAAAATGAAGATGCAATCGTTGTTATTGTGCCAGAAGTTCCGATCATTTGGAACTTCTGAGTGGGTTGGTCTAATAAATTCTGGTAAGGTAAAAAGCTATATAAATTTTCTTCAAAATGACATGCCATTAAAGCAAATTGTGCCAAATCACCTTCGACATCTTTGAATTGATCCTTTAAGGTAGCAACACCCAATGGGACAGATATCCAGTCAATCACCTCAGCCCCAAATTCATCGTGCACGCCCTTAAGATTAGGCTTAATCGCCGAGAGCGCTTTCCGTCTCAAGCTTGGCTTGACCTTCGTTAAATTAATCCAAATTAACTCAGTTGATCCACCGCCAATATCTATAACAAGAATTTGATCTGCCTCTTCATCAATTAGTGGTGAACAACTTATAACAGCTAGCCTAGCCTCCTCACTAGTTGGAATAATTTCAAGAGCCAATCCAGTCGTTTTTTTTACCTGTTCTATAAAATAATTCGAATTTTCTGCGCGTCTGCACGCTTCAGTTGCAATTAAGCGCATTTTTTTTACTTGATGGTATTCAAGTTTTCTTTGGCAAATTTTTAATGCGGAGATTGCTCTTTTCATTGCTCCATTAGATAATTTTCGCGATTCTTCTAATCCAGAACCAAGATTTACTGATTTTGAAAAACTATCAATAATTCGAAAATTATTATTATTAGGACGAGCAATCAACATTCTACAACTATTAGTCCCAAGATCTAAAGCCGCATAAGCATGAGTCTGTTCCGTTGGGGTTTTTATTGAAGGTGCTGATGACATATTGATCAATTCATTTACACAAATTATTATTAAATTACGATTAATTTATATCTAGATTCTATCTATAGATATCAAATCGCGCAAGCCATGAGCATTTAATTTAAAAATAAAGATTTCAGGCGTCGTTAATTGAAACTTGAGTGTCGAAAATAAGCCGAAAAAATCAAGTATAGTGCATAAAAGCAAATCAAGAAAAATAAGGTTAGAAAATGCCAAATCTAATAATAGTGTATTGGAGAGACATTCCCGCGCAAGTAATTGTGGGTAAAGGTCGAAAAGGTACTAAAATTCAATTATCAGAACGTTTTGAGCAAGCTATAGACAGATGCGCCATGAAAATTGATGCAAAAGATACAGATAGTTATCTTGCTGAGTGGCGAAAAGGAGAACCGCAAGCAATAGATGGCAGCCAAGAGGAAATTGCTGAGACTGAAGCTAATCGACTGGAAGAGCTTTATGATAACAATACCTTAAAAGAATTAATTAAAAACGATGGCTGGAAAAATGGACTGGATACCTAATGTCTTTATTAAATATATTTAACTCAAAACAAGAAATAAAAGACACGACCAACGATTTAAAATCGTTTCTTGATGATTTTTCAGTTGAAGTCATGCCACGTACAGCGGCAAAAATAGATAGTTTTGAAGACTTACTACCAAGCGGCGCTAGAGTTTATGTTGCGCATCTTGAAGGAGTGAAGTTTAACGAAATGCTGCACACAGCAAAAAGACTGAAAAATGAAGGTTTTGAGGTTATCCCACATTTTCCAGCAAGAATAATTAAAGATAAACTAATGCTAGAGGATTGGATCTCAAAATACCAAAGTGAAGCAAATGTTAATCAAGCTTTGCTTCTAGCAGGTGGAATAAGTAAACCATATGGCGCTTTTGAAAATTCAATGCAATTGGTTGAAACAGAATTATTTAATAAATATAAATTTAAAAATTTATATTTTGCTGGACACCCTGAAGGGAACAAAGATATTGACCCTGACGGATCCTCAAGAAACGTCCACGATGCCGTTTTATGGAAACAAAACTATAATGAGAGAACAGATATAAAATTAGCTCTAACAACTCAATTTTGTTTTGAAGCAAATCCTGTAATAAGATGGGCAAATGAGTTAAAGAAAAACGGTGTAGATATACCGATTCATATTGGAGTTGCTGGGCCTGCAAAACTACAAACTTTAATTAAATTTTCTATTGCATGTGGCGTTGGACCTTCATTAAAGGTACTTCAAAAAAGAGCAAAGGATGTAACGAAATTACTACTACCTTTTGAACCTGATATTTTTCTTGAAGAACTAGCATTACACAAAAAAAATAACCCATCATTTAATATTACAAATATTCACTTTTTTCCACTTGGCGGAATCAAAAGTACCGCTAATTGGATCAAAAATGCTAGAAATTAAATTTTAACTTTATATTTAAGAGACTCTCAATGACTAGAACAATTGTAGAAAGCAAATCTAAAACAGCTATTATTGGATTTGATCAACCATTTTGTGTTATCGGTGAAAGAATAAATCCAACTGGTAGGAAAAAATTAGCCGCAGAGCTAGAAAATGGGGATTTTTCTACCGTTGAAAAAGATACACTTGAGCAGGTTAAAGCTGGGGCAACTATGCTGGATGTGAATGCTGGTGTGGTATATAATTCAAATCCTAATCCTAACGAAACAGAACCACCTCTGATGGTAAAGATGCTATCATTGGTTCAAGAATTAGTTGACATACCTCTTTGCATTGATAGCTCTGTACCGGCGGCTCTAGAAGCGGGCTTGGCTGTTGCCGAAGGACGTCCATTACTAAATTCTGTAACAGGAGAAGAAGAAAGACTAGAAGCAATTCTACCTTTGGTAAAAAAATACAATGTTCCTGTTGTAGCTATTTCTAATGATGATACTGGAATTTCAGAAGATCCAAATGTACGATTTGCAGTTGCAAAAAAAATTGTAGAACGTGCATCAGATTTTGGCATTCCCGCCCATGACATAGTGGTTGATCCATTGGTAATGCCAATCGGAGCAATGGGAACCGCTGGTCTTCAGGTCTTTGAACTAGTGCGAAAATTAAGAAATGAATTGGGAGTAAACACTACTTGTGGTGCGTCAAACATTTCATTTGGACTTCCAAATAGGCATGGGATCAATAATGCTTTTTTGCCTATGGCAATTGCTGCTGGAATGACCTCAGCTATCATGAATCCAGTTACTTTAGCAGTTTCAAAAAAGCAACTTGAACAAAAAAAGTTAAATTTACGTGAGGCTGGTATTATTGTTCCAGATAACTTCGATGATAACTTGTTAGCAAAGATAACTGGTATGGGCTCCACCGTGAGTTCACCAAGCAAAGAAATGGAAGCAATCAATGGTGCAAACTTTCTTATGAATAATGATCCAAATGGTGCTAAGTGGATCAAATCAAATAAGATCGAAGGGGCAAATCAAGGGGCTAGAGGAAGACGTGAGGGAAGGCGAAGAAGATAAAGATGAATTTTGCAAACAAGTTCTTGTTACGACAGCATTGAGCAACTATTGTTAAAAGTATTCTTTAACAAATAATAAAGGTGCACTGAATGATCACTCGTTATTCTAGGCCTGAAATGGTTAAAATCTGGTCACAAGAAAGTAAATTTAAAATTTGGTATGAAATAGAAGCTCATGCATGTGATGCCATGGCTTCATTGGGGATAATTCCAAAAAAAAATGCTGATGCTATCTGGAAGGCTAAAAATGTCACTTTTGATGTTAAAAAAATTGACGCAATAGAGGCAGTAACAAAACATGATGTAATTGCCTTTCTAACTCACTTATCAGAAATAGTTGGTGCAGAAAATGCTCGGTTTGTTCATCAAGGAATGACGTCATCAGATGTTTTAGATACCTGCTTTAATATCCAATTAGTTAAGTCCAGTGATCTTCTTATGGATGGATTAGATAAGCTTTTAAATACGCTAAAAAAACGAGCATATGAACATAAAAATACATTAAAAATTGGAAGAAGTCACGGTATTCATGCTGAGCCAACGACAATGGGCTTAACCTTCGCCAGGTTCTACGCTGAGATGAAGCGCAATAAAACCAGATTAACTAATGCTAAAAATGAAATATCAACTGGAGCAATCTCTGGAGCCGTTGGAACGTTTGCAAATATTGATCCGTATGTGGAAGAGTATGTTTGCCAAAAACTTGGATTAGATATCGAGGAGATTAGCACACAAATTATTCCGCGTGACCGGCATGCATCATACTTTTCAACACTAGGTATTATAGCGTCCTCAATCGAAAATATTGCGACTGAAATTAGACACATGCAAAGAACTGAAGTGTTAGAGGCCGAAGAGTTCTTTGCAAAAGGGCAAAAAGGATCAAGCGCAATGCCTCATAAGCGTAATCCAGTCTTATCAGAAAATTTAACTGGCTTGGCTCGTCTTGTGAGGATGTCAGTAATCCCCGCCTTAGAAAATGTAATCACATGGCATGAAAGAGATATTTCTCATTCTTCTGTTGAAAGAAATATAGGGCCTGATACAACAATAACGTTAGATTTCGCGATTAATAGGCTATCAATGGTGGTTGAGAATTTAATAATATACCCAGAGCAAATGTTGAAAAATTTGAATCAATTTAAAGGGCTAGTTATGAGTCAACGCGTCCTTCTTGCACTAACGCAATCAGGTGTCTCTCGCGAGGAAAGTTACAAGATTGTTCAAAAAAATGCGATGAAGGTTTGGGAAAGTAATAAGGATTTTATGACAGAGTTATTAAATGATAAAGAGGTATTAAATTATCTAACAGAAGATCAAATTAGAGATAAATTCGATATGAATTACCATACAAAACATGTAGATACTATTTTTAAACGAATATTTACCTAAAGGCTCTTTCAATTTTTTCTAATAACACAATTCAAATACACACATTGTCGTCAATTTAGTTGCCCATACATCGACCATAAGATACTAATAAATAGTAGCATTAATAAAGATTGGCTGAAACATGGCACGTGGTAAAAAAATATACGAGGGAAAAGCAAAAACTTTGTATCAAGGCACTATACCCGGAACTCTTATTCAATACTTCAAAGACGATGCTACCGCTTATAATGCGAAAAAACATGCAATAATATCTGGAAAAGGGGTTTTGAATAATCGTTTATCTGAATTTTTTATGGCCGGTCTGAACAACATAGGCATACCAACACATTTTATAAAAAGATTAAATATGCGGGAGCAACTGGTTAAATCTGTAGAGATTATCCCTCTAGAGGTTGTTGTTCGAAATTATGCGGCTGGCTCTATGTCCGAAAGATTAGCTATCAAAGAAGGGACAAGGCTACCAAGACCAATTGTCGAATTTTACTATAAAAATGATAATCTAAACGATCCTATCGTAACCGAGGAGCATGCAGTAGCATTTAATTGGGCTTCACAGTTAGAGCTTGATGAAATGGTAACATTGGCATTGCGAGTAAATGATTTTTTGAGCGGCGTTATGCTAGCTGCTGGGATACGCCTTGTAGACTTTAAAATTGAAATTGGTCGAGTTTTTGAGCCAGAATTTTCAGGATTAGTTATTGCAGATGAGATAAGCCCGGATAGCTGCCGATTATGGGATATCAAAACGGGTAATAAACTTGATAAAGATGTGTTTCGAAAAGATATTGGAAATTTAAAAGATGCTTATACTGAAGTAGCAGAAAGGCTAGGCATTATTTAACTCGTGTCGTTATCAAAAATTAAAAAATCACATTAGAGGAGGATCAATGAAACTACTAATAAACATTACCTTAAAAGAAGGTGTGTTAGATCCCCAAGGTTTGGCCATTAAAAATTCGTTATCAACACTAGGGTTCGAAAACATAAACACCGTCAAGCAAGGAAAAATCATAGAAATAGATATCTTCGAGTCCGATATCAAAAATGCAGAAGCTCAGGCTTCACTAATGTGTGAGAAATTATTAGCTAACATAGTAATCGAAGACTACAGCGTCAAAATAATAGGAAAATCTGCATGAGAGCCGCAATTATAATTTTTCCTGGATCAAATTGTGATAGAGATCTAGCATTGGCGTTTAAGAAAGTTTCAGGAAGAAAGACTAGATTAATATGGCATAAAGACTCAGAGATTCCAAAAGATATTGATATTATTGGAATCCCTGGTGGCTTTAGTTTTGGAGATTACTTGAGAAGTGGGGCAATCGCTGCAAGATCACCAGTTTGTAATGCACTTATCAGATTTGCACAAACCGGGGGTTACATTTTGGGTGTATGCAATGGATTTCAAATTCTGACTGAAACTAAGTTATTACCTGGAACTCTTATGAGAAATAGCGGGATAAAATATCTCTGCAAGGACACTGAACTTATCGTTGAGAATAATAATACAGCTTTCACTCATGGATACCAACGGAAGCAAAAAGTGACGATACCCATAGCTCATCATGATGGAAATTATTTTGCCGATAATAAAACGTTAAAAGAATTATATGAACATGATAGTATCGCTTTTAAATATAGAAACAATCCAAATGGTAGCAAAGATAATATAGCCGGCATATTGTCAAAAAATAAAAGAGTATTAGGAATGATGCCACACCCAGAAAGATTAAATGATCAAGCCTTGGGTGGGTCGGACGGTGCACTTATTTTTGGAGCCCTCGATACAATGTTTAATTAATACAATGAATAAAAAATGGATATAAATGTTAATTAAAAATCAGATTTTAGTTGATGATAAGAAAGACCAAAAAAGTAGAGATTTACAAATTCGCACATCCCTACTCGTTCGATTATTCATTGTCCTTTTCATAACTTTTGGAATTTTATTAATTATTATAACAAATTTTGTTTTAACCTCCCGTTTTAGCCAGGAAACCACAAAACAGGCAGAACTTAGGCTTAAATTATATAGCAATTCGATTGATTCAGAATTAGAACGAAGTAGATTTATTACACTTCTATTAGGCGATAATGTGAGATTAAAAACTCTATTATCAAAAAATCAAAATGAAACAATATTAAATAAATATTTCAACGCTATAACGAATACTTACTCGCAAAACATTACTCTTTATGATGCTACTGGTAAGATTTTATCTAGTAGTGAAAAAGCATTAAGTAGTCAGATTTTAAGTCAGATACCGTTCAGTGTCTCAGACAATAAAAAGTTAATATTTTCTAGAATTATAAGCCCCGAGGCAAAAAATAAATTTGTTTATGCAAAATTAATAACTCACAGTGAGATGACACTTGGCATCATTCTGGTAGAAGTAAACTTAAGTAAGATTGAGAAAGCCTGGATTGATGCATCAGAAGCTGTAATTGTAATTGATCATCTTGATCAAGTTTTAATATCCTCAAAACCTGATTGGATTAAAACTAAGATAAATGATAAGTCTCAACCATCACAATCAAGTAATATTTTAAATTCAATGCAATCTTTTACTCAATGGGAAGATCTTCCTGCAGAGGCATACTTAAACAAAAACACTCTACTTAAATTAGAATCAAATATAAGTGAACAAAATTGGAAAATCCTATATTACAGCACATACGCTACAGTGCGTGAAAAAGTTAACGGCATAATTGCGTTAGAGATAACGGCATTGGCAATACTACTAACTTTGATTTTTTATCTATTATCGAGACGCTCGCGAATTCAATCAATAATTTTTATGGAAGAAAGCAACAAGCTAAGAGATATAAATTCAAAATTGAAAAATGAGATGAATGAACGCGAAAAGGCGGAAAAAAACCTAAAAGTAGCCGAACAAAGTTTGGAGCAACATTCAAAACTTGCGGCATTGGGAGAAATGTCAGCAGCTGTAAGTCACGAATTAAATCAACCTTTAGCTGCGATGAAAACCTACCTAGCTGGAGCTAAGCTTCTCTTACAAAGGGACCGGCCAAATGAGGCATTATCAAGCTTCCAAAGGGTTGATGATTTAATTGAACGAATGAATGTAATCACAAAACAACTGAAATCCTATGCAAGAAAAGGTAGAGAAGAACTCGTTCAGGTGGATCTAAAAATGGTAATATCCTATGCACTTGATATTATGGCATCTCAATTAAATTTGCTACAAGTCGAATATTTACAACAAATGCCAGATGAACCTGTGATGATTCTTGGTGATCAAATAAGATTAGAACAAGTAGTAATAAATCTTATCAGAAATTCGCTAGATGCTATGGCAAAGACTAACAACCCAAAACTTAAGATAATATTAAAAACAAATAATAATGCTGTCATAACTGTTATTGATAATGGCCACGGTATTAGTGATTTGAAAAGTCTGTTTGAACCATTCTATACTACAAAGGATCCTGGGCACGGCGTTGGACTAGGTTTAGCCATTTCATCTGGAATTATAAAGGAATTAGAGGGCCGGTTAGTTGCAAAGAACAGTCCAGATTCAGGTGCTATTTTTGAAATTACTTTACCCTTGATAGATAGCGAGCAAGAAACATATTATGGATGAACAAATGAAAATTGCGATTATTGATGACGAAAAAGACATGCGAGAGTCTATCTCACAGTGGTTATCATTGTCTGGGCATAAAACTAAAACGTATTCAAAAGCTGTTGACGCATTATCAGATATTGGAAGTGATTACCGAGGTATTGTTATAACAGATATAAAAATGCCTGAGATGGATGGCATTGAATTATTAAAAAAGCTAATGATTAAAGACAGCACAATTCCTGTTATACTGATTACTGGGCATGGGGATGTCGCAATGGCAGTTAAGGCAATGCATATCGGCGCATATGACTTCTTAGAGAA
>ENA-ORDR01000069-ORDR01000069.1-marine-metagenome-genome-assembly--contig:-NODE-69-length-52305-cov-4.691066_pt1 | contig 52305 bp, 64 predicted proteins | sample MGYA00240993_ERZ508538 | MGnify/ENA primary metagenome ERZ508538 (study PRJEB26207, sample SAMN05421999) | marine metagenome | isolation source: Monterey Bay, California, USA | place: USA:Monterey Bay... | reverse complement strand
ATTAGTAATTTATTTTGTTTGTAATTGTTGTCTCACTAGGAATCGAACCTAGACTCTTCTGAACCAAAATCAGACGTGTTACCAATTACACCATGAGACAGGTGGTTTTAATCTAACAAAGTCATATACGCTTCAGGGTTTGCTACTCTAAACCAGTCAAGACCTCTTCTGTGGTCTTTCATTAACCTTTCTGATCTGTAACCTGTACGCTCAAGCGTCATAGTTAAACCCATAATCAAGTCATACATCGCAACTTCATTAGGCGATAACAACTCTGATTGACCTGAAAATGGGTTAGTTACCGTTTCCCATTTTGTATATTTAGCTCCGTCATACCATTTAGGTAGAGGCTTTTGTTCTGTATTATTATTCTTCCCACTCATATCCGTCATCAATTAGTTTTTCAATTAGTTCTTGTTTTTTATCATTGTAGTACTCTTCGTATACACCTTGTACAACTTCTTCAAAATTGTAGTTTTCATCTTCAAGTTCTTGAAAGTAAATAGTTAAACCATCTGTCATAGCGTCAGACATTTTTTCAAGCCAGTCACTTTCGTAATAGTATATATCTTCATTGATTGAAGGGTTTCGATCATCATCTGTCGCCACCCACACCTCATAACCATCAGATGTTGTCTCTGTGTAAAACATCATGTCAGGATTTTTAGCCCAACCATTTGTTATTTCAAAGTCAAAATGGTTTTTAGTACGCTCAAGCATAATAGCAAAGCTAGTATCTTCAGGGGTAGTAACGTTATCCTCTGACAGCAATTGCTGCACGAGCTTTTCGTCTAGTTTTAATTTATTATCTGTCATTGTTGTTCCATTTAAAATAGTTCTTTAGTATATACTTTAGAATATAGTTTAATCTAGATTCTTCGTTGTATATCATAACACGTTTTGTGTTTTTACCTTCGTAAAAGTTACCGTCCCATCCAACTGCCTTATAGTCAACGGTATACGTCTTGTTTATTTGGTATATTGAGTGGCAGTTTCTGTCAATACGAACATAACCTCTTCTATAAGAATAAAATCTTACTGGTTTTCTACGTATTTTAAACGGAGCTTCAAAAGCTCTTGTACCATTAGCCTTCTGCCGCGAAGTCGTAATCTCGTTGATACCTAAGTATTCCATTAGCCCAATCGTGTTTTCCATAATCTTTTTCTATTAATGTTGCTATATAATTCCAAGTATCAAACTCTCTTGTTTGTCCTTCTAATAAAGATTCTAACTGCTCCATGTTTAATGGATCTGACAGTTTAGACTCAATTTTAAGTCTAGTAGTTGCCATTTCGATAGATAACTGATGCATGTTAGCAAAAGCTTTATCGTGCGCTTGTAATTTAGTTGTATTAGTCATATTTTTCAAATAAATGCTCGCACCACATTATCTCACTGCCAGTATACTCACCATATGTCATGTCTGAAAACATGTGAATATGCCGAACATCTTCTAGTGTTAAGTCAGAAACAATACTAGTACTATCTAGTTTAGCATATATACCACGAACTGCCGTAGTGTACTTGCGCTCATTAGACTCAAGTTTTGCTCTAACTTCTGGTTTAAGCCGTTGTTTAAGTGTTTTAATTTTAGTCATAATCGTATATATTATCCATTAGATAATGAATTTTGTTTGTAATATAGTGGACGTGGCAGGAATCGAACCTGCGTTAACAAAGATGCACGTCATTTACCGGTGTGTACCCTGACTTATACTTTGTTCTAACCATTTCACGCCCTCCAGTAGTTAATATTGTACTTTCGAACTTTGTTAACTACTTACGCCGCCAAGCTCTGTGCACACTTGCTGATACTTCTTGGCTGACGATTTGAATAGTATTGCCTGTCTTGTGCTCGATGATTGGTACATAGCTGTAAGTTTGAGTGGTTGAACACTCGACACAAGTTTTGTAACCTAAATCTATTCGCACTGGGTGCACAGTATTTCCGCATCTACAATACATATTTGTTGTTTATTATATTATCCAGTAGTTGTTTCGTTTTGTTTGTAAAGGATTTCAATAGTTTTACTTACCAATTCCTCTAAAGCATCATAATAATCATCACCTTCTAGTTCTTCTAGTGATGTACCATCAATAGCCCATTCTGCATTTTGCATTAATGTTTCTTTAGTTGTTGTAGCCATGAACTCTGCTACTTGCTCTAGTTCTTTTATTTTACTCATGATTTTGCTATTTGTTTTAGTTGTTGTGTGTCAAATTTTTGATTTGATTCTCGCCACATCTTGTGATGGGTGAACTTTCTAGCTTTTGGAAAACTAGATTTCTGACCATGTTTGATTGAATTCCACTCTTTGTCAGTTAGTCCACCACATTCACCGTGATGCGCGAACTTGCGTCTATGCTCCGCAGCTCGAATCTTCTTTTGCTCTTCAACATAGTTGAGCAGTTCTTTCATAGTTTTAACTACCATGGCAGTTCAGTTACTTCAACGTAAGTTAAACCTTTGTAGTTAAACCAGTTTGATTTACCTTCTTGATCGCGAGACTTATTGTATATAAAGCCAAATGAGTTAGGAAGATCGCCAACATTGTAGCCTTTGTATTCAACATCGCCTAGTTTAGCTAAATGAGTATCGTATTTTTTATAGAATTTAATTGTTTGCATAGTTTGTTATTTATTATATTATCCAAAAGATATTGTAATTTGTTTGTAATTTAATACATCTCACCTACCCATGAAGATAGTTCTGAGTTAAATCTATCGTAGTATTCACGCTCAATAGCTTCAATTTCAGCTTTAGTTATTTTAGCAATAACCTTACGTTTACTAATGCTTCTAGCTCTTTGGTATTTGTATAGATCTTTCTTCATATTAATCGCCTTTATATTGACCCATTGAGTTATAAAATTCTTTCGCTGCTTTATTTGTTTGTTCGCGACGAGCTTCATACTTATCTCGATTGTCAATGTACTCATCAATTTGAGTTATCATGTCTTGTTCGAGTTCTGTTGAGAATGATTGAACGTGGTATGGATGTTGGTTAAAAGCTTCACATGAATAACCACTTGCTTTTTTACCATTGTGAGTAGTCCACTCGCTGTAGTTATATTTTATATTTCTGTATTGCATGATTATTTTATATTATTATCCATTAACTGTTGGAGTTTGTTTGTAAGTTCTTCACGTCTAGTTTTAGATTGTGGAGTGATATTGAAATCAGATTCAAACTCATTTATCAATTGTAGTTCATTAAAGATTTCATTTATAGTCATAATAGTAATTTTAGTAGTAGTCACAGTGAGAATCGAACTCACATTAACCATTGTGACTTGTATCTGTTCAACATTATTTATACTCGTGATGTACACATTTCAACGCGCGAGTTTTAGTTTGTTTAATGAAAAGGTTAATTAAATAACCTCAACATTTTGTAGAACTTTTGGAATTGAAGTTGATGAAGTATAAGAGTTATATTTTAACCAACAGCTCAAGTGTTCAAGATTTGAAGACATAAGTTGAAAAGCTTTGTCGTGATTGTATTTGAATGTTTTGCCATTTTTAAATGTGACTTCAATGATAGAGTTTTGACCTATTAGAGATTTGCGAATGACGAAGCGTTTTGATTGAATTGAATTTTGCATAGTTATATTATTTAAGTATTAGTATTTGTTTATTATATTATCCAGTTTGAGTTTTGTTTTGTTTGTAAGTGTATATTTATTTAGTGTATAAAAATTAGTTAGAAGTATTACACTACACTTCATTGTGTGTATTAATAGTGTTAATCATATTAAGTAATTCATTTGAAGTAAACATAGTTAGATAGTTCATAGTGATTATTGTTATTGTGTTACATATATATTATCCACAATGAGTACTGTTTTGTCTGTAAAGTATTAGAAATTAGTTAGTACATGTAGAGAAAAAGTCAAACAGTGTGCCGTAATATACTGAAAATCAAGGGCATATACGTAAAAACCTAGAGGAAAAGGGGGACCCGGTGAAACTAAAACCGTTTTTGTAACGTATTGATTATCAAATATATAGGGGGTAGCACTATACCCCAATATATCTAACGTCATTTTTAGTGACACTAGCCTTATAAGTAGTATAGTAACAGGCTAATGTCACACTATACACCTTGTATTGTAAAACAATAGTGAAACCTGTAAGTATATAACCTATAAACGAATTATAAAGAAACTATGGCGATTATATACTCTTACCCACTAAAAACTACGGTCAAAAACAGTGACCAGTTCGTAATAAGCGTAGCGCCTACTAGTGGTGTAGGAGCTTTAGAAACGAACTCTATAACATTCGAAACGCTAAAGGACAGTATATTAACTGGTCAAACATCAGGAACAGTTACAAGTGTTACTGCAACATCACCATTAACAGGTGGAACAATAACAGATACAGGTAGCATCGGAATAACACAAGCTTCAAGCTCTGCTGATGGTTACTTATCTTCAACTGACTGGACAACATTCAACAACAAACAAAGCACTAGTGAAAAAGGGCAAGCTAATGGTTATGCTCCATTAAACTCTTCAACTAAAGTAGACGTACAATATCTACCAGATGCTTTAGTCGGTGCGGTGATTTACAAAGGAACATGGAACGCAGGGACAAACATACCTACTCTACCCGCGCCTGCTCCAGCTAATCAAGGTTTCTACTATGTTGTTAGTGCTCCTGGTACCTACTTAGGTATTACGTATGGTGTTGGTGATTGGGCTATATCAAATGGTACTGCATGGGAAAAGGTTGACAACACACAGAGTGTAACTTCAGTAAATGGATTAACTGGCGCTGTGTCATTAACAACTTCAAATATAAATGAAGGTACAAATCTATACTACACAGAAGCTAGAGTAAGTGCAAATACAGATGTAGCTGCAAACACAGCGAAAGTATCTTTCCCAGGTTTCGGTACTACAGCAGGTACAGCACTAGAAGGTAATACAGTTATTCCAGCTGCATATACAAACGCAGATGTTGATAATCATTTAAACACATCGACTGCATCAGCAACTCAAGTACTTTCTTGGGACGGCGCCGATTACGACTGGGTTACACAATCAGGTGGCGCATCCGGAGTTACGCAAGTAAATTCGGGCGTTGGTTTAACTGGTGGTCCAATTGTAAACACTGGAACTATATCGCTAGATACAGCTGGTATTGGTGCTGGCACTTATGGTAGTCAGTCAAACAATGTTAAGATAGATAATATAACTGTAGATGCTTACGGTAGAATAACAGCGTTATCAACTGGAGCTACTGGAGCTGGTGATGGCACCATGAGCTCTTGGAGTATTCAAGACAATGCTGGAACAACAACTTCTATAACTGAAGCTGAAGTTTTAAAGTTTGCAGCAGGTACAGGTATCACATCAACACTTACCTCTGTAAGTCCACCAATTTTAGAGATATCATCAACCGTAACTGATACTACATATGACTTAGGTAGTGCGCAGTCAACTAATGATGTTGATATAACATTAACTGGATCAGATGCTACAACAGATACTGTTAAGCTAGTAGCAGGTACTAATATTACATTAGCAGATAACGGTTCTAATCAAGTTACAATAAATTCTACAGGTGGTGGAGGTTCTGGCGGTTGGCAAGTGTTAGATAGAACTTTTACAGGAAATGAATTAGTAAGTGCTTTTAATGGAAATACAAGTGATGCTATAACTTTAATAACTGTTCCACAAGGAAACTTCGCAACTATATTACAAGTTACAATGTTAGTTTACGGTTCAACATCAGGAACAACAAGCTACAATGCTGACAATAATCTCTACATAGGAAGAATTGGGCAAACAGGTTATGGTACTAGCACCAGCGCGCCAATAATAGCTACTTCTTTTATTAACGAGACTATAGATAAGTTAGGTTTTTCTTTTGGACAACCAACCGTTAGTACGTTTACTTTTTTGAGTACGTTTGGAAACTTAGGTGCGGATGTTGCTCTAAAACCAACCAACACTACACCAGTCAACATTACACAAGGAGATAGAACTATTAAGCTGTCTATAACATATAGACTAACTGATTTATCATAAAAAATAACATATGCCCAAAATATCCTCGTATCAATTAAACAATACGCCTGAGCCATCGGATATACTAATTGGTACTGATGTTTCTAATGGGCAGACTAAAAACTTTAATATACAGAGTTTATCAGTTACGGCTGTAAACGCTTTCTTAAAGCATACGTCTTGGAAATTCATAACGCTAGATCCAGATCCAGATCCTAGACCAGAAGGTACTATTTCTTTTGAAAACTATGGTGGTGGATCTACACCTTGGGCTAACATAACTAATCTGTATGTAAACGTGCAGATGCCTTCTACATCACCTATAGCATTGCCTTATCTTCAAAGAATGATAGGTCATGATATAGTCATACAAGATGTAAGGTCATTAGGTAGATACGGAGTTTACACATTGACAGCATTAACTTCTGTTGGATCGTCTATATATGACATGGAGCTTACCTATGTAACAGGTAGTTCAACAATAGAAGCACTTCAATATTATTCAATTCAAATAGATGAAGTAGAGGGTTTTGATTCTCACTTTGAATTCACTCAAGGTGTACCAGCTACAACATGGGACATAACACATAACTTAGATAAGTTTCCCTCAATAACAGTAGTAGATACAGCAAATACAACTGTCATGGGTAGCTACGAGTATGTAACAAAAAATAGAGTAATATTAAGCTTTTCAAGTCAGTTTGCTGGTAAAGCGTTTTTAAACTAAAAAAAACAATGGCGATACAATTTTTAAATGTAGTTGATTTTAACTTAAACCAAGCTGAAGAGTTTGTTTTGGAGAACTTAGGAACCGATCCAGCGACAGGTCAGTCTGATGGTAGATTAATATTCAACACAGCTGATAACGTTGTTAAGGTTTATAATGGAACCGCTTGGCTTCCTTTAGCATCTGGTACATTTGTTGAAACTGTAACTGCAGGTACGTACTTAACTAATAGCGGGACAGCTACCAATGTTGTTATTGATCATGATACTACCAATAGATCAGATGCAACATCTAGTGTAACGCCTGGTTATGGTGCTACTTTTACAGCTGTTGATTCAGTAACATCGAATACAACAGGTCACGTAACAGCTATCAATGTTAAAACTGTAACACTACCATCAGCTGAATATTATAGTTGGAATGCTGCGGCGGATAGCGGTGGTACTAGAACTATCTCTTCTGGAAACACTGTTGATTTTACAGGTGGAACAAATATAAACACATTAAACGCTGGAGGTGAAACTAGATTTAATCTAGACAATAGCATCACGTTGACAGGTAGTTTGACGGTTGGAACAACTGGAAACTTTACAGGTCAAGTAACAATACCTCAAGTTCCTCTAGCAAACACGGATGCTGCATCGAAACATTATGTTGATCAAGCTGTAACTGGTGCTCTTAGTTATCAAGGTGGTTATGACGCAGCTACAAACACTCCTAACTTAGATAACAATCCAAGTCCTAACCCAATTAAAAAAGGTTGGACATATACCGTAACTGTTGCTGGATTATTCTTTACAGAACAAGTTAGAGTAGGTGATGTGCTTATTGCAGAGCAAGATGCACCAACTGCTTTAGCTGATTGGACCACTGTTCAAAATAATATTGATTTAGCTAGCTTAACAACTGTTGGTATTGGTAATGTAAACAGCGATGCAAACAATAACAAACTTGGTGTATCAGTTTCATACTCTAACGGCACAGCCGATGTTGGATTAGACATAAATGGTTTAACCGAAGACACAGCACCTGTAGATACAGACACTGTAGTAATATATGATGGTTCAACTTCTACAAATAAAAAAGCAACATTAGCTAGTATAGCAGACGCTATAGATGTATCAAAAGGTGTTAATATAGATTTAGATGGTAGTGACGCTTGGGTTTTAAGAACTGAGTCAGGTGGTTTAACGACATTTGCTGTGACTGTAAACAATGCTAATGTTCTTCCGGGTGCTATCGGTTTAGATGTTAAGGCTGAAATAATATCATCTGCGGGACAAACAGTTTATGCAGATGTTACAAGAACATTCACTTTGCTTAATGTAATATTTACTGGCAGTGTAGCAAATGGAGCTTACAGAGCTTTATTGGTTAACGTAGGATAATAAAATAAAATTTAATGGCAATACAATTTTTAAATACAGTCGCGGTAGATACTAATGTATTGTACGTAGATACTTCAAGTGATAGAGTTGGTATAGGAACGACGCTCCCAGGTGGATTACTTCATGTTTCTTCTGGAACAAGTGGTGACGCGGTAGTTATTATAGAATCAGATACTGATAACAGTAATGAAAATGATAATCCGCACGTAGAGTTACGCCAAGACGGAGGAGGAGTAAAAGCAAAGTTGGGAATTGAAGGAAATGCTGGTAACACCTATTCTAACTCAGTAGCTAACGCAACATATTTAGGTACTGTATTTGAGCAACCTCTTCAGTTTATTACAGGGAACACTGGAGGTGTTCAAACAGCTAAAATGACTATACAACCAAACACCGGCAACGTCGGGATTGGAACGACTAGTCCAAGTGAAAAATTAGATGTAAACGGACGCGTTCGTATTGGCGATATAAACTACGCGTATGGCGGAAATAATTACCATGTATTACTAGCTGAAGATAGTAACGACGCGTATATCTCAAATATCAATGGAAACGCAACTATTTCTGGTGGCGGATATTATTATGGCTCTAATCTTAGATTATTAAACTCAACATCAACATCTTATTCTGGCATTCAAGCGAGAGCTGACGGAGCAATCACTTTTGAAAATGCTACTGGCGGAACTGCGGGAAGCACCATTGCAGTCTCAGAAAAAATGCGCATCAACGGGAGTGGTGACGTTGGAATTGGAACGACTGCGCCAAGTGAAAAATTAGAAGTTGTTGGAAATGCTGTTTTAGACAATAGTAACGCAAAACTTAAAATAAAAGCGGGCGGCACCGGAACTGTTGGAAGTATTGATTTTACATTTAACACCGACTCAACACAATACGGTCTTATTGATTTAAATTACAATTCAAGGGCAACACAAGGATTTAGAATTAAATCTTTGTACCCTTTAACATTAGACGCTGTTATTAATCAAAAGTTCTTGATTAGTGGTTCGGAAAAAATGCTCATTAATTCAAGCGGGAATGTAGGAATTGGAACCGGTGGAAATGTTGACGAAAGACTTCACATTCAGGGAAGTGTTGACAATGATGATATTGCGCTAAAAATAGAAAATACTTTTGACAACAATAGTTCAGCAAACCCGCCAAGTGCGGCGGTTCTTTTTCAAACTGCGTCAAATAATGGTCATATTCGGGTTTTTGGTGCGCCGGCTGACACTGCGGCAAATCACAGAATGGACATTGGCGCGACCGCAAGCACTTCTTATTTAACTTTTTCCCCAAGCAATACGGAAAAAATGCGCATTAGTAGTAATGGCGATGTTGGAATTGGAACGACTAGCCCTCAGTCTAAGCTACAAGTAAATGGAGGGGTTCAGTTAGCAAACGACACAGCTTCACCTTCAGCTTCTAAAGTCGGAACTTTTAGATATAGAACATCAGGAAATAATAGCTACGTAGATATGTGTATGCAGACAGGTGCATCTACATATGCGTGGGTTAATATAGTAACAAATAGTTGGTAATATGGGAAAAACAATGCAAGCTGACGCTTTTCACGGTCAGACAATGTTTTTAAACTGGAGAGGATATCACAGTAGCACAAGTAATGGCGTGTTTTGGCTTGATGGATGGAGTACTAATTTATCATATCCATACGCTACAATTATACCGCCATTTAAAGGCTGTGTTAATAAAATAAATGTAACAAATAATCCTTATAGTTCCTATCAATCAGGTCCTACAGGTAGTTCTGCCACTGCAAAAGTTTTTGTAAACGGAAGCCAGCAAGGCGCGATAACGGTATCTTACACAGCTGGTAGAGCTGGAGAGGTAATTAGTTTTGATTTTGGAGAAGACGTTGAGTTTAACGCCAATGACAGGATTCACCTGCAATTTCAAGCGAATGGTTATTGGAGATATATGAACGTAGGGATACAATTAAAAGAATTAGTTTAAAAATAAATAAATATGATAAATTACGAATGGAACTGTAAAACAGTTGATGTTTACCCGCAAGATGGAGAATACACAAATTTAGTATACAACGTGCACTACTACGTAGTAGGAGAAGATAGTGAGACTGCTTATAGAAGTGACATTATTGGAACTCAAATACTAAACGTCAGTGACGTGACAAACTTCAAACCTTTCAACGAGCTAACTAATGAAGATGCGGTTGCTTGGTGCAAAGCGGCAATGGGTGAAGAGCAAGTGGCTCAAATAGAAGCTACGATCGCAGCCTCTATTGAAGATCAAGTAAACCCAACTTCTGTAACTATGATAATAGCGGATTAAGTAAAAATCACTAAAAACAAGTGATAAGTATAGTATACCCTGCTCGGGAATAGAGCAACCAAATAAACTAATATAAAACCAAAACCAATGACACTATATTACAAGACTCACACGTGGAGTAGTCAACCACAAATATCCGAAGACCAAATAGAATTTTGGAAACATATAGCTGATAAAACAAATTGGCGAATAGTACAACTACCAAATGGATATTACCAAACCGAATATAAAAATCAAGAAGATAAATGGCAAGATGTAACTCGTAGAGAAACTCTTGAAAGTGCTGAAGCTGCGATTGATGGTAGCATAGACCATTACACTAAAAAGCTTGACTTTGTAAAAGGACCCAAGGTAGTAAAAACCTTTGAATAATTATATATTACAATTAAATTAAATCTAATAAAATCATGACCGACAAAATTGTCAAGAACCTTAACTTTGGCCAAGAGGCTAAGGATAATGTATTTAAAGGAATAGAAAAACTCACAAAGGCTGTTAGCTCTACATTAGGTGCTAGTGGCCAATGTGTGATACTCGAAGATGATCAGGGTAAACCTTTGATCACTAAAGACGGTGTAACTGTAGCGAACGCTATAACACTGTTAGACCCAGTAGAAAATATGGGTGCAACGCTTTTAAAAGAAGCAGCTAGAAAAACCGTCCAAGAAGCTGGCGATGGAACAACAACGGCTACGGTACTAGCGCACTCTATTTTAACAGAAGCCTATAGCAGGTTAAAAGAAGATAGTCCACGTAACATTAAAAACGGTATAACTAATGCTGTTAATAAAGTGGTAAAGTATTTAGAGAAAAAAGCTATAGACGTTAAGGGTGATATGCTAGACGATGTTGCTAGTATTAGTTGCAACAATGACGAAGAACTAGGTAAGATTATAGGTGAAGCTTTTAAAGCTGCAGGTGAAAACGGTGTAGTTATAATGGAACCAACTACTGAAGATAAAACTGAATTTGAATTAGTAGATGGTGTTCAGTACGAAAAAGGTTTAACTAACTCTCACTTTGTTACTAGTAAAGAAAAAAGAGTTGCAGAGCTAGACAACCCGCTAGTATTACTAATCGAGTCACCTATTGAGTCTGTTCGTAAGATTCAATCTGTACTTGAATATGTAATTAAAAATAAAAAACCTTTACTTATTATTGGTGATTTAGAAACAGAAGTGTTAGCTACACTTGCTATGAATAAAGTTAAAGGTAATATAAAAGTTAATGTAGTAAATGCTCCAACATACGGTATCAATAAAAAAGATACAATGGCTGATCTAGCTATACTAACTGGAGCTACTGTTATCAATGAAGATCTTGGTGATGACTTAGATGTTATTAATCCAGACTTCTTAGGTACTTGTTTTAAAAGTACAACAACAGACTCAGAAACTATATTGCAAGTAGACACGTCTACTGATGAAATAAAAGAATTGATTAGTTCAGTAAAAGATTTAATAGATAAAGCTAAAGCGCCAGGTGAAGTTATACGACTTGAAAAAAGATTAGCTAGGTTATCAGCTAAAGTTGCAGTTGTAAAAGTCGGTGCTAACTCTGAAATAGAATTAAAAGAAAAATCAGATAGAGTAGAAGATGCTATCTGTGCTACTAAAGCCGCTATAAAAGAAGGTATAGTATCAGGAGGTGGTATAGCTCTACGTGATGCTTCGAATAAAATCAAAGCTACAAACGTTGGAGAGAGTATACTTCTTGAAGCTATTAAAGCTCCTTTTAAAACTATATTAAGTAATGCTGGACTGGAAGAGGTTGGTACGCCCAAAGAAGGTAGAGGCGTTAATGTGGTTACAGGTAAAACCGTTCATATGGTTAACAAAGGTATTATTGACCCTTTGCTTGTAACTAAAAGCGCACTCAAACACGCGGCTTCAGTGGCTACTACTATATTATCTACAGATTGTGTAATCAATAATTTAAGAGTTGGAGATGAAAGCAATAGGTAGAAACATAGTTATTGAAAAGAAAAAAGATGAGACCATCAAAAAAACAGATGGTGGTCTAATGCTTACAGGTAAACAAAGAGTTGACGTTAGATACAAAGAAGCTAAAGTATTACATTGTGGAGATCAAGTTAAAGGTATTAAAGAAGGTCAAAATATATTTTACGATAAGAATGCTGGCCATAGGCTAGAAGTAGACAAAGATGTTTACTATGTTATTAAGGATATTGATGTTGTAGTTATTTTATGAGAATAGAAGCTAGTGACATTAAAGATCTAAACCTACTAAAGCATTATCGTATTATACGCAAATGGGCTTGTAAAAACAATAATTTAAACGATGCAGATCTAGAACTATTAATTTATCTAGACTGCATTGGGTTGTTTAGTAAAAGAGATTTTGAAATGGGTAGCTACTCTTACAGCTGGGATAATAGACGCTGGAATAGGTTACTAAAAGAAGAGTGGATAGTTGTTTTTAAAACTAGAGAGCAAGAAGGTAGATACAACGTCTATCAAGTATCTTTTAAATGCAAGCAACTAATACAACGCGTTTACAGAATAATGCTAGGTGAAGAAGATATACCGACTAGCAAGCGTAGAAATAAAATAATGAAAGGTGGAAGTTATATTGACAAAGTATTAATAACATCTATCAAAAATGTTAACAAAGATAAAGAAAGATAGCTATGCCTACTTATAAACAAGATTTAAAAGCAACTACAGGAAACGCTCCTGTTAAAATGGTTGATCCACTAACTGGGTTACCACAACAACAAATGCAACCTCAGCAAGGTTTAACTTATCAACCACCAGCGCAAGCAAATCAAATGGGTGTAGCTAAACCAGTGTTTAATCAACAAACTCAAGGTATGGCTGCTGGTGCTTTTGGTACTCCAGCTATGATGCAAAAGTCTGTAGGTGTTGCTTACATGACCGAATCTCAAGAAGAAGCATTTGGACCAGGTGGTCACTCTGAAAACCCAGGTCTATATAAACAATTAAAATAAATAATTATGGATCATAAAATAAATAAATTACTTGGTAAGCCAACGCTTGAAGGACAAGTAGGAGAGTCTCATGTTTGGGACGGACCACTAGACACTACCGGTTTTCCAATGGGTAAAGGTAGTAGTTCTGGTATTACAGGTATGCAAGTTAAAAAATATCCTTGCGACTATACAGCTGGACCTATAACTAAAAAAGCTCAAGGTAGAGTTTAATGGCTGTAGATAAAAAGACACTTAAGTGTAATAAACCTAGGAAAACTCCTAGCCACAACACTAAGTCTCACATTGTTAAAGCTTGCGAAAACGGCAAAGAAAGGATTATACGCTTTGGACAACAAGGTGTTACTACTGCTGGCAAAAAAACAGATGCAAAATCAAAAGCACGTAGAGCTAGCTTTAAAGCTCGACATGCAAAGAACATTAAAAAAGGTAAAATGTCTGCTGCTTACTGGGCTGACAAGGTAAAATGGTAATTATGGGAAAAGGACACTACGGCCAATATACTGGCAACGCAAGACATTCGCAAACTCCAGTTACTAAAAGTAACTATGGCTCAGCTGTAAGAGATGACGCTGCACATATTGATTATTTAAAGCGTGACGTTAATTACGATGCTAAGCATGGTGGTAGCGACAAGCAGATGACTGATGATGAGAAGCATATCTCTAAACTAGCTGGTGACATGAAGTATGACAAGAAGCATCATGGTTCACCTGCTAAAGCACATTGCTACAAATAATATGTCTTTTAAACTAACACCACCGTTCTCAATAGATAATACTCCTGTGTATCATGTTGATATGGAAGATGGAGTGTTAGGTAAAGCTAACAACAATGGTACTATCATTATAAATAAAAATGTTTCACCAGCTAAATTACAAGAAGTTATTGATCACGAGATGATCCACATAGATCAAATGAAGCGTGGTGATCTTGATTATGATGATAAAAACGTTTACTGGAAAGGTAAAGTAATACCAAGATCAAGTATAAAAGAAGGTGATCCCTCCTTGGGGTGGGAAGCTGAAGCATATAGAAACGCATAATGAAGACGTCTAAGAAAGGATATTTAAGAAACAGCCCTGATGTTAACAAGTCAACTAATAAGATACTAGGTGGCAAGATAACAATGAAAGGAGTTGACTTTAAAGTGTTAGGCACAGACGATAGAGGCTACACTAAGGTTATGCACCCGGGTTACGATTATAATTTTCCAGGTGCTAAATATGTAGTAGAAACACCTATAAAACGTAAAAAATAAGTAATAATATTAGTATAACAATCTAATCTAATATTATGAAAAATTTATTTTTAGTACTATCATTTATTTTAATTTCAGTATCAACGTATAGCCAAAACGATTTTAGTGGCTGGTGGCAAAGTAAAACTTCTAAATACATCACAATGATCTACGCTGGTAGTTATGGTGTGTCAGCAGTTGTCAACTACAGCCCAAGTACTGATAATACAATACATGAAGAGATAATTAAAAGAAACAAAAAAACATTTGTAACACGCTTGTTTAATCCAGCTAATGGTTACTTTGTAAAAGTAAAATATAAATTAAAAGACAAAAATAATTTAATCTGTAAGTTTAGTGGTGATTTAAATAAAACTATACATCTTACTAGATACGAAGTAAATTTAAAAGATAAACTAAAAAAATAATTAAAATGCCGTATAAAAAATCCCCTATGAGTAAATCATCTTGTATTAAGATGTACGATAAAAAAGGTAAACAATTAGGACTAATGATGGAAGGTTCTTTAGCTTACCAAGAAGAAGCTAAAGCTAAAAAACTAGATAAAAAACAAGAGATAAAAGAGACAAAAGATCTATTAACAGAAATGCCAATTCCCAATAGAGCTGGATCACCAACTAAACAAATAGACGAAAGATCAGGTGAAGGAGTTACTGTAACCGGTGACGCTTCTAAAGTTGGTGTATATGGAGCTCAATTAGATAAAGCTTTTAAAGCTATGGAAGATACATTAGCAAGTGGAGGTTACATGGGTAGTCAACAACAAAGTGAAGCTGGCCTTGGCTACGGCACTAATCCTTCTGAGGAGCTTAGTAGATTAAAACAAATGAGAGAAGAAAAAGGAGCTCCTGAAACTTTTAGGTATATAAGAGGAAAATCTCGAAGTACTGTTGGTAGCAAAGGGATTCCAGAATACTTAAGTATGCCAAAGCAAATAAAAACATAATGAAAAAACTTTTAAGTCTTTTATCAGGTGGTATAATTAAAGACGTAGGTAATGTAATCGACAAGCTCACAACTACAGATGAGGAAAGATTAGCTGCTAAGCAAAAGATTCAAGAGTTATTAGAAAAAGCAGATCAAGACGCACAAGCGCAAGTTACTGAAAGATGGAAAATGGATATGCAATCAGATTCATTTTTATCTAAAAATATTCGGCCACTTGTACTTGTGTATCTTACATCTATATTTACTATTCTAGCTTTTGCTGATGGTAACGTAGGTGGATTTGTAGTAGCAGAAGATTATATCCCAATTTTTCAATCACTATTAATAACGGTATACGGCGCATACTTCGTAGGTAGAACTTGGGAAAAATCAAAGAAATCAAGTGATAATAAGTAAGTTAAACAATTAAATCAAATCAAATGTCAAATATGATTACAGCTGAAGAGCTTAAAACTATTAAAGAACAACAAACAGAACTAGGTGGTATCATCAATCAAATCGGTCAACTAGAAACCAACAAGCACGCTTTGCTACATAAGATCGCTGGTGTTAATGAAGGTATTGAAGAAACCAAAAAGCAACTAGAAGATAAATACGGATCTATTAGTATTAACCTTGAAGACGGTAGTTATGAAGAGGTTGAATCTGAAGATGCTCAAGAACTTTCAGTTGTAAAAGGAGAGGACTAATGAGTACTGTTATAAGGAAAATTAGTATTGGTTCTGATTACAAGAACGAAGCTATGCACTATGCTGTAGGTCAGCAGGTGTATGGTGGACATGAGATCTCTCATATAATGTTCGAAGAACCTGACGCTTCTTATAACATATTCATAAAGAAAAACAACGAGGTATTGCCATGGAAGAAGTTTAATTCTAACATGGCTATATCTGTTGAATATGATTTAGAATATTAATGAAAAGCGTTTTTGATTTTATAGTTATGCCAGAAGGAAATAGGTATAGCAATGAAGTTGATATAGATGGTGATAAGCTTATAGTTAATTCTAGTATAGAAAACTTTAAGCTAATAAATAGAAAAGCGACAGTACTAACGGTACCCACTGCTTTCGTGACGCCTATACAGGAAGGTGATGAGGTTATTATACACCATAATGTATTTAGAAGATATTACAATACTAAAGGTAAAGAAGTAGATAGTAGCAAAACATTTGGCGATAATAAATACCTTTGTCAATACGATCAAATATATCTTTATAAACGTATGGTTAAATGGTTACCGGTAGGTGAACATTGTTTTATTATACCAATTGAAAATAACGATGAATGGTCGCAAGAGCCAGAGCAGAAAAATAAAGGTATAGTAAAGATAGGAAATAAAACTTTAACGTCACTAGGTATTAACGAAGGTGACTTAGTTGGTTTTAAATCTAATAGAGAGTTTGAGTTTATTATAGATAAACAAAGACTATATTGTATGCAATCAAATGATATTTTAGTTAAGTATGAGTTCAAAGGAAACGAGAAGGAATATAATCCGAGCTGGGCAAAAAGCAGTTAACGAGCTTATTAAGGTAGCTGAGGAAAAGATCATCACTAATACTGAAGATGATGTTTCTGCAGATAGACTTAAGAATGCAGCTGCTACTAAAAAGCTAGCTATATTCGATGCTTTTGAAATACTATCTAGAATAGACGAAGAAAAAAATATGCTTGAAGATAAACCTGGAGAAACTAAAGAAAAAAGTTTTAAAGGTTTTGCTGAGGGTAGATCAAGGTAATGTACGATCAGTCTTTAGTTAAAATAATAAAAGACCATATAAAACCTAGTGTTATTAAAAAAAATAATAGGTATAAAAAATGGGAGTATGGTTATGATGTCGAAAACGATATTATAATTATAAGTAAAGATGGTACTGTAGGTGATATCATTGAGATACAAAACCTAAGAATAGCATTACCATTGATGCGTGAAAAAGTTTACAGTTCTTCTAAAAAAGTTGAAGAACAAATGTGGGTTAAAGAAGAATACCCTAAAGCTTTATCTAAAATAAAAAGTGTATTTGATTGGGATCGTTACCCATCTAACTTTAAAGAGCAATGGTATGATTACATTGATACAGAATTTAAAAGACGTGATGAAGGTTTCTGGTTCTATAACAAAGGTATTCCTACTTATATCACTGGCACTCATTACATGTACTTGCAGTGGAGTAAAATTGATGTTGGCGCAGCCGATTACAGAGAGTCAAATAGGCTTTTCTTTATATTCTGGGAAGCGTGTAAAGCCGACCAGCGTTGTTATGGAATGGCCTACCTCAAGAACAGACGCTCTGGCTTTTCATTCATGGCATCAGGGGAAACTGTTAACATGGCCACAATATCATCTGATTCACGGTTCGGCATATTGTCCAAATCTGGGGCTGACGCTAAAAAGATGTTTACCGATAAGGTTGTACCAATATCCCTTAACTACCCGTTCTTCTTCAAGCCAATACAAGACGGTATGGACCGCCCAAAAACAGAGCTTGCCTACAGAGTACCAGCGTCGAAGCTTACCAGAAGAAAACTTGATCAAGGTGAAGCACCACAGGAGATCGACGGCCTTGACACCACGATCGACTGGAAGAACACAGGGGACAACTCGTACGACGGTGAAAAGCTCAAGCTTCTCGTACACGACGAATCGGGCAAATGGGAGAGGCCAGACAACATCCTCAACAACTGGCGAGTTACGAAGACGACATTAAGATTAGGTAGTAAAATTGTAGGTAAATGTTTAATGGGATCTACAAGTAACGCTTTAGACAAAGGTGGTGAAAACTTTAAAAAATTATACTATGCTTCAGACGTTACAAAGAGAAACCGCAATGGACAGACTAGCTCAGGATTATATTCTTTGTTCATACCTATGGAATGGAACTACGAAGGATTCATTGACGCTTATGGATTACCTGTATTCGAAACGCCAAAAGACGCGGTTAAAGACCCACAGGGTGACTTAATAACAACAGGTGTTATAGAACATTGGGAAAATGAAGTTGATGGTCTTAAAGATGATCAAGACGGTTTAAACGAATACTACCGTCAGTTTCCAAGAACAGAAAAGCATGCGTTTAGAGATGAAGCAAAATTATCTTTATTTAATCTAACTAAATTATATGAACAGATAGATTACAATGAAGATGTTAAAAATAAAGTTTTAGTTACACAAGGTAACTTTCAATGGGCTGGTGGTGTTAAAGATACTACAGTTAATTTTTATCCTGAAAAAAATGGTAGATTTCTTGTTTCTTGGATTCCACCTGCAAATCTGCAAAATCGTGTAATAATAAAAAATGGAGTTAAATATCCTGGCAATGAACATATCGGTGCTTTTGGTTGTGACTCTTATGATATATCAGGAACTGTAGACAAGCAAGGATCTAAAGGGTCTTTGCATGGTTTAACTAAGTTCAGTATGGAAGACGCTCCGTTTAATATGTTTTTCTTAGAATATATATCAAGACCACCAACAGCAGAAATATTCTTTGAAGATGTACTTATGGCATTACATTTTTATGGTATGCCTATACTAGCAGAGAATAACAAACCAAGATTACTGTACTATTTAAAGCGTAGAGGTTATAGAAGGTTTTCTATAAATAGACCTGATAAACTTCACAACAAGCTTTCAGTTACAGAAAGAGAGATAGGTGGAATACCTAACTCATCAGAAGATATCAAGCAAGCACATGCTGCTGCTATTGAATCGTACATAGAAGATTATGTAGGTTTAAAAGAAAATGAATATGGAAGTATGTATTTCCAAAGAACACTAGAGGATTGGGCTAAGTTCAATATAAATAATAGAACTAAGTTTGATGCAACAATAAGTTCAGGATTAGCTATAATGGCTTGTAATAAAAATAAATATACTCCAGTTCAATTAGTAAAAAAAGATCCAGTTAGTTTAAGCTTCGGCAAATACGACAATACAGGTCATACATCAAAAATAATAAAATAGATGATTTACACTAATGTTAATAGTTCGTTTCCAAGTCAGGTGGTACCAGATGAAGAAAAGAATACTTTAGACTACGGTTATCAAGTTGGTAGAGCCATTGAGAATGAATGGTTCAGAGGTGACCGTGGCTTAGGAGCTGGTGGTCGCTTTGGAAACAATTGGCAGGATTTTCACAGATTAAGATTGTATGCTAGAGGTGAGCAGTCTGTAGCTAAATACAAAGATGAATTATCTATTAATGGTGATTTGTCTTATCTTAATTTAGATTGGAAACCAGTTGCTGTATTATCTAAGTTTGTTGATATTGTTGTCAATGGCATGACAGACAAAGGTTATGCTATAAAATCATTTGCATCAGATCCATACGCTATAAAAGAAAGAACTGACTTTGCTTTTAATGCTTTGCGTGATATTGAAAACAGAGAAACTATAATGCAGTTAAATGCTGAGACAGGACAAAACTACTTTGCTACACCTGATCCAGATGATTTACCTATAAACAAAGAAGAATTAAATCTGTATCTTCAATTAAGCTATAAACAATCTATAGAGATAGCTGAAGAAGAAGTTATATCAAACGTGTTTGATTATAACAAGTACGATGAAGTAAAGAAAAGATTAGCTTATGATTTAGTTGTACTAGGTATATCAGCTGTTAAAACTGATTTTAATGTATCTAATGGAGTTACAGTAGATTATGTTGATCCTTCTAGTTTGGTTTATTCTTACACAGAAGATCCTAACTTTGAAGATATATATTACGTAGGTGAAGTTAAAAGCGTAAGTTTAGAAGAGATTAAAAAACAATTTCCATACCTAACTGATAGCGAGTTAGATGAAATACAAAAATACCCAGGTGATTCTAATTATACTAGAAATTACAGAGGTCAAGACGATAACTACAATAATATACAGGTTCTTTATTTTGAATACAAAACATATAACAATCAGGTATTTAAAATTAAACAAACAGATCAAGGTTTAGAAAAAGCTTTAGAAAAGCCAGGTGATTTTAATCCACCTGAAAATGATAACTTTGAAAGAGTACATAGAGCTATAGAGGTTTTATATAGTGGCGCTAAGATATTAGGTCATGAGAAAATGCTTAAATGGCAACTGTCTGAAAATATGACTAGACCATATAGTGATCAGACTAAAGTTCAAATGAACTATAGTATATCTGCTCCTAGAATGTATAAAGGTCGTATAGAAAGTTTAGTCAGTAAGTGTATTGGGTTTGCTGATATGATTCAATTAACACACTTGAAAATACAGCAAGTTCTAGCGCGTATGGTACCAGATGGCGTATTTGTAGATGTAGATGGTTTAGCGGAAGTTGATCTTGGTAATGGTACAAACTACAATCCTCAAGAGGCTTTAAATATGTACTTCCAAACTGGTAGTATAGTTGGTAGATCTAAGACAGTTGATGGTGATATGAATCCTGGTAGAGTACCAATTCAAGAGTTACAAACATCTTCTGGTATGTCAAAGATACAAGCGTTAACTCAAACGTATCAATACTACTTACAGATGATACGTGATGTAACTGGATTAAACGAAGCTCGTGATGGTAGCCAACCAGATAAAAATGCTTTAGTAGGATTACAGAAACTAGCTGCTGCAGCATCAAACACAGCTACTAAGCACATACTACAGTCGTTAATGTATTTAACTATAAGAACTGCAGAAAACATAAGCTTAAGAGTTGCTGATATGTTAAGCTTTCCGCTTACTAAAAATGCTTTAATGTCTTCTATAAATCAATTTAACGTTGCTACGTTAGATGAAATAGATAAATTAAACATGCATGAGTTTGGAATATTCTTAGACTTAGAACCAGATGAAGAAGAAAAGCAAAAGCTAGAGCAGAATATACAAGTGGCTTTGCAAACAGGTCAAATAGGTTTAGAAGATGCTATTGATATTAGGGAGATAAGCAACATAAAATTAGCTAATCAATATCTTAAGTATAGACAAAAGGTTAAAGCTGAGGAAGCTCAGCAAGCTCAGATGGCTAACATACAAGCGCAAGCACAGGCTAACGCTCAGACTGCAGAGCAAACTGCTTTAGTTGAAACTCAAAAACAACAAGTATTAACAGAGCAGAAGATGCAGCTTGAGCAAGCTAAGTCTCAATTTGAAATACAAAAAATGGAGATGGAGGCTAAAATCAAAAAGCAGTTGATGGAGCAAGAGTTTAACTACAACATTCAGTTAGCTAAATCTAGAGTTGATGCTGAAACTACTAGAGAAAAAGAAATAGAAAATCGTAAAGATGAACGTGCTAGAATTATTGGCACGCAACAATCTGAAATGATATCACAAAGACAAAACGACGAATTACCTAAAAACTTTGAGTCTGCTGGTAATGACTCACTTGGAGGATTTGGACTAGAACAATTTGAACCTCGTTAAAAAAAACTTTTAATTATTTAATTATATTATATTATGTCAGAAGAAGTAAAACAAGAAGGAGAGTTTAAAATAAAAACTCCTTCTAAACCTAAAAACTTAGGTAAAGCAAATGAAGTAACTAAAGTTGATATACCAAAAACATCGGTAGAAGCACAAGGTAAAGTTGTACCTGAAGTTACTAAAATAGAAATAAAAAAAGAAGATGCCGTTCAAACACAAGAGACAGATGATAGCAATGCTATTGTCGAAAAGCCCGAAGACAGTGGCGACAGCAAAGAAGTGGTTGAAGAATTACGGGCCACCGAAGAAGCAGTAGAATCTCCATTAACATTAGTTGATGAAGAAGAAGTTAATGAAACTGTACAAGCTGTAGAAAAAGCTGTAGAAAAAGCGGAGCAAACAGGTAAACCGCTACCAGAAAATATTGAAAAGCTAGTTTCGTTTATGGAAGAAACTGGTGGTACAGTCGCTGATTATGTGCGGCTTAACGCAGATTACTCTAACGTAGATAACAATACGTTAGTTAGAGAATATTATAAACAAACACGACCGCATCTTGATCATGAAGATGTAAGTCTTTTATTAGAAGACTTTGATTATGATGAAGAATTAGACGAGGATAAAGATATACGCAAGAAGAAAATTGCGTTTAAAGAAGAAGTTGGAAAGGCCAAAAGCTTTTTGGAAGGACTAAAGGGTAAGTACTACGATGAGATCAAGTTGAGACCAGGCGTAACCCGAGAACAACAAGAAGCTGTAGACTTTTTTAATCGCTATAGTGAAGAGCAAGTACAAGCAAAGAAGGTTAATGAGGATTTTTTAAACAAAACATCTAGTTATTTTTCAAATGATTTCAAAGGTTTTGATTTCAACGTTGGAAATAAAAAGTTTAGATATGGTGTAAAGAATCCAGATCAAGTAGCTAAGGAGCAAAACGACATAAGTAATTTCATTAAGACGTTCTTAAATGATAAAGGAGAAGTTGTTGATGCACCAGGTTACCACAAAGCTATCTATGCTGCTAAAAATGTTGACACTATTGCTAACCATTTCTATGAGCAAGGAAAAGCTGACGCTGTTAAAGATGTAATGGCTAAGTCGAAAAACATCTCGACAGAACCAAGACAATCAGCACAAGGTGAAGTATTTGTTAATGGATTAAAAGTTAAAGCTATTAGTGGTGTTGACTCTTCAAAATTAAAAGTTAAAAAAATAACAATCAAAAAATAAAATAAATAATTATGGCTGTAAGTCCTTTATTTGGGAGTATTGTCCCAAGTCAATCACAACAATTGCTAGATACTAACTTCCTTTCGTTTAACGGAGGAACTGGTACTGGTGATTCTGATACATTCGCACAACAGTATCTACCTGAGATCTACGAACAAGAAGTAGAGCGTTATGGAAACCGCACGTTATCTGGTTTCTTACGTATGGTAGGAGCTGAAATGCCTATGACTTCTGATCAGGTTATCTGGTCTGAACAAAATCGTTTGCACATCTCTTATGAGGGTTGTACTAATGATCAAGTTAACACAATTACTATTCCTGTCGCTGCTGACGTACAGAACGTTATCTCTCCACAGTCTACTATCGTAGCTTTAGATGGTGCTGGTAACGAGCTCAAAGGTGTTGTAACTGCATCTAACCTAACTACTGGTGCACTTACTGTTGCTCCTTACGATGCTACTACAACTGCTGTGCTTGCTACAACTGGAATTAAAATCTTTGTATTTGGTTCTGAATATGCAAAAGGTTCTTCTACACCTAACAATACTTCCGCTACTGCAGCTGATGGGTATGTAAGTGTAGATCCTGCGTTCACTCAATTTTCTAACTCACCAGTTATTATTCGTAATAAATATGTAGTATCTGGTTCTGACACTGCTCAGATCGGTTGGGTTGAGGTTGCTACTGAAGATGGAACTGGAGGATATCTATGGTATCTAAAAGCTGAATCTGAAACTCGCCTACGTTTCGAAGATTATCTTGAAATGAGCGTAGTTGAAGGTGAAAAAGCTGATGACACTTTAGGTGCTGGTTCTGCTTTTAACGCTGGCTTTAAAGGTACAGAAGGTTTGTTTGCCGCTATTCAATCTCGTGGTAATGTAGAATCTGGCTTTAACGCTGCTGTTAGTGCACTTGGAGAATTTGACAACATTCTAAGAAACTTAGATACGCAAGGTGCTATTGAAGAAAACATGCTTTTCTTGAATCGCGAAACTTCGCTAGGTTTTGATGATATGCTTGCTGGAATTTCTAACGGTGGTAATGGTGGTACAGCTTATGGACTATTTGAAAACTCTGAAGACATGGCGTTAAACCTTGGATTTAGTGGTTTTCGCAGAGGTTCATATGACTTCTACAAAACTGACTGGAAATATCTAAATGACGCGTCTACACGTGGTGCTATCGAAAACGGATTAATTCCTCCGGGATATGGCATAAGTGCTATTGATGGAGTATTAGTTCCTGCCGGTACATCTACTGTATATGATCAAATTCTAGGTACTAACATCCGTCGTCCATTCTTACACGTACGATACAGAGCGTCACAAACTGACGATCGTCGTATGAAGTCTTGGTTGACTGGATCTGTTGGTGGTGCTTACACATCTGATCTTGATGCGATGGAAGTAAACTTCCTATCTGAAAGATGTTTATGTGTGCAAGGTGCTAACAACTTTGTATTGTTTACTAAGTAGTAATTAGTTATGTAGTATTTACCCTCGTCTTATCGACGGGGGTAATTATTACTTTTATCAATTTTATTATATTATATTATGTCAAAAGAAAAAGAAGTCCCAAGCGTAGAAAAAGGTTGGGAAATTAAAGATAGAACTTATCTTGCAACAGGTAGGTATAAACCATTAACATTGAGAATACCATCTAAGCACAGTGCTAAAAAGCCTATGCTATGGTACGATGAAGAGAACAACAAACAAAGAGAGCTACGTTACGCTACAAATATGAACTCACCATTTGTAGACGAACAGGAAGGAGAGGTAACACTCGGTACTATACTATTTAAAGATGGTGCTCTAATTGTTTCTAAAAGAAATCAAGCTTTACAAAAACTGTTATCTCTATATCACCCTTATAAAGGAAAACGATATAAAGAATTTGATTCAGTTATAGAAGCTAGAGATGAATTAAGCTTAATGGAACTTCAGATCGACGCGCTTAACGCGGCTAGAAGCATGGAAGTAGACCAAATAGAAGCTATATTAAGAGTTGAGTTTGGAAGTAAAGTAAACAACATGGCGTCTAAAGAATTAAAAAGAGATGTTCTTATATTCGCTAGACAAAACCCATCATTGTTTATTGAACTTGCTAATGACGACAATGTTCAGTTAAGAAACTTTGCAATTAAAGCAGCTGAAGCTAAAATAATTAAGCTAGCTGATGATCAAAGATCTTTTACTTGGGCATCAAATGGTAAAAAGCTTATGAGCGTTCCATTTGAAGAAAACCCATACTCTGCTATGGCAGCTTTCTTTAAGACTGATGAAGGCGTAGAGGTCTTTAAGTCTATCGAGAAAAAGTTAAAATAACATGTAACAATAGTATAGGGCTCGTTCACTCGGGCCCTAATACTTAAAACAAATATAAATGGCAATAAACGTAAATACTGTTTACACGACAGTGTTGTCTATTTTAAACAAAGAACAAAGAGGTTACATAACCCCTGATGAGTTTAATAAGTTAGCAACACAGGTACAGCTCGATATTTTTGAAAATTACTTTGAAGATATGAACCAACAGTTGCGTGTGCCACAGACTGATAACGAATACGCTAATCGTCAAAAAAATGTAGATAATCTTATATCTATATTTAAAACAGTAGGTAATACAACTTATACAACCCCAGCAAACGCTGATGCTTATTTCGCACCTCCTAGTGATTTACATAGAATAGGTACTGTTATATACAATAACGAAAAAGAACTGCAGAGAGTAAGTAGAAATGATTTTCTACATATAAACTTATCTCCACTAACTAAACCCACTGAGCAATTTCCAGTATATTTATACGAGCAAGCTACACAAGGCACTGGCGGTGGTGGTACTAGTCAACCTAATATATATGTACACCCTACATCTATAAACAAATCTAGTGATATAATTATATCTTATATAAGAAAACCTGCAGATGTTGTCTGGGGCTTTACTTTAAATCCTCTTTTAGGTAACTACGTTTACAGCTCAAGTGCTTCTGTTCAATTTGAACTTGATAACACTGAGCAAGTTGAGGTTATATTAAGAATATTAGCTTACTCAGGTATAGTAATAAGAGATCCTCAAATAGTTCAAGCTGCACAACAAGCTGTGCAAGCTGAAGAAGTAAACTCAAAAAGTTAATAAATGTCATTACTAACAGAAAACAATAGGCAATATTACGAAGGCGCTCAAGGCTTTAGAGGTGATGGTGATACTAAAACATTTACAACCACTTTCAATACTGATTTAGTTTTTGGATCTGCTTTACCAGCTGATATAAATTACCAAAAAAATAATTTTAAAATATACACTAGCGCAACTGGTATACCTGGGACTTGGACTGAAGTTGTAGGTAATTACTCAGTAGCTAGAAACGTTATTACATTTGACGCCTCACCCGCTAACAACTTGTTTATCGTAGTCCAGCTTAAAAAGCTAGATGGTGGTAACTATGGTAACAACATTAGTGATAAAGCTTATGGTAATGTTGTAGAAGAAAACTACGGATCTTATGCTTATACAAAGCTAGGTGATATAGTTAATAATTTTTTAATAGCATACGTAGGTTCTGGTAAGTTAATACAAGACGTAAAAAGAACAGACGTTATATTCCATGCTAAAAGAGCTATGCAAGAGTTTAGCTATGATACGTTGAAAAGCGTAAACTCTCAAGAGCTAACTGTACCTCATAACTTAAGCATTATACTACCTCAAGATTACGTTAACTACGTTAATATATACTGGGTCGACAATCAAGGTGTTAAGCATATTATAATGCCTAGTAATAATCTAACTAGTGACCCTTATAGTTTACCACTACAAGATGGGCAAGGAGTACCTACGCAAGATAACTTTGAAAACAATATTGAAGGTACATCAATAGTGGAAGATAGATGGAAACACAACTTCTTTAAAAACAACAAAGATTTAGTAGATAATACTATAGCTGGTTGGGAATATTACTATGGCTGGCCTGAGGTTGGTTATGGTCAAATGTATGGTCTTGATCCTCAATACGCTAATGCAAATGGTTATTTCACTATAAATGATAGAGAAGGTAAAATATCTTTCTCTGCAAACCTTGTAGATAGAATAATTGTGTTTGAATATATATCGGATGGATTATCTACAGACATTGAAACAAGAGTTCCTAAGCTAGCGGAAGAAGCTATGTATGCTTATATTAGTCATGCGGTAATTGCTAGCAGAATAAATCAACCAGAATATATAGTACAAAGATTAAAGCGAGAAGCTAGTACTAAGCTTAGAAATACTAAACTACGTTTGTCTAACATAAAGTTAAATGAAATAGTACAAGTTATGCGTGGTAAGTCTAAATGGTTAAAACACTAGAATTAAATGGCAGAAGTTAAAAACGCTTTTATTCAATCTAAAATGAACAAAGACTTAGATTCTAGGCTTGTTCCAAATGGTGAATATAGAAATGCTATAAACGCTCAGGTAAGTAGATCTGAAGGTTCAGATGTTGGTGCTTTAGAAAACGCTTTAGGTAACTCTGTGCAAGCTACTTTTGAAGACGGGCAGAGTTATTCTAATGACTTGACTTGTATAGGTTATGTAACAGATGAAACTAGCAACTGTATATATGTTTTTTTAACTGATGGCACACGTGTTGGTGGTGATGCTTTTGTTAGTACAGGTAGTGGTTCTAATCATTTTATATATAAATACAATACAAATAGCCCAGCGGCACCTGTTAAGCTAGTTTCTGGAGCATTTTTAAATTTTTCTAAAAACTACCCTATATACGGTATAAATTTATTAGAAAATTTACTATTTTGGACTGACAACTTTAACCAGCCTAGAAAAATAAATGTAACCTCAGCATCAACCCCACCAACTCCAAATAACTATTACACCACTGAGGATCAAATATCAGTAGCTTCATATAATCCTTATCAACCTATAGAGCTGTATCAGCAAATTGACAGTGAAAGGATTGATGATAACCCGCTGCTTACACCAGCTTTAAACGAGTACGATACTACAATGCGTGATGTTGTGAGTAAGTTTTACCCAGGAGGTGGAACAGCTAACGTTGTTACTGGTGTTGTAAACAGCTTAACTATTACTATAGATCAAATAAACATACCTTTTTTTCCTACTACACAAAGTGGTGGAGCAGTAAAAACACCACAAAATCTTATGACTGTAGGTGTTATAGCCGCTTCAACTAGCGGTAATGGTCCTATAGTTAATTCTACAGCTTTAGTAACTTCATACTCAGGTACAACTTTAACACTAGATCAAAACATAACAGTTGGCACTAGTGACACACTTGTTTTTAATTTTAATCCATATTACGATAATTCTTACGCTGGTGACTCTAGGTTTTTGGAAGATAAGTTTGTAAGATTTAGCTATAGATTTAAGTTTGATGATGGTGAATATTCTATATATGCTCCATTTACACAACCGTGTTTTATACCAAAACAAGACGGTTATTTTTTAAACACAGAGCAAGATTTAGGTGACCAACAAAGTACATATGCATCTACTATTGTTGAATTCATGAAAAATAAAGTAAGTGAAATAACTTTACGTGTACCCTTACCATCGGCAGCAAACACTTTAACGTCTCAATACTTAGTAAAAGAAATAGATATACTATTTAAAGAATCAGATGGTTTAGCTGTTCAAGTTGTTGAGACTGTACCAGCATCTCGAATTTCAGCTTTAAGCGGTAGCGATACTTATTATGATTATAAGTACATAAATAAAAAACCTTTTAAAACGTTGCCAGAATCAGAGCTAATAAGAGTTTTTGATAAAGTTCCAGTTAAAGCTTTATCTCAAGAAACCGCTAGCAATAGAGTTATATATGGTAACTTTCAAAACAAACATACTCCACCAGTTGCATTAGACTATCGTGTTAGCATTGGAGAGAAAAAAGCGTTTGATTTAGACCCAACGTATAGCGTGTTAGATACTACTAGTATTATAGAATACCCTAGTAGTTCTGTTAAAACAAATAGAACGTATCAAGTTGGAGTTGTGCTTTCTGATAAGTTTGGCAGACAATCTAGTGTTATATTATCTAACAATAAAAATGTTATAAACACAGGTGGTCTTTCTTTTTCAGGTGACACTGTATACTCACCATACATAGACGGAAGCAATATATCAGGAGAGTTTTACGAATGGTTAGGTAATTCTTTAAAAATGTCTTTTAATAGTGTTATTGGTCCCAACAGACCAAACACTAATACATACGAGCCAGGTATATACAACGGTGACGTTAATGACCCTGACTACAATCCACTTGGTTGGTATAGTTATAAAATAGTAGTTAAGCAGCAAGAGCAAGAGTATTACAACGTGTATACTGCTGGAGCTATGAAAGACATACCTTACAATTATTTATCTATAGTCAAAGGTCCTCCAACACCTACTGATCCAATTACACCTAATATTTCTTTTGTAACTTTACTAAATGACAATATAAACAAAGTACCTAGAGATTTAACAGAAGTTGGACCTCAAGATAAAACATTTAGAAGTAGCGTAGTATTATTCGGTAGAGTTGAAAATACTACACACACATATAGCAACACTGGTAATAAACAATTTCAACCTGATAGGACTTCTTTTACTACAAATTCTATAGAGGATCTTTTCGACTTGTTTGATGTAGAGCAATTTGAAAACAACGTTAATGTGCAAATACCTGTTACAGATATAGAAAGTCCTTTTTCTCCATTTTTTAAAGCCGACGCTAATCCTTTTGTTGGGGAATTTGTTACTTCACAGGATGCTAGTAAACAGTTTGGAGTTTTAAACACTACTGTTGCCACTAACACCTTCACAGCGGATAGTAAAAACCCCTCCGCTTCTCCAACTCAAACAATTCCATTAGACACTTTTTCTTTAGGTTTTGCTATAGAGCCTGGATATAAAGTAACAGGAGGTGTTATAACTGGTGATGTTTTTGTAGTTTCTTACGATCCTATCCTTGAAGAAGTTGTTATTAGTGAAGCTATAACGTATGTCACAAATGATACTTTTACTTTTACACAAGAAGATTACGTGCCTATAGAAAATCTAGCTATACTAGAAACAGCACCAACGGTATCTAATTTGGACATATATTGGGAGACTTCTTCTGCTGGTTTAATTAGTGAATTAAATGAAGCTATTAGAAACTCTGCAAATAGCACAGAGGCTGATATAGCTCCTTTTAACGATAGTGCTTTTGAAGAAGACTTAAGCGTTGGTGAAGATATATTGTCAAGTGATTTTGTAGTTATTGATGTTGGTGGTTTTGGCGTGCCTGTTGATCCTAATTTAGTAACATTAACAACTGAATCCATTACTTATACTGGAAACGAAAGTCGTGATGCAAGCGAGATACTTGAAGTTTATGAAACAGCAACACCTGGCGCTTGGAATATAAGAACGAAGCAAGGTTTTGTAGACAACATATGGTACAGTGAAGATCCTAATAATAGAAACTTTATAATAAATCTAAGTGTTTCTGTTGAAAACAAAGGTTTTGCTGATGTAAATGGAGCTGTAACTAATTCAACTGACGTACTTATAGATAATTTGACTACTAATTTTATACCAGCTGTTGGAGCTAGAGTAACTGGTGTTGGTATACCTAGTGGTGTTAAAGTTGTTAGTTATTCCAGTATACTTTCCCAACTGGTACTTGATACTAGTGTCAGCTTACCTAGTAATACTGCATTGACTATTGAGAATGGTCAACCTTCGGTAACTAAAATAACTAAAACAGTTAAACTAGATAATCAACCTCCTGATATTTTTAATGGTTACAATCCGCAGGGATCCATAATACCTTCTAGTAGTGTTATTGATTTAACTACAATACCATTTAAAGATGGTTATGTAATGAAATCATTAAGTGGTGTAAATGGAGCTAACACGCCTAACGCTGGTCAACAAGTTGATTTTCGCATTGTAGATGTCATTGGTAGTAATAATGGTAGTTTTTTAAATAATTTTAATATAATTAAAAATGAAACTGAATCAACTGAAAGTTTAGTGGCTGTTGATTTAGTTTTATCTTCTATCAGTGGTTTAAATATAGACTATACTTACCAAGCTGTTGTAAATTTAAAAGACGCGGGTGGAGAAGAATCATCTATAGCTTTTAATTTTAAGTTCGGAACTAAACCTGCCAGTATAAGAACTAGGCAATTTTTTGGGGTTGGAAGTGATGGGCGAGGAGAGGACGATAGTGAAAATCCAACTTATACAGTTATAAAAATAGCTGACCAACCTATTAGTAATAATTCAAACGGTATTTACTACTTTAGAGGATCTCCAGAGCATTTAAAGTCACTCGCGGCAGACGAAGTAATTACAATAGATAGAGTGAACGCTTCTGTGTTTGGAGTTGGTTGTAGCAACGAGCGAATCGATTGGGCTTTTGCTAGTGGTAATGGTACTAGTGCTGAAACTAACGCGCTGAATATTGCTCTCGAATGTTTAGTTAAAAATTACGATGGCTATTCACAACTTAGAGATACAAATGAATTAGAAAATTATTCGTTTCAAGTGATATAACTTTAGTTTAGTAATAAATAATATAAATAAGTGATAATTAATGAGTGCAGTAATTGAAATAAAATTCTTCAACTCTTTTCTACTTAAGAAGACTAACTCTACAACTGGGGTTACTACTCCAGCTTACGATGGCTCTAAAGGGATACCTCAAGATATTGGTGGTTATCCATCTATATCACACCAAGGTGGTGGATATGACGATGCTTCTAGCTGGGTCATTGAAGAAGCTAGAATCACAGGTGGCTACAATAATACTAATGTTGACTACGGCGTTAAAGCTTATCTTGTAGAGGAAGAAACAAACGGTTTTATAAGAGGTAGTTCTCTTATATATTCTGGTATATTTAACTCAAGAACTGGAGTAAACGATTCAAATGTTTTTTCTGTTGGTGAAGATATAACCAAATCTCTTGATCCATCTAAAGGTACTATACAGAAACTTTATGCTGAAGATACTAACTTAATTATATTTCAAGAAAATAAAGTTAATAGAGCTTTAATAGACAAGGACGCTATATACACTGCAGAAGGTGGTGGTACAGCTGTTAGCCAACTTAATTTAGTTATAGGTCAAATACTACCATACGCTGGTGAATTTGGAATAAGTAAAGATCCAGGTAGCTTTGCTGTTTATGGTTATAGAAAATATTTTACAGATAAGACACAAAACGTAGTATTAAGATTATCTCAAGATGGTATAACAGAATTATCTAGTTATGGTATGAGAGATTACTTTAGAGATCGATTCAATAACATGGACGATGCTCAAGGCTCTGGTAGAGTAATAGGCGGTTGGGATATACACAATAGTCAATATGTTGTTTCCACTACAACTAATATAAACTCAACTGACAACTCTTATGAAACATTATCTTTTGATGAAAGTGTTAGAGGTTGGACAAGTTTCTTCACTTACGATCCAGATATAATGTTTAGTTTGAGGAATAATTTTTATTCTTTAAAAGATAACAAACTATATTTTCATTATAGCAACAGCGTTAATAGAGGTAATTTTTATGGTAAAGATAATAACACTTCTATAACGTTTTTATTTAATCCAAATGTTAGCTTGGTAAAAAACTTTAATACAGTTAGTTATGAAGGTAGTAATGGTTTTCAAGTTACAAGCTTTGCTTCTGGATTCACTGGTGAAGACGAATTTGATTCTACATACTCTCAAGTTCAAGACACTAGTAATGTCGTTAGAAGTTACGAGAGTGGTGAGTATGTTATAAACCCCGCTGACGGGCAAGCTGTTATTAGAGCAGATTATCAGACTACGTTTGGAACAACTAATCCAGCTTTGAATAGATACCATGCTGGGTTTGATAGAAAAGAAAATAAGTATGTAGCTTACTTAGTTAACAACAGTACAGCTACGCAAGGTGAAGTTCGATTTGGATCTCAATTAACAGGTATAAAAGGATTCTTTGCTACTGTAACAATATCTACAGATATGGTTATAGACGCTAACACAAATCAAGCTACATCAGGAACTAATATAGGTGGACTGAAAGAATTATTTGCAGTATCATCTAACTATGTACAATCATCATATTAATAATAAATAAAACGTTATGCCAATAGATCCATTATCACTAGGTCTTTCTTTAGGTTCAACATTGATAGGTGGTTTGTTCGGTGGTGGAAAAAAGAAAGCTGCTAGAAGAGCTGCAGATGAAAAAAGAAAACTACAAAGCAAATTAGACAACTTTAAAAGACAAGATATAATTAACCCTTATGCTGACGTTCAAGACTTGTCAAGCATGATAACTAATCCTTATGAAAATATAGGAGTAGCAACTCAAGCTGCAGAGATGCAGGCTGAAGAAGCTGATATATCTTTGGCTAACACTTTAGATACATTAGCAGCTACAGGCGCTGGTGCTGGCGGGGCAACTGCTCTAGCTCAAGCAGCTCTTAGGAGTAAAAAAGATGTATCATCTAGTATTGAAAGACAAGAAGCAAACAATCAACAACTAGCAGCCCAAGGCGAAGCTCAGATGCAGCAACAGAAAATGGCTGAAGCTCAACGTATGCAACAAGCAGATGTTATGGGTAAAGAGTTTGTTTATGGTCAACAAGAACAAAGAGATCTTGCAGATATGAATAGATTACAAGCTCAGATAACAGGTAAAGCTCAGGAAGAGGCTAACCTACTTGGACAAGCTAGCGCTACACAAAGTGCTGTTACAGGTGCTTTGGGAAATGTGGCGTCTGCATTCGTGGGAAATCAAGGGTAAGTGATAAAACTGTAAAACCCAAGTCAGAATAACATCAAAAGGTGTACAACTATAATAATTAAAAAATATGGCATTACCTAAATTTTCAGGTGTATATAGAAGTCCGGGTGGAGCTTATGAAAACCCGCAAACTGTATTAGACAAATCTGGTTTTTACCAAGCTAAAACTATTTCTGAAGCAGGCGCTAGGATAGCCGAGTCTATTAACGCTGTAACCAAACGTGAGAACGCTGAACTTAAGCAGGCTAGAAAAGACATTGAAGAGGATTGGAACTTTCAACAAGAACAGTCTGAAGAGTTAATGATTCAAATGCAGGATGCTGGTATAAATAATAAATCATTTTATGATTTAGGTTATAATATTATCAGTGAAAGATCTAAAGTAAATGGTTTAATTAAAAAGTCACAAACAAATAAAGAAAGATCTTACTACCAAGGATTATATGGTAAGCTCACTGGTAAGCTAGTGCAGTATCGAGGGTTAATAGGTAAGATGAAAGACGCTGGCTCTACTTATAATGACGACGTAATTAAAGATAGTAGCAAAGCTGGAAGGCAAGGAGGCGTAGCTTTAGCAGGTGATTCTTACAACCAAACATATAACTTAGGTATGCCATCTTTATTTGGAGCAACACGTGGAAGTGACGCCTTGTGGTATGAAGATGATAATGGTCAATTTAGAGTTAAACTAACCAGTGATCAAATAAAAAGAAAAAACAAAGAAGCTGGTAAAATCGTTTCTGTTTTTAATCCAATAGCTGGTAATTACATGGAACAAGTGAGTGATAATATGGATGTAAACGCTTTAGAGCTTTTAGATTACGATCCTCAAAGAGTTCCTATGTTTGACGATGAAGTATTAGACATATACGAATCATCTAGTATATTAAAAGACGGACAACTTCAAGATGAGTTTTTAAACACTAAAGAAGATGGAACACCTGACACTGTTATAAAAACAAATGATCAAGGCACCTTAGAGTTTATAATGCAAAATACAGATGTTAGTAGAATAAACACTCTTACAAAGTCTAGTTTAGAAGCTCTTAAGAAAACATACTTAGATGATCCTAAAAAAGCCCGCATAGTTTATCATAATATATTTGGTAAACCAATGGACGATGAGCTTACCGTAGGTGGTGGTAACACAAGTAGTTTGTTTAATGAAGAGTCTATTAGTAAATTTAGTAAAGCTTTTGATGAATATAATACAGCTTTAGTTTTAAAAAGCTTATCACCTAAAGTTATTAAAACAAGTAAAATAGAAATAGAAAAACCAAAAGAACCTACAGCTGCAGAAATAGCTGCAGAAAAGAAAGCTGCAGAAATAGCTGCAGAAAAGAAAGCTACTGTAGAAAATATAGAAGAATTAGACATTAGCTCTGCATTTGTTGAAGGACCTTCGGTTGAAGGTGTAGAATCAGAGAGAGGTCTTTTAAATTTAAACACTCTAGAAAAGTTAGTATCTAGACCTCCATACAATGTCAATGTATCTAAAGATGAAACTGTTGGTGGGGAAGATACTAGAAAATTTACTAAATCTGTAGAAGGAGCTGATAGATCTGTAACTATATTTGATAGTGCTACAGACGGCGAAGTTAAAGCCGCTTTGAAATTTTTAGAAACAGGTACTAGCTTTAAACCTACTGCAAATGTAGAAATAATTAACGTACCTAATTTACCGCAAATACCTACAGGTAATTTACCTATTAAAAAAGAATAAAATTATGTTTGAATTAAACGGCGAACAGTATTCACTACAGCAGGTTGAAGAGGCTTCAAAGCAGTCTAGCATGTCTTTAGATGATTACATAAGCGAGTACGGTCTTATTAAAACTAAAGACGAGGGAAAGACAAACGGTGCTGTGGAAACGGATGCGGCTGTAGCACCAGTACCGGAGCAAGCATCCGAGAGTACGGAATCAGAATCGGTAGATATTTCTTCGGAATCACAACCAATAGATAATTCACAAGAAGCTATATTAAAAAGAAGAAAATTAAACGCTTTAGAAGAAGCTGCCATAATGCAGCAACCAGTAGAGCTTGATGAAGTCGTTGTGACCGCTAAAGCTCCAAAACCTTTTTCTTACTGGAAAGATTTAGTTTTATCTCCAGAATATGAAGATGCTTTTGAACAAATACAAAAAGATACAGGTGAGTTTTCTAGCACTAAAGACCAAGGTTTTTTAGGTTATTTAGGTCAGCTAGGTAAGCTTTTTAGTGCTACAAAAAGTAAAGATGAAGAATCAACTTATGAGCCTTTAAATTTAGATTTATTTACTAGAATAGAAATAGCTAAAGACTTAGATTCTAAGACATTAGAAAAGGCTAAAAAAGGTTTTTTAAATTTAAAAGAAAAAGAAAGCATTATAAAAAAAGCTAAAGGTAGTGTTGTTAATAGATCTTTATCTACCTTAGAAAATGATTTTCAAAGTGCTCTAGAAGATTATGACAAGCAATATGATCCTGTAAAATCTGAAGCTAAAGCTGTACAAGATAGAATAAACTCTACTTTTAATTTTGATAATGGTAAACCTATAATAGCTACTCAGGCTTCTGCGGGTTTATACAACAATTTAATAGATAAGTTAAACTCCTTAAAGTCTAAAGCTGAAAGTTTAAATAATAATAGAAAAACTTTAGTAGAAACCTACGAGCAAGATATTAATTCACTGAACGCAGAGTACGGTGTTAACTTAGCTAAAGGTTTTATTGAAAACAACTTTCAGTTAACTGACGATATAAAAGAATACAACAAATCTATAAGTGAAGATAGTAAGCTTTTAGGCGTGACAATACCTGGAGACGTTACTGACTTAACTTCTAGACTTGGAGGTGGTATATTTAAAACAGGTGGAGAAGTATTATTAAATTTTCCTGCGTTAGTTTTAAGCACTGTTGGAGATATGTTTACAGATCCAAATAGTTATAGTTACTTTGATGCGTTTAAAGATACAGCTGATAATTTAACTAACTATAACGTAATGGGTGAAGTTGGACAAGCTGAAGTTTTAGATGAAGATGGTAAGTATGTAAAGGACCCTTTAGCGTACGTAAAAATGACAGCTGACATGTTACCTTTTACATTAGGTATTATGGCTTCTGCTAGAAAAGGTGATTTAAAAGGTGTAGAAAAATTAATAGGTAATACTATTGGTGGTAAAAAAGGTAGAGTTTTTGGTTTAAGCGATAAGCTTAAGCGAGATATTACCATGGCTAATGCAGCTTTTAAAATGACGGTTGCTGATAATATTAAACAAGGCGAGGCAGATGGTTTAACTTCTGGACAAGCCTTGGCTTATGGGTCTATGGCTTCATTAGCTACAGGTTTAGCTCAGTCTGTTATGCCTGATATAAACTTTTTAAAATCTAGCGCTGGTAAAAACTTATTGCAAAACTTTAGAGGTAACTTAAAGTCAGCCGCGAACAAACAGGCTATATCAAAAGCGTCTTCTGCTTTTGTGTCTAACGTTGCTAAAGAGTACGGTGAAGAGCAAGTAGAGTACGCTTTTCAGTTGGCAAATAATTTAGGTTTTAACTTAGGATTACCTGATTATAATGATTTTATAAGAGAGCAAAAAACTTTACTAGCGGGCACGCTTGCTTTATCAGGTGGTTTACAAACTGTAGGTACAGTTAAAACTTTTAACGCAGCTAAGGATCAAGTTTACAAAGGTGTTATAAAAAACCAAACGCTTTTACTAGATCAGATACAATATCAAAAATCTATAGCAGAAGAAAATAAAGATACTGAAATGGTAGAGCAGCTTAACAACGCTGAATACTTTACTAGAAACATAATTAGAGCCGCTGCTGTATCTCCAGAAAATGTAACAGCTGAACAATTAGATCTTGTAGTTCAAAAGCAAAATTTACTAGACAAAAGAAAAAATCTTGATCCATCTTTTAGAGGTGAAATAGATGAAGAAATAAAACTTATTGACGAGCAAATAGCCGATTCAAGGGTTCAAAAAAGTAGAGCTGAGACAGAAGCTAAAATAGCAAAATCAACTGAAGCTCTTGCTGAAAAATTAGGCGTTAAGACAGATACAGCTAAAGATGAAACAGAGGCTAAAAGCAAAATAAAAAAGCTTCAAGAACAAGGTTTTGTAGTAGACGAAAAAGATTCTCAAAACTACGGCACTATATTGTTTAACGACAAAGGTGAAACCGTAATACTTTACAACGAAGAAGCTAATAAAAAAGACAATGTTATAACCACTAAAGCGCACGAGTTATTACATGCTGTGTTATTAAAAACAGTAGCTAATAATCCTGGATCTGCAACACAATTAGGTGTTGCTGTTATAGAAGCTTTAAATAATGTTAACACTACACTAGTTACACCGGAATATCAACAAAGATTAGCTGGTTATTTAGATAAAGCTAATAAAGGTCAGATAAGTAAAGATGATGCGTTCGAAGAAGGTTTAACCTTGTTAAGCGAGGCTGTTATTAATGGTGACATAGTTATAAAAGAAACTATTGTAGATAAAATTAAAAGAGGTTTAGATAAAGTATTTGGCGACAGCAAGGCTAGAGTTGTATTTAACGAAGGTAAAGATGTAATTAACTTTATTAAAGACTACAATAAAAGTTTAATTAAAGGTAAAATCAGCGAGCAAGTTGTAGCTACAGCAGAGCAAGGAGCATTAGGTACTCTTACTCAAGTAGATGAGGATGTTGAAGTTACTCAACCAACCAGCAAAGCTTCATTAACACCTCAAGACTCAGATAGAGTAAACCAAATATATGCAGAGCAAGGTATAGCTGGTTACGAAGACATATTAAACTTGCTAAAACCAACAGCTAGAGGGTTAGCTAGACGTTTTGAAAACAGACCAGATTATGACGAGCAATTAGTTACAGATGCTATACTGACAGGTAAACGTGGCATGCTTGATGTTATAATGGATTACAATAAAAAAGTTGAAGCTGGAGAGCAAGTTCCTCCGCTTTCTGGTTTTATAAATAAAAGTTTTTCTACTAAAACAGGTTTTAAAAGATATATAGACGCGGCTGAAAAAGTAGTAGGTACAGAGTTTACAGAAGATGTTACAGAGGCTAGAGGCGTTGTAGCAGAAGAAGCAACTGTTGAAGACACTAAAGAACCTAGAGGCCCAAGAAAACCTACTGAAACGACTAGATTTAGTGATACAGCTTTAAGTAACTTAGGTGTAAAGAATAAAGCTGAAGCTGAAAAACAAATATCAGATGCTACTAATAAAGCGTTTGAAGGTAAAGAGGTTACAAGGTTTGGTCAAACTAAAAACGTACCAGTTACTGTTGCAGAGATATATGGTAAAATGTTTGGTGTAAATCCAGAAACTATATATGATAAAAAACGTAATTACTCTAAGAAAGATAGTGAAGGTTTAACACGTGTAAAGCAATACTTAATAGATAATGCTACTAGCGACTTTGCTAGATTACCAAAAACTAAAGATGACTTTGGTAAAGCTACGTTTATACCTAATAACGTAATGAATGCTCTGTACACAGATGGCGAGCTAACAGGCACACTAAAAGATTATTTAAATATCATTAGAGAGAAACCTGTTAAACCCATCTACAGAGATAGAGTAGGTCAAACTATACGAGGGTTATTTAATACTAGCATTAGAAACCGTATGGTTGAAGATCTTATACCTAGTAAACCTGAAAGAGCTAGAGCTGGTGCTAAATTTAGTACACGTACAAAAGTTAGAGATACAATAACACCTAAACAGGCTGAAAAATTAATAGCTGTTTCTGTAGCTCAAAATATAAATACAACTCTTAAAACTTTAGGTGAAGAAAGCGCTAGCGTTAAAGATGACACTAGACCTACAATACAACGTAATTTTCTTAATGCTATTAAAAAATATAAGCTAAGACCTAATGTATTTTTAGGAGGAGCGTTTGCTTCTAGCGGATCGAGGTATGAAAGAAAAGCTGATGGTAATGTTTATTATAAACTCAGCAACGGTAAAGAAATGATGGGTATACCTAGGCGTGATGATGGTGGTAAAATTAGAAGAAACAAAAAAGGTAAAAAATTATTTAGTCAACCTACTGCCGAGCAAGTTGTAGAACAATTTGGTGAAGGTGTTACGCTTTTGCCGGCTAGAGGAAAGTTATACTATGGAGTTAAAGATCCAGCGTATATAGAAGCTTTAGCTGCAGCGAAAGAAAATTTAGGTGGAATTGAAGACAAAGTAGCTAAAAAAGTTACTGTTAAAGCTGCTGATACAGATGCTGGTAAAGCGCAAGCTAAAGTTAACATGGAGGTGTTAGAAGATGTTGTTATGCAACTTGACTCAGCTATAAAAGCTGGCATGCCTAGCTCATTAGCATCTATGGTTGTACTTCAAGGTTATCAAGCAACTAGCGGTTTAATTAAAATAGCTGCGCCATTTAGATACAAATCTAAAGTATTTAAATATGGAACAACACCTAAACAACGCGAAGGTGAAAAATTTAGAGAAGAACATAATCCACCAGCTTCAGTGATTGGTAGTTCTATAATCTTTGGATTTTCAACTGGCACTACTAATATTATTATGCCAGCTATTAAAGAAAATTACTATCAAACTAAATTATCAAAAGCTGATGATCAAAAAATTGATGAAGCTAAGTTAGCCGCTGTACTTCCAGAAGGTTATACTATACTAGACAACCCAGCTATAAGGCTTGCTCAAGCTGGTATTGATTTAAATAGTATTATAAACTACGATACTGGTAAGTCGTTAGCTGAGGAATTAGGTGTATCATTAGATGTAGCTAACATAAACGCTACTAATGTTGCACAACAAAATCAATTGGTAGCTGAAGTTATTCAAGGTAATCGAACTCCTGAAAGCGCTCAAAAGTATTTAAATGAATTTACTAAATTAAAATCTAAATCAAAAGCATCGGCTAGAAATAACAATAAAATACCTAGCAATGTTCGTATAGAAGACCCTAGCACGTTCGATCCTTTTGGTATGGTGGATGTTGTTGCTAGACAAATGTTTCCTGAGCAAGCTAACTCTAATGTTGTTAAAGCAGGTCAACTTACTTCTTATGAAGCTCTTGATGCAGAGCAAAAGTTACAAGTAATGGCTAAAGTCCCTGGCAGTCCAGTTGAACAAACTATCGCTGTGATGGACACGATAGACACGGCTATAGCTAATGCTAGAAAAGCAAGCGCTAAACCTAAAGGCATAAGCGTGTGGGATTTTGATGATACGCTTGCTACAACTAAATCTAACGTGCTATACACAATGCCTGATGGAACAGAAGGTGTTTTAAACGCAGAAGAATTTGCTAAGCAAGGTGAAGATATGCTTCAGCAAGGAGCTGAGTTTGATTTTAGTGAGTTTGAAAAGGTTACTAAAGGAGCTAAAGGTCCTATGTTTGAAAAAGCCGTAGCTCGTAATAGAAAGTTTGGTAATGATAACGTGTTTATTCTTACGGCTAGAACTCAATCAGCGGCAAAACCTATACATGATTTTTTAAAAGCAATAGGTTTAGATATACCACTTAAAAATATTGTGGGCTTAGGCAACAGCACACCCGAAGCTAAAGCGCGTTGGGTTGTAGGTAAAGCTGCCCAAGGTTATAATGATTTTTACTTTGCAGATGATGCTTATAAAAATGTTGAAGCTGTGCAAAACGCACTAGAAGTTTTAGATGTTAAATCAAAAACTCAACAAGCGTTTAGAAAAGCTAGCAGTGTAGAAAAATTAGATGCAGATTTTAATACAATACTAGAGCAAACAACTGGTATTGCGTCGGAAAAAGAATATAAGAAAGTAAAAGCAGAAGTAGCAGGTGCTTCGCTTGGTAGAGTATTTAGAGGTGTACCATATTCAGCTCAAGACTTTGTAGGTTTACTATACGAAACTCTTAGCAAAGGTAAACTTGGCGATGCTCAAATGGCTTGGTATAAAACACACCTGCTTAATCCTTATGCTAGAGCTGTAAATGACATTGACAATGCTAGACTAGCAGTGATGGCTGATTATAGAGCTCTTAAAAAACAATTAGGATTTGTTCCTAAAAATCTAAGAGCAAAAGTACCAGGTGAACCATTTACTAGAGAGCAAGCTGTTCGTGTTTATATTTGGAACACGCAAGGTTATGATGTTCCAGGTATTAGTAAACAAGATTTAAAAGAGTTAACAGAGTATGTAACTGAAAACGCTGATCTTCAAGTGTTTGCTGACCAAGTTATCGCTATACAAAAAGGTGAATACACTAAACCTAAAGAAGGTTGGCCAGCTGGTACGATAACAACTGACATACAGGAAAGTATAAACACAGGTGTTAGAGCTAAGTATTTAACTCAATGGCAAAACAATGTTGATGTTATATTCTCTGAAAAGAATATGAATAAACTTGAAGCTGTGTATGGTAAGAAGTGGCGTAAAGCTATGGAGAACATGCTAGGCAGAATGAAGACTGGTCGAAATAGAAATTTCTCTGATGATAGTTTAACAGCTAGATTTACAGACTGGTTGCAAGGTAGTATTGGGGCTATCATGTTCTTCAACTCTAGATCAGCATTGTTACAGAATTTATCTTCTATAAACTTTTTAAACTTTACAGATAACAACCCGCTAGCTGCAGCAAAAGCTTTTGCAAATCAAAAACAATACTGGTCAGACTTTTCTAAGCTTATAAATTCTGACTTCTTAAAAGCTAGAAGATCTGGTTTACGTATGAATGTAAACGAAGCAGACATTGCTGACATGGCTAAAAAAGGTGGACCGCGTGCTGTAATAAGTAAGCTACTACAGTTTGGTTTTACACCTACACAAGTAGCAGATAGTTTTGCTATCGCGTCTGGTGGTGCTACGTTCTACAGAAATAGGATAAAATCTCTAATGAAACAAGGAATGTCTCAAGCTGAAGCTGAGACTCAAGCATTTGAAGATTTTAGAGAGACAGCTGAAGAGTCACAGCAATCATCAAGACCAGACCGTATATCAATGCAACAAGCTGGTCCGCTTGGTAGATTAATACTAGCTTTTCAAAACACACCATCTCAGTATGCTAGAATAATAGACAAATCTGTACGTGATCTTAAAAACAATAGAGGTGATAGAAAAACAAACATAAGTAAAATAATTTATTACTCTACTGTACAAAACTTATTATTTAACGCATTACAACAAGCTTTGTTTGCTTTTGCGTTTGATGATGAAGAGCCTACAGACACAGAGAAAAAAGATAAATATATTGGTATAGCTAACGGCATGGCTGACTCTTTGTTAAGAGGCACAGGCGTAGCGGGTGGCGTATTGTCAGTAACTAAAAATGCTATAATACGTATAATAGAAGAGTCTCAGAAGAAGAACCCTAACTACGAAAAGGTTGGTGCTGACTTACAAAGAATAGCTCCACCGATATCTTCTAAGCTATCTAAAATAAATCAAGCTGCAAGATCATTTAAGTGGGATAAAGACGAAATGATTAATGGTGGTTGGGGATTAGATAACCCAGCTTACTTAGCTGTAGGTAATGTAGTGTCAGCTACAACTAACATACCTATGGACAGAGCAGTTAAGAAAATAAACAACCTTACTAAAGCTTCTGATAGTGAGCTTGAAACATGGGAAAGATTAGCTTTGCTTGGTGGTTGGCAAGAATGGGAAATAGGAATAAAAGAAGAGACAAAGAAAAATAAACCACAACCTAGAAAAACTAGACAAACAAAAAGAAGAAGTAAAGAAAGAAAAACTACAAACAGATAAACATAAATTATGGCCACACAACTTGGAGAAAATACTAAAGTAACTCTTGACTTGAAGACCATAGGAATGGTAGTAGTTGGCGCTGTGTCTCTCGCTGCAATGTATTTTACATTGAAAAAAGATATAGAACTAGCTAAAGAACTTCCTGAACCTACAATCAGTCGAACTGAATACGATTTGAAAGATCAGCTTATTCGCGAAACAATAATCAATACGCAGGACAAAGTTGAAGAAAATAGTAATAAGTTAGATAAGATTGATGAAAAACTATATGAAATAATCGAAGAAATGTAAAATGAAAACACTTGTTAATTTACTATTAATTTTAATTTCATCAGTAGTTATAGCGCAAGATTATAAGGTAGTACAAATAAACGCTGAGTGGAATAATAAAAATAAGATAGACTTACCTTACAGTATTGAAGGTGCTAAATATAGATACGCTTTACTTGAAAATCAAAGTAAGACATTTCAAAAACAAATATTAGCTGTGCCTGTTGTAGTACTGTGGAAGGGTAATAAAGTCGTAAGGCAATGGTCAGCAGACCTAAGCTTTAAGTTGGTACTTACAGCTGAAGAAATAGCTTATGCTATAAGAGAAGATAAGCAGAAAATATATAGAAGAAAAACAAATTAGTTATGGGAAAAATTAGTGGACCCTGCAAGGCTGCAGCAAAAAAGAAGTTTGAAGTATGGCCCAGCGCTTATGCCTCTGGTTGGGGTGTGAGATGTACTAAAGCTGGTGGTCCTGGTAAAATGGGTAAAAAGAAAAAGTAATGGGCAAAGTTAGAAAATTAAATGAAAGCCCATTAGCTCATTGCTACGCTAGTGTGCTTCATAATCCTGAGACTAATAAAATGAGACAAAGAGTTTCGTCTTATGGCATTGGTACTGGTAATGATAAAGCTTTAGCTAATGCTAAGACATTAAGATCTCCATTAAATAAGAAGTCTAAAGTAAAAGGTGGAGGTACTAAGAAAGTTTGTTTACCTGCTGCTAAAGTAAAGTCAATGAGTAAGGCAGAAAAAGATAAAGTTATTAGAGCAAAAAGATCTGCTGCTGGTAAAGGAGATTACAAAAGATCTAGCAAGTCAAACGTAAAAGGTGCTCGTAAAAAAGGAGCAACATTGCGTGACTGGTTTGAAAAAGAAAATTGGATTAATGTGGCTACAGGAGAGCCTTGTGGAAAATGATTATGAAATACTTTCAATACGAAGAGTTTGACTCACCTGATATACAGGGCAGTGGACAGATGATGGGGAAGGAAATGTTAAGCAAGCTTGACATGATACGTGAAGAGTACGGTAAACCTATAAGTATCAATTCTGGGTATCGTACAGAAGCACATAACCAAAAAGTTGGTGGGAAACCAGCGTCATCTCATTTAAAAGGTTTAGCTGTAGATATAGCTTGCAATAATAGTGTAGATAGATTTAATCTTATTCAGTTGTTTTTAAAACATGGTATAAATAGAATAGGTGTCGCTAAGAACTTCATACACATAGATATTGATAATGATAAAGTTTCAAATGTTATTTGGACATATTAAATAGGAACAATAAAAAATGGGCGTACCATACCCAACAGTTCCTAATAAAGAAAGGGCCCTCGAAAGAGAGCCCTTTTTTTTATTACCCATCACAAGCAAGACAGTCAGGATCCATAGCACTTGCTGCTATATCTCCTCGTAACACTGACTCAGTCCGCATGTAATATAAAGTCTTAACTCCTTTCTTCCAAGCATCCATATGAACTTGATTAATCCACTTTGGTGAAGCTTCAGAAGGAAAAGCTAAGTTTAAACTAACTGATTGATCAATATACTGCTGACGTATACCAGCTTGATTAACTAGCTCTAATTGGTTTATTTCTTTGAAGGTTTTGAATACATCTTTAACCTTATCAAAGCCCGTTAGATCTAACGATTCATGCTCAGATAAACGCACTAGCTTACTGTTAACGTAACCAAAGTCATCAAGCTCTTTAATATCTTGAACACTTCCACCATCAGCCATGATCTTATCCCATGTTTCTTTAGTATTAATATTGGCTTTACGTAGAACTTTTTCTAGCTCTTTGTTTTTCCTAATGAACGTACCCTTCGCACTTTGTTCAGTGAAAACATTAGCGGCCCAAGGCTCAATGCCAGGACTAACATTACCGGCAAGCTTACTATTAGACACAGTAGGAGCAACAGCCCTAAGATGAGTGTTACGAAAACCAGTCCCACGACACCAAAGAGGTTCGCCATAAACTTCAGCAAGTGCTCTTGACGCTCGTTCAGATTCAATCTTAATTTGGCTAAATATACGGCGCGTTTCAAATTGGGCTTGCAATCCTTCGAAGGGTATGCCATTCTGTTGAAGGTACGTATGCCAACCAAGGACTCCCAAGCCAAGTGCTCTGCCTTTTTCAGCAGATCGTACAGAGTTTCCAAAACCTTTAAGCCCTTTAGCTTTTTGAATAAACTCTTCCAACACTCCATCAAGAAACCACGTAGCGTCATAGATAAGGTTTGTGTTTTTCCATTCTTCATATTTAGTAACATTTAAACTAGACAGGCAGCAAACAAAGCTATGACTTTCATCTGTGTGCAATGTAATCTCAGAGCAGATGTTTGTCATATGTACTTTTAAAGCATTGTCTTTATAAGCTTCTGGATTTGCTTTGTTAGTATTTCCTTTAAACATAATGTACGGTTCGCCAGTTGACTTTCGCTTTCTAAGAAGTTTACTCCATCTATTTCTAGCATCCGCATCTCCTTGTTCAAGCTTTCGCATAAACTTATCACCAACAACTGCGCACTGATGTAGATTAAGCGATTGTCTGTTAACATCTCCTTTAGGCTCTCGTATCTCCAGCCATTCCTCGAAATCGTCATGTTCAATGTTGATATTAACGGACGCAGCTCCTCTTCTGACAGATCCTTGATTGGTAGCGAGGATTGTGCTATCATAGATTTTGCAAAAAGGTACGACTCCATCTGATGTTCCATTGCCTGTAATTTTAGCGCCAGCGGGTCTGATCATGTTAATACCAATGCCAACTCCACCGCCGTGCTTTGCGAGTAGCATCATTTCTAAATTTTTACCTCCAATGTCATGTATACTATCACCAACATCAATACCGAAACAACTAATAGGTAGACCTCTGTCTGTACCGGTGTTAGATAAAACAGGTGAAGCTAAGTTCAACCAACCTTTCCATATGTAATTAAAAAAAGTATCTGCTAGTTCTGGTTTATACAATCGTCTAGCTACTGTTGTTGCGACTCGTTGGTAAGCTTCTCTTGGGGTTTCTCCCATATATAAATATCCCCCGGATATAGTCTTCTTGTATACTTCGGTGTCTCCCCAGCTCGGGTAATCAACTCCTTTTTTCCATTCATTATTCCACATCATTTAAAAAATAGCAATGCGTATGCTATCATCACGTTTAAATTAACTATAACTAAGTTCCATTGTTTTGCAACCCAAACTTGCGGTGTGCAAAATAAACCAGCTAAAAAATATATTACTATACCTGGTGTGTCAGGTAATAAATGGGGAGCAGTTACAAAAAAACCAGTCCCCATATACCCTAATCTATTAGCTAATCTTTCCGTCGGTGTCAAACGACGTTCCATCACTAGACTCTTCAGCCACTTTCTTTTTAAGTTCATCAATCGCATTTTCGTAACCATCTAATTGTTTCAATATTTCTTGTTGACCAAATACCATGGTCTTTAAATTATCAAACTCTTTTATTAATACCTGAACAACGTTAGTCATTGCAGCCATTCTTTTCTCAAGGTTATCTGTTCTACTCTGTTTTTGTCCCTTCATATAATTCTTTATATAATTCTTGTTCAGTTAATAAACTACCAAATATCCTCGAAGTCCTCACCTTCGTTAGCCTTCGAATAATCCGTTGACCTGATTGCGAAAAAGTCAGTATGAGTATGCCCGCCGGTAAGATGATAGAACCAATCAAGATTACCTGCTGCATTGTCGTCAAACTTAAAATGCGACGCCAAGTTGCTGTAACCAAGTTCAACCAGTTTTTCATTTGTTCTCTTTTTTATAAAGTGTTTTAGATCATTTGCTTTGATGCCTTCTATATCACCCATCTCAAACATCTTATCAATATAATTTGTTTCTAGCTTAACCATAGTTTCAGCAGCTACTATTATATCTTTTTCACACAGATCTTTTAATTGATTATTTTCAGAGCACATATCTCTAAATAGTTTGCAGCCCATACGGCTATGCAGTGACTCATCTCTTACACTCCATTTCATTTGTTGACCTATACCTTTAAGTAAGTTTCTTAATTGGAAACTATAAAGTACAGCAAATGCAGAGTATAAGCTAACCCCTTCAGCAAAAGCACTAAACACAGCAAGAGACTTAGCAATACCGATAGGATCGGTGCCGCTATAACTAACCAGATTGTCAAACCTTGCAGCAGTTGTAGGCTCGTGGAGAAAAGCTTCGAAATTTTCAAGACCAAGTGTTTCATTTAAATAACTATATGCGACAGCGTGTATTGTTTCTTGCGAACCAAACATCATTGCCATTTGTTGTATCTCATGTTTAGGAAACCACGATACGACTTTCTGGGTCCAGTAATCTGAAACGGCACATTCGGTCTGCGCGAATCCAAGAAGTATGTTTCCAACAAGATTTTTCTCTTTATCATTTAATTTTTCTTTCCAGTCTTTGACATCGCCCTGCATGGGTATTTCGGTATGTAACCAAAAAGCCTGTGCTTGCTTTAACCAACCTTCTGTGTAGTACTCAGGGTACTCAAACGGTTTGTACGCTATGCGCTCATCAAATAAACCCATTACTTAAATACTTCATATGCTACATCTACAAACGGTAGATAAAAAACATGAGCAGTTTGATTTGGCTCTGAGTATGTTCTCATACCAAACAATATACCTGGGTAGATACCAAACGATAATGACCACGTTTTTTTAACGCCCTTGTCCTCTGTATTTTTTGACATAATTTTTACTTTGTTTATTATTACTAGTTTTTGTTTTTGCTTTAACGCCTGGACGACGTACTTTTGCCTTTTCGTTGTAGGCAAATAAATTTAATTTAGCCACTTATATTTATATTATATTTGTCTTGTTGTTCAACTAGATCTTTGTACTTTAAAAAACCACGTTGTTCAATAGACCATTTAGTAAACTTATCTATCTGTCTTTCAGCGTACTTACGCCTTGCTATGTCCTTTGCTTTTCTAGGATTAGCTGTATTGTTCTGTCGCATTCAGCTTGGTTTTGTGGTTTATATAACACAGTGTCTGGAAACTGTTGTGTAACTAATAGCTTAAATAATTTCCATCGCATTGGAAAAGATTCATTAGCTCTACCTTTTGTTTCAATAATAAATCCATCACCAATAAAATCAGGTGTGTATTTAATAGGTAGTATACGCTTAGAACCTCTGTTCTTATAATCACCTTTACCATTTGCTTGACGAGCATAACACTCATTTGGAAAATGAAAGCCATTCATTAGTACAAATGTTTCACCTTCGTATTTGGCTTTGACTTTTGCTTTTTTCAAAGCCATATACATATATCTCTCAAGGCCTGAAGCAAAGTTGATACCATCATACGATATCTTCTTTGCTTGTACCGGTCCTCTTTTTTTTCGTTTATATTTCTTCCGCACCATAATGTTCTCCATCATTTCCATTTTGACCAATGATATTCATTCGGCGTAACATAACCTCTTCAACCTCATCAGTTAGACATCGTCGTGCTGCTTCAATATATAGCAACGAATCCATTAATTCTTCTTGAACATCAACTAAGAAACGATCTAAGTCTTTAACTTGACCTTCAATCTCTTCCATCATTGTAGCACCATACTTCTTTTGACCTATGATACTGCGCTCGTCCATCTTCCTTAGTACAGCTTGTACTATCTTATCTTCAGTTTTAATCTGCATCTTTAACAAATGTTCCGTTTACCATAGATCCAGTTCTATTGCTGATCTCATCGTAAGCACTGCTAATACAATGTTCAACATCATACCCACCGAGATGGGAAAGATTGGTGAGTACAACGATACAATCGCCAATAGCATCAACAAACTCAGCTTTATCGTCTTTAAGAATTGCTTTTCCGAGTTCGCCGACTTCTTCCATAAGTTTAACAAACTGCGTTTTAGTATCTCCACTATCATATATACCTCGTTTATCAGCCCAGTCACGAATACTATCAAAGATAGTTGCGTCTATACTTTCAGAACCTGGTTCAGCTAAGAAAGCTTCGTAATAAGCTTTGTTATAAATGTAACATCTCTCGTTGTTATACATAGACGTCTTTGCATTATGTATAACCCATGGTATTGTAGTTGAATTGATTTCGAATTTACCGTGTTGAGTTTTCCAGCTGAGCCCGATGTTATCCATCAGATGCCCTTTAAGTTTATTAGCTGGACACGGAAAGGTTGACGTTTGTTCAGTAGCGTTTATATTCATATTTGATTTAAATAAATTTTTATATAATTTTCTGTCGACCTTATAGCCATAAGACTTTTGAAGTTCTATTTCGCGGTCTGATATAAAATCTATATCGTCTGACTGCTCAAGAACTTCATACTCTCCCTCCTTATAGCCTTGCATAAGGGTTACTCGGGTATTAAGATCACGTGTAACACCTATCTTTTTACCTGGTATGTGGTATAAATAATACATTGGTTTTATATTTTATCGTTATACAAATGTAAGTTGTGTGCGTGATGGTAGTACGTGCCAACAGGCAAATTTAATCTCTCTGCAACTAGTTCCTGCAATGATGCAAACTGATACTGATCGTTACAGAAACCGTACCAGAGATCATTAGAACGCATATAGACAGACATATACAGTTTGCCTTGTACTATTGTAAACTGTACTGCGTACGTACATGGTGTATCATTACTGTACTTGTGTATTTCTTTGCCGTCATATATACTAATAGCAGCTTGTCTGGTTTCAGGATTTGATCTTAACATGTATATAACTTTTTCAAATTGCTCATGTCGTTTCCATTGATAACCATAATTAGAGTTGACCTCGCCGTCTTCATTGGCCATACGTTTCCATATCGGTGGTATCTTACCGTATAGCTCACCTAGTTTTTTAATTTTAGGATCACCAGATAAATACCATTGCCACTCTGCAGCTGCGTACTCTTCATTCCAGTTACGCTCTTTGTTTGTAATTACTTTGTTGGTTGGGTTCTCTATTGTAAACCCTATATTAAATAAAGCTTTGGTACCTGCAAACTCAACACCATTTGTAATGATCTCGTTGTGCATATACTCATAAGCTTTATTTGCTGTCTCGAAAGTATTTCTCATAATAATATCTATAATATTCATAGATCTTCTCCCATATCATATCTCTAATATAAATATGAGGTGATCGATTTGTTTTACCGTTTATTGTTATATCTATATACCAAGAACCTGGATCTTTAGCAAATGGCGCTATTGTTATACCGTTGTTTATACACCATCGCATAGCCTCCCAGTCTTCATCTGTAGCTTCATACTTACCCATACTCCAAGCTGACTTCTTAGCTTGCTTATAAGGAGGCATTATTCCCAGGGCATTTTCTCACCTTCAGCCATACCAGGCAGAACATGAGGAATAAAACGACCTGACTTTGGTTCCCATTTAAAATGAGCTTCAGCTCCGTTCTCACCTAGGTTTTGGAACTTAACTTTAAGTACCTTAGCTTTAACTGTCTTGGCTTCGTAGTCTCTGTGTACTAATATACCATGGTAACTAGCATCATACCATTCACCACCACCTTTAATGTTATACATAGTTGGCTCTTCAATTTTACCATTACTATCTTTATACATTTTAGTAGGGTGTGCTACAATAAAAACTAACACATCATATTTCTTGCAGAACATTTCTATCTTACTTAGATATTCCATTGTATATCTATTGACATCTTCTGTTTTGCAATCAACATCTCTGATCTTATTAAATGGATCGATTACTAGGCATTTAATACCTTTACGTTTAACAAGCTCAGCACCTTTACGTAATACAGACTCTAACGTATATCGCTCCATGTCTATAAAGAAAAAGTTATCATTAACGTGATCAGCAACCTTATTCCATTTGTCTGTACCTATATCATTACGTGTTGGCATATCTTGCCAAACTTTCCTCATTAATTTATGAGCATGCAAATATGTAGGTGCGTTCTCTGGTGATGCAAATGCCGTTTTCCATTGATAGTTATTGTTATAACCAACTACCATCTGATCAACGAAATCTGACTTTCCGCTACTAGGTATCCCAGTAACAGTGATAAACTGGCCAGTATAAGTACTGAAAATATTGTCAAAGTTAGGTATACCAATTTGATACCCGCGTTTGAAGCCGTTTTTAACAAAGTCTGTAATTTCATCTTCTATATCTTTAAATGTTGTGACGTTTTCTAATGGAACAGGTCTTGACTTTATAATACGTTGAGCTAAAGCTTCTTTACCGTATTTAATCAGGTAATCGTTTGCATCCTTACATTCTTCAAAGGTTGCTAAGAAACAAACTTCAGCA
>ENA-ORDR01000068-ORDR01000068.1-marine-metagenome-genome-assembly--contig:-NODE-68-length-52505-cov-8.379282_pt1 | contig 52505 bp, 40 predicted proteins | sample MGYA00240993_ERZ508538 | MGnify/ENA primary metagenome ERZ508538 (study PRJEB26207, sample SAMN05421999) | marine metagenome | isolation source: Monterey Bay, California, USA | place: USA:Monterey Bay... | reverse complement strand
GGGAGTTAGTGATTCTGTAATGGATTCAATAACAGAATAATGTAGTTTTTTTCTTTATCCTTTTCCTACATTTGTTATATGGCAATTATTAATGTTTCTTTTATAATACCTGTTTACAATCGACCTGAAGAAATTAATGAGTTACTATACAGCTTTAATAACTTAGAAGGGAATTATAATTTTGAGATTGTCATAATTGAAGATGGATCTAGTGATTCTTCTGAAAATATTATTTCTAAGTATAGCAATGATTTGAATATTTCTTACTTCAAAAAAAATAATACTGGCCCAGGAGATTCAAGAAATTTTGGAATGAAAAAAGCTAAGGGGAACTATTTTATAATATTAGATTCTGATTGTATATTACCTAAAGACTACCTAGTGAACTTTTTTGCCAATATTAATCATAGATATGTAGATTGTTTTGGAGGAGTTGACGATTCACACCATTCATTTACGAGCTTTCAAAAGGCTGTCAATTTTACAATGACATCACTAATAACAACGGGTGGAATTAGAGGTGGTAGGTCAAGACATAAAAGTTTTCAAGCAAGAAGTTTTAATATGGGTATTTCTAAAAAAACCTTTGAATTAACTGGTGGATTTAGTAATATTCATCCTGGTGAGGACCCTGATTTGTCTTTAAGAATTTCTAAACTTGATTTAATATCTGAATTATATAACAATGTTATAGTTTATCATAAAAGAAGAGTTAATATTTTTGCATTTTTTAATCAAGTTTTTAAATTCGGAATGGTTCGACCTATAATTAATAAATGGCATCCAACTTCTAATAAGTTAATTTTTTGGTTTCCAAGTTTTGTCACCGTCTGCTTACTATTAAGCATTGTCCTCGTTTTTTTTAAGTTTTATTTTCCATTGTGTATAATATTATTGTACTTCCTACTAATTTTTTTTAATTCCTTAATCAAAAATAAAAGTTTAAAAGTTGGATTTTATTCGATATTCACTTCAATAACTCAATTTATAGGATATGGTTTAGGTTTTATGAAATCAAATATTATTTTATTATCTTCAAATAAAGATATACAAGATAAGTTCCCTTCTTATTTTTTTAAAAAATCTCTCAAATGAAAAAAAATAAATTAAACATGTTTAACCCTAAAACATTTAATAATTTTTTTATTTTTTTCTTAATTTCCATACTGTTTTCTACTATTGTTAAGTTAACCAAAGTTTATACTAAAAATATTAGTTATAAAATTAATTTAATTGAAATACCTGATAATAAAATCATTATTGATCAATCTTCTGATAGTTTAAAATTAACAGTTTCCTCTTTTGGATTTGATTTTGTTAAATACTATTTATCCAATCAAACTATAAATATATCTTCTGAAGATGTTTTAGATAATTCACATTCATATGTTATTACCCAATCTAACAATTATTCACAAATTGATAATTTTATAAATCCTGCTTTTGAATTGATTTCGATTGATTTTGATAGTATATTTTTTAATTATGATAAGTTGGGAACCAAAAACATTCCTGTAGTACTTAATTCCTCCATAAATTTTTCACAAGGATATGACTATTTTAAAAATTTTAATTTATTACCAGATTCTATTTCTGTTATTGGCTCTGAGATAGCTTTAAATTCAATCAATCTTGTTAACACTAAGGAATTAGTTCTTGATGATATTAAATCTAGTATTACTCAAAATCTAGAACTTGATATTTTAAATACTAATAATTTAAAATATTCAGATAAATCTGTTAATTTATTTATTGATGTTGAAAAATCCACAGAATCTATCCTAAATTTACCTGTGTCAATAATAAATATTCCAACAGATGTAAATATTAATTATTACCCTAAATCGATTAAGGTTTCTTTCACTGTAAGTCTAGATAATTTTCAGAAATATTCATCTAAAGACTTTAAAATTATTTGTGATTTTAACGAAATTAGTAAAGATGGAAAATTAACTGCAGAAGTTATAAATCAACCAAAACTTATTAAAAATCTTCGTTTAATGAATAATGAGATTCAATATGTTTTTTTAAAATGAGAAAAGTAGCGATTACAGGCGGAATAGGTAGTGGTAAATCTTTTATCTCTAATAAGTTTAACGAACTAGGAGTGCCAATATATAATTCAGATGTTAGAGCAAATATTATAATTAATTCTAATATTACTGTTAAAGAATTATTGATTAAAAATTTTGGTGATGATTCTTTTATTGATGGTGAGTTGAATAAAAAACTTATTTCAAAAATTATTTTTAACAATAAATCTAAATTAGATTTAATTAATTCAATTGTTCATCCGTTTGTTTATCAAGATTACAAGAGCTGGTTGCTTATCCAGAATGCTAGCTATACGATTTATGAATCTGCTATTATTTATGAGAATAATAGTATGCACAAATTTGATAAAATAATCGGAGTAATTTCTGACAATAAATTAAAAATATCTAGGTTACTAAAAAGAGGTATGAATATGAAATCAATTACCAATATTATGAAAAATCAAACTGATGATTTAGAAATAATTAAAATTTCTGATTTTTTAATTTATAATAATCTAAATAATAATTTAACTAATGAGGTTATGAGGATTCACTCAAATATGTTAGATAATTAAATTTGTTAACTTATGGTTAAATCTATATTAACTAACATTAATAATGTTATTTTAGACATATGAACAAGAAATACTTTATACTAATATTGATTTCGATGACTTTATCTCTTTCTGGGATTATTGCTGTTCAGAGTTATTTTATTAAGAGTAATCTCGATAAAAATAGACAAGAGTTTGATTTGAATATTTCTAAAGTTTTGACATCAGTTTCAAACGATATTGAAAAAAGAGAATATTCAGAATACGTTTATAAGTTTAATGAATTAATAAATTCAGGAGCTAATATTGATACTACAGCAATAAATAACCTGTATTTTATTAGTGAAAATAATGGTTCTAACGAAACAATTATTTATAGAAATGGAATAATAGAAGAAAGCTTAAAGTTACCCTCATTTTTAGATATTAATATCGATAGTATAAATATTAAAAGAATATCTAATGAACGAGAGAAAAATTTTTTTAGTCTTTCAGACCCAGAAGATATTAGACAATATACTCCTGAGCAACTCCTTTTGCGAATTGGAGAAATTTCAAGAAGTAAAGAGATTCTATTTGAAACTGCTTACAAAGATTTAGCCAAAAGAAACCCAATTCACAGAAGAGTTTCATCAGATGAGATTATAACTCTTTTAAACAATGCTTTGTTAGATTATAAAATTAATTTAAAGTATGAATTTGGAATTTTTGATAATGACCTTTTAACAAGAGTACAGTCTGCAAATTTTGATTTTTATACTAATGAAAGTCAGGATAAAATTTTTAAAACTGTTTTATTTAAGGACAATGAAAATAACAGTGATTTTAACTTGACTATATATTTTCCAAATTTCAAAAAACAATTATTATCCTCTAGTTCATTATTATCCTTTGATGTCGAAATAGTTATTTTATCTGTTGTATTTACTCTAATTATTGTAATAGTTTATGTAAGTACAATTTCACAGTTATTAAAACAGAAACAAATAGCTCAAATTAAATCTGACTTTATAAACAACATGACTCATGAATTTAAAACACCCATTGCTACAATTAATTTAGTTTTAGATTCAATTAAAAATCCAAAAATTATTGGAAATAAAGATAAGGTTATTAGTTATTTGAATATGATTAAAGATGAAAACAAGAGGATGAACGATCAAGTGGAAAATGTTTTAAGAATATCAAGGTTAGACAAAAACGAGTTAAATATTGAAACAACTAAATTGGATTTACACAATCTAATAAATAATGCAGTTGGTCATTTGGATTTGATAATGCAAAATAATAAAGGAAAGATAGAATTAGATTTAAGTTCTAAATTCTCATTTATTAATGCTAATCAAACCCATTTTACCAATGCAATAATTAATATTATTGATAATGCAATTAAATATTCAGATGACAAACCTATAATTAAAATTTCAACAAGAAACATCGATAAAATATTAAATGAAAAAGATATTATATTATCAATTTCTGATAATGGGCGAGGAATGTCTAAAGATGTTCAGAGAAAAATATTCTATAAATTTTACAGAGAACAGTCTGGTGACTTACATAATGTTAAAGGTCATGGTCTAGGTTTAGCTTATGTAAAAAAAATTGTTAATTATCATAAAGGTGAAATATCTGTAAATAGTATAGTAGGAAAAGGTAGTACTTTTGAAATAAAAATACCGGTTAATAATAATAATACAGTGTAATATGAATGATACAAACAATAGAATTTTATTAGTTGAAGATGATCAGAATTTTGGAATTATTTTAAGGGATTATTTAATAATAAATAATTATGATGTAATTCATGCTAAAAATGGAATGGAAGGATTTGAAAAGTTTAAAAAGAATGATTTTGATCTTTGTATTCTTGATGTTATGATGCCTTATAAAGATGGATTTACTTTAGCAAAGGAAATAAAAGAAAAGAACCCTGACATTCCAATTATATTTCTAACAGCAAAATCTTTAAAAGAAGATGTGTTGAAGGGATATAAAGTTGGTGCTGATGATTATTTAAAAAAACCTTTTGACAGTGAGGTTTTGTTAATGAAAATTAATGCTATTATTAATAGAAATGCAAGAACTTCAGTTGTTGAGTCATCAGAATTTGAATTTAATTTTGGTAGTTTTCATCTCAACTCAAAATTAAGACATTTATCATATTTAGATAATGCTCCTGTTAAGCTATCTCCAAAAGAAAATCTATTATTAAAGATGTTAATACTTTATAAAAATGATCTTATGCCAAGAGAATTAGCTTTAACCAAAATTTGGAGAGATGATAATTATTTTACTTCCAGAAGTATGGATGTTTATATTGCTAAATTAAGGAAGTATTTAAAAAACGATGAGACTGTAGAGATTATTAATATTCATGGTGAGGGTTTTAGATTAGTCACCAATTAAATTGTTAATACATTTAACTATATCTTCAATTTTATAATTTATTTTAAACCAAATTATATTATTATTAGAGTTAAACCACGTCATTTGTCTTTTTGCATACCTCCTGGTATTTTTTTTTATTTCATTTATTGCATAATCTAAATTAGATTTCCCCTCTAAATAATTAAAAATTTCTTTGTAGCCAATTGTATTTAAACTATTAAAATCTTTATATTCATTTAAATCAATAACTTCTTTAACTAATCCCTCATTTATCATATTGTCAACTCTATTATTTATCCGTTTGTATATCAATTCTCGTTCATCTTTTATTCCAATTTCTATTATTTTAAAATTTCGTTTGGTGTATTTTTTTTTCAAATAAGAAGAATATGGCTTGCCACTAGAGATAGTGACTTCCAATGCTCTTATAATTCTTCTATGATTGTTTAAATCAATATTTTTAAAAGAAATTAAATCCTTTTCTTTTAATTGATTTTGTATGTGTTTAAGACCCTTAAGTTTAAATTCATTATTCAAAAAGTCCCTAATTTTTTCATCGCTTTTAGGAATTTTATCTAACCCGTAATTAATAACATCTACATATAATCCAGATCCACCAACAAGTATGGCCAAATTTGATTTTTCATGAATTTTTGATATGCTATTGATGGCATCTTTTTCAAAATCCCCAATAGAATAGCTCTCTTTAACGCTTTTATTACTTATTAGGTGATGTTTAACCTTGTTTAAATCTTCATTTGAAGGTTTAGCTGAACCAATGTTTAATTCTTTGTAAAACTGTCTAGAATCAGCTGATACTATCTCTGTGTCATAATTTTCTGCTAAATTTATAGCTAATTTTGTTTTACCAATTGCTGTGGGCCCTAAAATTGATATAAGATATTTATTCATCTTCAATAATTTAAAATCTTAATTCCTTTGGATTTTCTTAAAAAACTTTGAATTATTTGTTGACTGTCTTTATTATGCTCCATTGAAATTATAATTTTCTTTAAAACTTTTAGGTTATTTATTTGAAAATTTAAGTTAAAGTATCCTAGACCAATAAACAAGCCATTTTCTACTAAAACAAAACTATTTTCTTCAACATTTCTCCCTTTATCTATTATAGCAAAATTTTTATTTTCAAAACTTAGATATTTTAAAGCTTTAGTTATTCTTTCATTGTATTGATCTGGATTTTCAATATTTATGCATGCCCCATAACATTCATTTATGGAGTATCTAAAGCAATTTTTATGGGACTTATATACTCCACAGAGTTTTTGGCATAAATCATTTTTATCTATTAGTTTGTTTAAAAAAGAGAATGCATTATTCATATTTTTAAATGTTGTTAAAGGATCTCTACCAGAGCTAATTTTAGAAATAGTTAGATTTATATAATTATTTTTGTCAATGCTTTTATAAAGTGCGTAAGGGTATATAATCTTGCGTAATTTTTTGTTAAAAATTGGTTTATGTAATTTAACCTGATTACTCTCTTTGAGTAAAGCTATTAATTCACTTCCAGTTTCGTCGTAACTGACAGTAACTGTGTTAATTTGTAACTTTTGTGACTTACGGTCTTTTCCAGTAAAATGTTGATTAACTCTTTTTTTTATGTTTTTGCTTTTACCTATATATATTATTTCGGAATTTTTATTGTGCATATAATATATCCCTGTTGAACTTGGTAATTCATCTAAAATTTCATTTAGTTTACTAGGTAAATTAGATTTACTAGTATTTTTAATATTTTTTATAATAATATTTTTATCTAAATCTTTATCAAGTAATAGTTTAAACAATTTTACAGTAGCTAATGCATCTCCACTTGCTCTATGTCTTTGTGTAAGAGGAATACCTAACTGCTTGGTTAGCTTACCTAAGCTATATGAATTTACATCTAAAATTAATTTTTTAGACAATTCTAAAGTGCATAAGGTATTTCTTTTAAAATTATAACCCAGTCTATTATATTCGGTCTTTAAAATTCTATAATCAAAAGAAGTATTATGAGCTACAAATATAGTGTCTTTAGTTATTTCTAATATTCTTTTAGCTACTTCATGAAACTTGGGAGCATTACGTAGCATTTTATTATTAATTCCAGTTAGATTAGCTACAAAAGGTTGAATATTTTTTTCAGGATTAATTAATGAAATGAATTTATCAATTATTTCAGAGCCATCAAATTTATAGATAGCAATTTCTGTAATTCCTTCTTCATTGAATTTGCCACCAGTCGTCTCTATATCTACAATACTGTATATGATAATTTTTTATTTTCTTGCTCCAAAGATATTGCTTCCAACTCTAATCATATTACTGCCATTTTTGATTGCTAAAAGATAATCATTACTCATGCCCATTGATAATATCTTTAAGTTTGTATTTTGATGTTTATTAAAGAAACTATTCAATGTACTAAATTCTTTTGTTAGTTTTAATTCATTATTCGTGTTACTTGCCATTCCCATAAAACCTGTTATTCTAATATTTTTAAAATCTATTAGTAAGTCTGTTGTTAACCATTCATTAGCTTGTTTATAATCAACACCAAACTTACTATCTTCACTAGAAATTTTTACTTGAATTAAACAGTCAATTATTCTGTCATTTTTTTTGGCTTGCTTATTTATCTCTTTCAACAATTTAATGTTATCAACTCCGTGTATTAAATTTATAAATGGAGCTATATATTTTACTTTATTACGTTGTAAATGCCCAATCATATGCCAATTAATATCTTTAGGTAAGTTTTTTTGTTTTGAAACCAGCTCCTGAACTTTATTTTCACCAAAAACTCTTTGGCCGCTATCATATGCTTCTTTAATTTTTAATTCAGTTTTAGTTTTTGAAACAGCAACAAGCGTAACATTTTTTCCAATTTGCTCATTAATTAAATCTATTTGTTTTTTTATACTCATAATTATTGTTGAAACTGTTTAGAAACGACTTCAGCTTTTTTATTATTAGAATAATCATAAAAACCTTCTTTTGATTTAATTCCTAATTTACCTGCTAATACCATATTTTTAAGTAGGGGTGAAGCTGCATATTTTGGACTCTTGAAGCCTTCATACATTACATCTAATATAGATAGACAAACATCTAAACCTATAAAATCTGCCAACTGTAGTGGGCCCATTGGATGTCCCATTCCTAATTTCATTATTTCATCAATGTTTTTTACTGAACTGACTCCATGATTTAGAGTTTCAATAGCTTCATTAATCATTGGTAGCAAAATTCTATTGGCAATAAAACCTGGATAGTCATTTACTTCTACCGGTATTTTATTAATTTTTTTTGTAATATTATTAATAAACTCTAATGTTTCTAAATCAGTTTCATATCCTTTAATTACTTCAACGAGTTTCATTAAAGGAACTGGATTCATAAAATGCATTCCTATAACTTTATTCGGTCTTTTTGTAGATGAAGCAATTTGAGTTATGGAAATTGAAGAGGTGTTAGAGGCCAAAATTGTATTTTGATCGTAATGTTTGTCTAAATCTTTAAATATTTGAAGTTTTAATTCTAAATTTTCAGTAGCTGCTTCAATAACTAGTATTGGGTTTTTGGAGGTGCTAGTTATTGTAGTTTTTTTTGTGATATTTTTTAGAGTGTTTCTTCTTTGTAAATCAGATATTTTCTCTTTAATTATCATTCTATCTAAATTATTAGATATTGTTTGAATTGCTTTGTCTAATGACTTGATGTTTACATCTACTAGTTCAACTTTGAAGTTGTTTTGTGCAAATGTATGAGCAATACCATTACCCATGGTTCCTGCTCCAATGACGACAATATTTTTCTGCATTTGTATATATTAAAAATCTAATACAAATGTAATATTTTTATAAGCATAAATAACTTAGAATTTTAATGCAAATATCTTTACTTTTATAAACTTGAAAGATACATTCAAACATAAAGGATTAAGAAACAAATTAGCTTCAGAAGTAAAAAGTAAAGGTGTGTTAGATTTTCGAGTTTTAAATGCTATTGAATCAATTCCAAGACATTTATTTATGGACTCTAGCTTTATTGATCATGCTTATCAAGACAAAGCTTTTCCTATTGGTGCTGGACAAACAATATCTCAACCATATACAGTTGCTTTTCAATCCGAATTGTTAAATGTAAAAAAAGGAGATAAAATATTAGAGATTGGAACAGGTAGCGGTTATCAAACAGCTGTGCTGTGTGAATTAGGAGCCATTGTTTATTCTATCGAAAGACAAAAGGAATTATTTAAAAAAACAAGTTTATTTTTACCAAAAATTGGTTGCCATCCAAAAAAATTAATTTTTGGTGATGGTTACAATGGTTACAAAAGTGAAGCGCCATACGATTCCATATTAGTTACTGCAGGAGCACCATTTATTCCCAAGAGTTTACTTAATCAACTAAAGATTAGCGGAAAACTTGTAATTCCAGTTGGAGAAAAAACTCAGATAATGACTTTAATAACAAGAATTTCAGAAAAAAAATTTAAAAAAATTGAATTTGGTGAGTTTAAATTTGTGCCTTTATTAAAAGAAAAAAATTAATTTTTATTTTCTTTTTTAATTCGATCAAGATTTCTTTTGTTGTCTCGATCGATCAAAGTTTGTCTTTTGTCATAAAGTTTTTTTCCTTTAGCTAAAGCTATTTCAATCTTAGCTAATCCCTTGTCATTCAAGTACAACCTTAAAGGTATTATTGTCAGACCAGAATTTTTGACACTTTTATTGAGCTTTAAAAGCTCCTTTTTATTTAATAATAACTTCCTGGTTGACTTAGGAATTTGATTAAAAGTAGAGGAGAATGAATATTTTTCAATTGTCATGTTGACAATAAATAGTTCGATAGAATCATTAAATTCGCAAAAGCTCTCAGCAATTGATGCTTTTCCTAACCGTATTGATTTAATTTCTGACCCAGTTAGTACAATTCCAGCATTATACTTATCTAAGATCTCATATTCAAATCTTGCTTTTTTATTTGTAATATTTATTACCCCTTTCATTTTATAAAACTGGTTATTGTTAATTAGTTTTTAATAACTAAGATACCAAATATAGGTTTTTTGCATTATTAAACTTATCATTTGTTTATTTTTGAATTATAATAAACAATAATTGATTCTATGCCAAAAGATAAAATAATTTTTGATCTAATTAATGAAGAAAAAACTAGACAGATTGAAGGTATTGAGCTTATTGCATCTGAAAACTTTACTAGTGATAATGTAATGAAAGCTACTGGTTCTGTATTGACTAATAAATATGCAGAGGGTTACCCAGGAAAAAGATATTATGGTGGTTGTGAAGTTGTAGATAAAATAGAGTTATTGGCCATAGAACGAGCTAAAGAACTTTTCGGAGCATGTTGGGCTAATGTGCAACCTCATTCTGGTAGTCAAGCTAATTCTGCTGTATTTTTTGCTTGTTTGAATGCAGGTGATAAAATTTTAGGTTTTGATCTTTCTCATGGAGGACATTTAACACACGGTTCCTCTGTTAATTTTTCTGGAAAACTATATAATCCAGTTTTTTATGGAGTTGATAAGGAAACAGGTGTTTTAAACTATGACAAAATACAAGAAATTGCTACTAAAGAAAAACCTAAACTAATTATTGCTGGTGCCTCTGCATACTCTAGAGATATTGATTACAAGAGATTTAGATTAATTGCTGATAGTGTCGATGCAATATTACTTGGAGATATCTCTCATCCATCAGGCTTAATTGCAAAGGGTATATTAAATGATCCTATTCCACATTGTCACATTGTAACAACCACAACTCATAAAACTTTGAGGGGACCTAGAGGAGGATTAATTCTAATGGGTGAAGATTTTGAAAACCCTTTTGGAGTTAAATTTAAAAGTGGAAAATTAAAAAAAATGTCCTCCTTACTTGATTTAGCTATTTTTCCAGGGAATCAAGGTGGTCCTTTAGAGCATGTAATAGCTGCTAAAGCTATTGCTTTTAAAGAAGCCCTTCAAGATGATTTCATGCATTACATTTTAAAAGTTAAAAAAAATGCTAATGTAATGGCTGATGAGTTTATTAAAAGAGGATACAATATTATTTCAAACGGAACTGATAATCACATGATGTTAATTGACCTTAGAAATAAAAATATTGATGGTAAGACAGCTGAGTATGCTTTAGGTTTAGCAAATATTACAGTAAATAAAAATATGGTTCCTTTTGATGATAAATCTCCATTTATAACTTCAGGCATTAGAGTGGGGACTGCAGCTATTACTACAAGAGGACTTGTTGAAAATGATATGTTGAAAATTGTGAATTTTATAGATCATGCAATAATGAATTTTGATAATGAAACTAAATTAAAGGATATTTGTAAAGAGGTAAATTCTATGATGAGTAAATTCCCTCTATTTTCTTTATAGATTAATCCTCTATTATGACGTGTTGGTAGGCGCCTAAGTCAGGCGAATTTTCTCTATTTATATTAAGTAAATCTAGTGGGTAAATAGCTGCTAATTGCTGATCTCCCAGGTTAATAACTTCAGAATTTTGTAAAATAAATAGTTCATTATTATATTCATTTTTAAAATCTGTATTTAAGTTCAGATAAATATTTTCATATTTTTCTAAATTTAAAAAGTCATAATTGTTTTGTCCTGTAAATATGTCATTGTAGTCATTAAACTTCATCATACAATTTTTGAATTTAAAATTCAGATTTGAATCATCAAATTGTTCAATTAAAAATTCAATGTTTTCATTACCACTAATAATACTGTTGTTAATATTAAAATTTAAGTTTGAGTTATTTAGTACATTTCCATTACTGTCAATCCAATAATTATTTATTAATAAACTTGGAAATTGTCTAAAACTATTATTCCAAAAATTTGTTATAGTACAATGATTTAGCTCATATTGTCCTCCGTAAGTAGCAGCAAATGAAGATTGTCCACTTTTATTAATAACTAAATTACTAGCTGTAATAGATGAGGATTTTGCTAAAATTCCAAAATTACTTGAATTATATATTTTAGAATTATTTATGGTTAGCTGATTGGCATTAGTATTTAATTGATTCTCTGCATAAATACCTATAGTTGCATTCTTTATTGTAGAGAAATTTATAATATTATTGGTGCTTCCACTAAATAGCCAAATAGTGCCCCATTGACCAGGTGTGTTTGCAAAGCTATTTTCAAGCCTATCTCCTTCAAAAATAACTTCATTTTCTAATAATTCTTGATCTTGACTAAATTCGCCATTAACTTGTATAGATCCTTCACTAGTGACAACTATCCCTGAGTTGGAATGAAAATGAACTCTAGCACCCTTATCTATTGTTAAAATACTATTGCTTGGCACACCTGCATATCCATAAATAACATATGGTTTTTCATTTGTAAAGTTTAATTCGTTTTCCGATAAAAATCGTCCTTGAATATTTGTTTCGTCTGAAATACCATCATTGTTTATATCAAAATTTAATGTTTCAGTTATTGTTTCTCCTGTACTACTGTCAGTGTATTTATTTGGATAAATAAATACTGCATCTTTAACTAATGTTATCAAATCTACTGTTTGTTGATTATAACCTGTATCAAAATGTATTTTATCAGTATATAAAAATTGATTTGATTCGCTTGGTAAATTATTTATATCTATTGTAGTTTCAATAAAAATAAATAAACTGTCATTGGCAAGTAATTCAATATTTTCAAAGTAATTACTAGAGTTTCCCTGATTTTCATACATACCATCAACATTTAACCTGTAGTAAGAGTCTTGTCCATTTTCTAGATTTATGTAGGGGATTAAAATATTTTCATTTGAAGTATTATAAACTTTTAAATTGTATGTGCTAGATCCTATATTTGAGAAAACAGTATCTAAATAGACAGTATCCTTTGAAAATTCTAATTGAGTTTCTGTAATGTTAAAATTAAAATCATCTCTGCATGAACTCCAGAAAAAAATAACAATAATATTTAACAATAATGAAAATATTTTTTTCATCTTTATTTTTTAAAAATTTCAATTTCAAATATCTTATTCCACATTTTTCCAGTGACAAATAAGGTTTTAGTTACATTGTTATATGCAATACCATTTAAAACATCTAAATTTTCATGTTTTTGTACTTTTTCTATTAAACTTGATAGGTCAATCACGCCTTCTACAGCCCCATTAATTGGATTGATAATTGCAACTCCATCGAAGCCGTAACGATTAGCATAAATTTTTCCATTAACCCATTCAAGTTCATTTAGTCCATTAACTTTACCTTTATTTGTGTAAACTTGAAAATTATCAATTTCATCAAATGTGTTAGAATCTAATATCCAAATATTTTCAGTTCCATCACTTTTAAATATTTTATTTTTATCATTGCATAATCCCCAACCTTCCTTGCTTTTATTATATTTAAAATCACCAATTAAATCTAATGTTTGTAGATTATAAATAAGTCCAGTATTTTCTCTCCAAGTAAGTTGGATTATTTTATTATCCATGATAGTTATTCCTTCAGCAAAATATTTGTTTGATAGACTAACCTCTTCATATGACTCGCCAGTTTTAAAGTTTACTTTTTTTAATTTTGACTTACCATATTTACCTGTACTTTCATATAAATATCCATTATTAAATTCTAAACCTTGAGTGTAAGCATTAATTTTATGTGGGTATGTATTGATTATCTTAAAGTTGTAAATTTCTGGAGTTTTGTCATTTAGAACAATAAAATCAATATTTTTAGATTTAATATTACTTTTATGATAAGAAATAACTTTGAGGCTATTTTTGCCTAATCTAAAGTTCTTTAAGTCAATCTCGATATTTTTTTTATCTCTATTTTTACTATTATAGATTAAATTATTTCTGTTAAATACCTTAATTGAATCTGATGCTTCATTAATTGAGAAAACAAAGTTTTCGTCAATTTTCATCTTATTTTTTAAATTGGTGGTAATATCTAAATTAGAATTTTCAACATTACCACAATTGATTAAAAATAATAGTAGAAAATTTTGAAAAATTTTTAAAATCATAATCATTAGAATCTTGGCAATTTATTTATTTAAATTAACTTAAAAAAATCTTAACCTATTATAAATCATTTGTATATTTACATCGGCAAGTCCTACACAACTAGCTCCTGTTTAATCCTCCAGAGTGGGAACACAGCAAAGGTACACGGTTGTAGCAGTGTGATGTAGGTAGCTTGCCTTTTTTTTTATATATTCCCTTTATAATTTTACCAGATGTCAAAAGTAATATTAATCACGGGTGCATCCTCTGGAATAGGAAAAGCAATTGGAGATTTTTTGTGTAACAAAAATTTTAAAGTTTACGGTACAAGTAGAGATCCTTCTAAATATTTAGGTTCAAATTTTCAATTATTTGATTTAAATGTAAACGACTCTGCTAGTATTAATAAATGTATTGATGAAATAATAAAAATTGAAGGTAGCATTGATGTGCTAATTAATAATGCTGGAGTAGGTATTACAGGTCCATTAGAAGAAATTCCTGAAATTGAAATTGAGAATAATTTTAAGACTAATTTTTTTGGCCCCTTGAATATTATAAAAAAAATTCTCCCTTCTATGCGATCTAAAAAAAGTGGATTAATTATAAATATCACATCACTAGCTGCTTATGTGGGCACACCTTATAGGTCTGTTTATAGTGCAAGTAAAGCTGCTTTAGATTTAGTTTCTGAAACTTTAAATATGGAAACTAAACCATTCAATATAAATGTTGTAACTGTAGCTCCCGGTGAATTTTCCACTAATATAGCATCTCGAAGATACCATGCATTTTCTGCAAAAACCTCTCCTTATCATTTAAAATACTCTAAAGCTTTAGAACTGATGAATAATCACGTTGATGGTGGGGCAGACCCAAAATTAATTGGTAAGTTAGTTCTAAAAATAATAAACTCTAAAAATCCAAAAAAGAAATACATTGCAGGTTCTTTTATAGAGAAAATTGCTCCTTATCTAAAACTTCTTCTTCCGCAAAAATATTTTGAAAATATAATCATGAAAAATTATTAAAACGATTATTTTAGTATGTTGATATATTTATCTTAATTCTATTTTTAAAAAGTTATTTTATCGTAGTTTTGTAATAAATAAAATAATCCCATGAAATTTTTTATAGACACAGCAAATTTAGACCAAATTAGAGAAGCGCAAAACTTAGGTGTTTTAGATGGAGTTACTACAAATCCGTCTTTAATGGCTAAAGAAGGAATTACAGGTAGAGATAATATTTTACAACACTATAGAGATATTTGTGAAATTGTTGATGGAGATGTATCAGCTGAAGTTATTGCTACAGATTTTGACAATATGATAGCTGAGGGTACAGAATTAGCTAATTTACATAGCCAGATTGTTGTTAAGTTACCTATGATTAAAGATGGTGTTAAGGCGGCAAAATATTTTAGTGACAAAGGAATCAAAACTAATGTTACATTAGTGTTTTCAGCTGGACAAGCATTACTAGCTGCCAAAGCCGGAGCTACTTATGTTTCTCCATTTATTGGAAGGCTAGATGATATATCTACTGATGGTTTAAATCTAATTGCTGAGATAAGATTGATTTATGATAATTATGGGTTTACCACAGAGATTTTAGCAGCTTCAGTAAGACATACTATGCATGTAATTGATTGTGCCAAAATAGGTGCTGATGTTATGACAGGTCCACTGAGTTCCATTGCAGGCTTATTAAAACACCCTTTAACAGATATTGGATTAGAAAAATTTCTAAGTGATTACAAAAAAGGGAATTAATTAATAATTTTTTCTAAATTATCACTAAATAGATTTGCATTTGATTCAATTATATTCATTTTTGAATCTACTATTATTGTTTTTCTGATATATTGTATCCCAAGAAGTTTTCTTGCTATTTCTACATTACGAAATTTAAATTCATTGGAGCCTATATTAATTTCGCAACCATCACATGAATCAGAAATTGTGTTAATTTTTAATTTTTCTAACCAGTTATCATTACTGATTTTGTCAATATTTACAGAAATAAAATCGATCCCAGGGTATTTTTTTTTGAGATCTTTTGCTTTTTTGTGACTGTATTTGTAAGAGTTTTTAGAATTTTTACTCCAAAAATATATAATAGTTTTATTTTTAATAATATTATTAATATTAATTGATTTTTTATTAGTGTTTATTAACTCAATAATTGGTAGTCTATTTCCTTTTTTAAGATTTCTTAAATTATTATAAAGATTAATCACCCTTTTCTGTTGAAAATTTTTGGAGTTTTCATCATCAGTTTTATTTATTTCTAAATAATAATTATAAATTATATTAGCTTCTTCTTGTTTTTTGCAAAAGGATAAAAATTTTCTTGTTATGAATGAAGTTAGTCTGGATTTTATTTCTCTGTTTTGAACAAGACTGTCAATTAAACTTAATTTTATTAAATTGTAATCAACATTTTCATCGGAGAATGATATTTTACTGTGTGATTTAATAAAATTATCATATGCTAAGTTATTGAAATGTGGGAATAAAAAATTATAGTAATGATAGAATTCCTCAAATAAGGAATTGTTATAATTAATATTCTTTCTAAAGTCGTAAAAATTATTTGGATATTTTTTTTCAGAATTATTGTATTCTATGAAAGGATAAGCTTCTATTTTGGAATTAAAAATATGATTTATTGTATTTATGGCAATATCTTCAAATAGTCTCGAACCTAAGTTTGCACCTGATATAAATTTATTTAGTAAATTAATTTCATCTCTCTTTAATGAATCAATTGTATTTTTAAATTCTTCTGGATTTAATTTAAATAGATTTGAGCTATTTCTTTTAGAATTTTCATACTTTGTGAATAAACTAATTAAATAGTTGTTTTTCTTTGATCCAATACCACTAAAAGATAAAGATTCGTCAAAATCTAAAGTATTTACTCTGATGGTAATACTATCATTAGGTTCTAGTAAGATTAATTGGTATTCTTTTCCATGTGAAAATCCATAAAATCCAGGTTTTGTAGATTGAATTTTAGTTAAAAATCTATTCTTAGAGTCTAATCTAGCAGTGTCTATTATACTATTAGACTTAAAGATAGTAAGTTTAGTGTCTTTGGGATTTATAATTTCACCACCAATGTAACTGTGAGTTACATATTCTGCATTTTCACATCCTTGAAGGAGTGTGAAGGCTAAAAAAAAGATAAAAATATTTTTCACTCTATTTATATAATTAATCAAAAATATATATACAAAGTCTTTATTTATGTTAATTACCTGTTAAATTAAACCTATTTAATTAGTAAACATTAACTTTTTAGCAATTAGATTTTATATTTTTGCAAAAAAATAAAATTATTAATGTATGTTATCTGTTTCTAATCTTTCAGTTCAATTTGGTAAAAGAATTTTGTTTGATGATGTGAATACATCCTTCAACAACGGGAATTGCTATGGCATTATTGGTGCTAATGGTTCTGGAAAGTCTACCTTTTTGAAAATATTAGCTGGAAAGCAAGATCCAACCTCTGGAAATGTACACTTGGAGCCAGGTAAAAGAATGTCTGTTTTAGAACAAAACCACAATATATATGATGATAAAAATGTTTTAGATACTGTCATTATTGGTAATAAACCTTTATATGATGTTAAAACTGAAATGGATAACTTATATGCTAATTATAACGATGAAAATGCAGATAAAATAGGAGTATTACAACAGCAGTTTGAAGAAATGGATGGATGGAATGCGGAAAGCTCAGCTGCAGCCTTATTGTCAAACTTGGGTATTTCAGAAAACCTTCATTACACTTTAATGAAAGATGTGGATGCTAAGTTAAAAGTTAGGATTTTACTAGCTCAATCTCTATTTGGTAATCCAGATGTTTTAATAATGGATGAACCAACAAATGATTTAGATTATGAAACTATACTTTGGTTAGAGAATTTTCTTGCAAATTTTGACAACTGTATTATTGTAGTTTCTCACGATAGACATTTTTTGGATTCGGTATGTACACATATTTCAGATATAGATTATAATAAAATATCTCATTATTCAGGAAACTATACTTTTTGGTACGAATCATCTCAGTTAGCATTACGTCAGCGTACTCAACAAAATAAAAAAGCTGAGGAAAAAAAGAAGGAATTACAAGAATTTATCGCAAGATTTAGTGCTAACGTGGCAAAGAGCAAACAGGCTACTAGTAGAAAAAAAATGATCGACAAACTTAATATTGAGGAGATTAAACCATCTAGTAGGAGATATCCAGCAATTATATTTGAAAGAGATAGAGAGGCTGGTGATCAGATACTAAATATCGAAAACCTTTCCTACTCTCTTGATGATAAAAAGCTTTTTGATAAAATTGATCTCAATATAGCTAAAGGGGATAAGGTCGTTGTTTTTTCTAAAGATTCCAGAGCCACTACTGCTTTTTATGAAATTATTAATTCAAACGAAAATAAATATTCAGGAAAATTTAATTGGGGTATTACAACTTCACAATCATATTTGCCAATTGATAATCATGAGTTTTTTAATAAGAATTTGAGTTTAGTTGAATGGTTGAGAGAGTGGGCTACAACTGAAGAGGAAAGAGAAGAAGTTTATCTTAGAGGTTTCTTAGGAAAAATGGTTTTTAGTGGAGAAGAGGCACTAAAAAAATGTAACGTATTATCTGGAGGTGAAAAAGTTAGATGTATGTTATCTAGAATGATGATGTTTAGAGCTAATGTTTTAATGTTAGACGAACCAACTAATCATCTTGACTTAGAAAGTATAACCGCTTTTAATAATTCTTTGAGTAAATTTAAAGGTACAGTTTTGTTTACAACCCATGATCATCAATTTGCTCAATCAATTGCTAATAGAGTCGTAGAGCTAACACCAAAAGGAGTTATTGACAGATTTATGAAGTTTGATGAGTATATGCAGGATGATAAAATCAAAGAGTTAAGGAATAAAATGTATGGTAATTAGTTTCTTAATTCAGCCCCAAAATTTAAATTTAGGTTTTTAGTAATTTTAAGCATTAAATTATCAATTTCTTTGTCTGATAATGTTTTTTCATTACTAGAAATGTTTAGGCTTAATCCGTAGCTTTTTTTATTTTCTGGTAATTTATTGCCCTCATACACGTCAAATAAGCTAACATCTTTAATTAGTTTTTTATCAATTTTTATACAGCTATTATAAATTGATTCAAAGTCTACATTTTTATCTATTAATAAGGATAAATCTCTACTAACTTCAGGGAATTTTGGTATTTCATCAACATGTATAGGTTTGTTATTGGTCATTGAAATAATTGTGTCCCATTGAAATTCAACATAAAATACTTCTTGATCTATGTTAAAGCTCTCAAGAATTATTTTTTTTATTGATCCGTAAGTAGCTATTTCTTTTTTACCTAAAAACAATGATTCACCCTCTTGTAAATTAGAAAGTGTAGTTGGTTTCGATAAGGTATTTTTTATGCCTATTCTGTCAAGTATTGATTTAACTATTCCTTTAGTGTAGTAGTAGTCAGTTTTAACTTTTTTTGTGTTCCAATTTTTTTTAGATAAATCTCCTGTGATGTAAAGAGAGAGTTTTTTAGCCTCAATCCTTTCTTGATTGATTAATTTATAGGTTTTACCAAATTCAAATAATTTTAAATCTGATTGTTTTCGGTTTATGTTGTGAGAAGTAACATCAAGTCCAGAAAATAACATGTTTTGTCTTAATACAGAAAGATCTAAGCTAAGTGAATTTAAAATTTTAATATCATTTTCTGTGTGATCATCATTACTTAAATTACTGTAAGCGGGAGAAGTTAATGAGTTTGTCATTATTTCATAAAAGCCTTGGGAAACTAAAATGTCACTTATTGAGTTTTGAACATTGTGTTCTGAAAAAAGCTTAATATCACTTATGGAAGAGTTAAGCTTGTGGTTTGATTTGATGTTATTATAGCCATAAACTCGTAATATTTCTTCGATAACGTCTGCTTCTCTTTGGATATCATTTCTATAAAAAGGAATACTAAGTCCTAACCTAGTTTCAGTAATGCTATTAATTTTTATATCTAAAGATGTTAGAATCTCTTTAATTGTTTCGTGATCAATTTTTTGACCTATAAGCTTATCAACTTGGTCGTAATTTAATAGAACCTTAAAATCATCAAACTTATTAGGATACAAGTCTTCGATTTCACTAGAAATAACTCCACCACTAATTTCTTTAATTAAAATAGCAGCTCTTTTTAAGGCATATTTTGTGATATTAGGATCAACTCCTCTTTCAAATCTGTATGATGCATCAGTGTTAAGTCCGTGATGTTTAGCAGATTTTCTTATTGTAATTGGATCGAAATAAGCGCTTTCTAAAAATATCGACTTAGTTGATTTATTAACACCTGAATTTAATCCACCAAATATTCCAGCCATGCAGAGCGGTTTATTTCCACTGCATATCATTAAATCTGAATCAGTTAATTCTCTCTCGATTCCATCTAAAGATGTGAATTTTGTGCCTTTCTTTAATGTTGTAACCTCGATTTTATTATCGACTATGCTGTCGTAATCAAAGGCATGTAAAGGTTGACCTAAGTCGTGTAAAACGTAATTTGTTATATCTACAATATTGTTAATAGGTGTGAGGTCAATAGATTTTAATCTGTTTTTTAACCATTCAGGAGACTCTTTTACAGTAATATTATTAATTACTATTCCGCAATATCTAGGAGCTTTGTGAGAGTTTTTGACATTTAATTTTAAACTTACTGCTCTATTATCTATATTAAAATCACTTACTGACGGAGTAATCAATTCTAATTTAATTCCCTTTTGAGTTAGCCCAACTTTTAAATCTCTAGCAACTCCATGGTGACTCATTGCGTCGGATCTGTTTGGAGTTAAACCTATGTCGAAAATTTCATCGTTTTCAATATCATATAATTTATTGACTAAAGTTCCTGGTTCGTGTTCCTTTTTAAATACAATAATTCCATCGTGAGAACTTCCTAAGCCTAGTTCGTCTTCTGCACATATCATACCTTGACTGCTTTCTCCTCTTATTTTACTTTTTTTAATTGTTATTTCTTTGTCATTGAAATACAGTTTTGCACCAACCTTTGCAACAGCAACAGTTTGTCCAGATTTAACATTTGGAGCTCCGCAAACTATTTGAAGATTTTGTTTTTCTCCTACATTGACTGAAGTTACTTTAAGTCTATCGGCATTGGGGTGCTTTTCGCATGAAATAACTTTTCCTATAACTACATTTTTTAATCCGCCTTTTACGGATTCAAATTTGGAAACACCCTCAACTTCAAGTCCAAGTTCAGTTAGAAGTTTTGCAGTTTCATCAGATGAGTCTTTAAGATTAATAAATTGCTTTATCCAGTTATAAGATATTTTCATTGTTTATATTTAAGAATACAAATATAATAATACTAAGTTTGTAATGAAATTGATTAAGTTTTTTTAATAATAAGTTTTACGTTATTTAAAATGAAAATATTTATGCGTTTTTTTCTTGTTGTATTTGGTTGTATTCTTTTGATATCATGTAATTCAGAAGATAGTGAAAAATTGGAGCTAGGGAATTATGTGGGTAGGTTAGAAGTTGAAAATAATAAATACTTACCTTTTAATTTTTCTGTAACAAATGACAGTACACTAGTTGTTCAGAATTCATCAGAAATTGTTGACTTTTCGATAGTTTACTCAAAGGACTCAATTTTTATTAAATCAAAAGTATTTGAGGGATTTATTAAAGGGGTCTTGGTTGAGAACAAAATTAATGGTTTTTTTACTATTGAGAGTTTAGATAGGTCAGTCCCTTTTAGTTCTTACAAAAATAATAATCGTTTTAATATTGACTTTGATGAGAATAAAAAATTAACCCTGAACAGATGGAAGTTTACTTTTAACCCTAATAAGGATAATGCATCTTTTTCTGTAGGTATATTTAATTCTATTGGAGAAAATGAAATTAGTGCAACTTTTAGAACAACTACCGGAGATTATGGATATATGCATGGTGGTTATAAAGAAAATAAAATAGTTTTATCAACATTTAACGGATCAAGAGCCTACCTTTTTGAAGCTGAAATGAATAAAGACAGCATTGAAGGGGTGATGTATGCAGGAAACCACTCTAAAACGATAGTAAAGGGTGTTCTAGATAATGATTTTGAGTTATCAAATGAATACAGTTTAACTTCCTTAAAGGGTAAGAACCAAAAGTTTGACTTTTCATTTGAAAACACTTTAGGTAAATTAATCTCAATTGATGATGAGTTTTATGATGGTAAGTCGATGGTTGTCCAATTAATGGGTAGCTGGTGTTCTAATTGTCTTGACGAATCTAAGTTTTATGTTGATTATATGAATAAAAATGAACTCAAGGATATTGAGTTTGTTGCTTTAGCATTTGAGTATGCAAAAACTAAGGATAATGCATTAAATAGTATTCGAAAATTAAAAAAACAGTTAGGTATTAATTATCCAATTTTATTAGCGCAATATGGTAGTTCGGATAAGAGCAGGGCATTAGAAAAATTCCCAATGCTCAATAAAATAATTTCATATCCCACGACAATTTTTTTAGATAAAAACAAGGATGTGATAAAAATCCATACTGGATTTAATGGGCCTGCAACTGGAGAAAAATACACTGAATTTATTAACGAATTTAATAGTACAATAAAATTTCTGCAAGGAAATTAAAATTTTCATTATTTATCCGATGTAGCTCCAAAGGTCTTTATTTTTAACTAAATGATTATAAGTATTCAATAAATTGTTGTTTTTATCTTTGGTAAGATTTTTATCATCCTCTAAAATTTTCTTTGCAAATTTTCTAGCATAAGTTAACATTTTTTTATCTGAAATTAAATCTGCTATTTTTAGATCAATAACTCCACTTTGCTGGGTTCCCATTATATCTCCTGGACCTCTAATTTCTAGGTCTTTTTCTGCGATTAAAAATCCATTATTGGTTTGTGTCATTGTTTTGAGTCTTAGTTTACTCTCATTACTTAACTTGTTTCCAGACATTAATATGCAGTAGCTTTTGTGAATTCCTCTTCCTACACGACCTCTTAATTGGTGTAGTTGAGAAAGTCCAAACCTTTCTGAGCTTTCTATAATCATGACTGAAGCGTTTGGAATATTTACACCAACTTCAATTACTGTAGTGGCTATAAGTATTTGAGTTTCTTTATTTTCGAATCTTTTCATTTCAAACTCTTTGTCTTGAGCTTTCATCCTTCCATGAACAATAGATATTTGGTATTTAGGCTGATTAAATTCTCTGGAAAGACTTTCGTATCCGTCCATAAGATCTTTGAAGTCCATATTTTTACTTTCTTCAATTAAAGGGTATACAATATATATTTGTCGTCCTTCATTAATTTGTTCTTTGATGAATTTAAAAACACTTAATCTGTTGCTGTCAAGTCTATGAACGGTTGTTATTTCTCTTCTTCCGGGTGGTAGTTCGTCAATTAATGATATATCAAGATCACCATATGCGCTCATGGCTAGTGTTCGAGGGATTGGAGTTGCGGTCATAATTAATATATGCGGAGGGGTTGTGCTTTTTGCCCATAACTTACTTCTTTGTGCAACACCAAACTTATGTTGTTCGTCAATTATAGCAAGCCCTAAATTTTTAAATTTAACTTTGTCTTGAATTAAAGAATGTGTACCAACAATAATATCTATTTTACCACTCTCTAGTGACTCATAAATTTCTTTTTTACGTGAAGCTTTGGTTGAACCTGTAAGTATTACTATATTGATATTTAGCAATTTAGACATTTCAATAAACCCTTCAAAATGTTGTACTGACAAAATTTCAGTTGGCGCCATTAAACATGCTTGGTAACCATTATCTAATGCGATTAGAATAGTCATAAAAGCAATTATAGTTTTACCAGAACCTACATCTCCTTGTAGTAGCCTATTCATTTGAGCATTACTTCCTAAATCATTTCGAATTTCTTTTAAAACTTTCTTTTGGGCATTAGTTAGTTCAAAAGTCAAGATTTCTTTATAAAACTTATTAAAATTATTTCCAACAACACTAAAGTTGTAGCCTTTAATTTTATCTTTTCTATTTATATTTTTTTTTAATAATTGTAGTTGAAGGAAAAGTAATTCTTCAAATTTTAACCTTCTAATTGATTCTTCCAATAATTCATTATTATTTGGAAAATGAATATTATAAATAGATGTGTTTTTATCTAATAATTTTAATTCTTTTATTAAGTAATTAGGAATAGTCTCACTAAACTTCAATTTTATATCGAATAGTAATGTCTTAATCAAATTAGAAATCACTTTATTACTAACTCCTTTTTTTATCAAATTTTCAGTTGATGGATAAATTGGTTGAATTTTTAATCTTCTACTTAGACTATCAGATTTAAAAATTTCTAGCTCTGGATGTGGAATTGATATTTTATTACCAAAAAAATTTAATTTTCCAAATACTATGTATTTGGTATTTATTAGTAAACTCTTTTTTAGCCACTTTAAAGATTTAAACCAGATTAGTTCAATTTCATTCTCACCATCAGTTAAATGTGCGATTAATCTTTTTTTTCTTCCAATACCTAATTCACTAATATTTGAAATTTTACCAATTATTTGAACATCACAACTAAAATTAGGAAGGTCTTTAATTTTGTAATATTTAGACTTATCAATATATCTCTTGGGAAATAAGTTTATCAAATCCTTATAATTAAAAATTTTTAATTCTTTTTTTAATATTTCAGACCTGTTTACTCCAAGTCCTTTTAAGTAATCAATTGGAGTATTTAGTAAGTTATGGTTCATCGAAATAAAAATAATATTTTTTTACTTAATTCATTATTTATTGTTCATATTAAATTGTTTATAATTATTAGATATAAATTATCAAAATTTACTATACATTATCTAATTTCACTTTTTAAAATATAATATTTGAATAATTTACTACAGAATTTAAATCCATCTCAGCTAGAGCCTACATTACAAACTGATGGTCCAATGATTGTTATTGCAGGTGCAGGATCTGGAAAAACTAGGGTTTTAACCTATAAGATTGCTTATTTAATGAGTAAAGGAGTAGATGCTTTTAATATTTTAGCTCTAACCTTTACAAATAAAGCAGCCAGGGAAATGAAAGAAAGAATATCCTCAATGCTTGACGATAATGAATCTAAAAATTTATGGATTGGAACTTTTCACTCTGTTTTCGCTAAGATTTTACGAATTGAGGCAGATAAACTAGGTTACCCAACAAATTTCACTATTTATGATACTCAAGATTCTCAAAAGCTCGTTTCTTCAATTATTTCTGAATTGAATCTTGACAAAGAAATTTATAAATATAAACAGATATACTCGAGAATATCAAGCTATAAAAATAGTCTAATTACTGTTAAAGCATACAATTCTAACAATGAGCTAATTGAATCTGATAGACAAGCTCGAAGACCTAGATTAATTGACATATATTCTGAGTATGTTAATAGATGTTTTAAAGCTGGCGCAATGGACTTTGATGACTTACTTTTAAAAACTAATGAATTATTGTCTAGATTCCCTCAAGTTTTGTCAAAATATCAAAATATGTTTAGATATGTATTGGTAGATGAGTATCAAGACACAAATCATTCACAATATTTAATTGTTAAAGCTCTTTCTGATAAATTTCAGAATATTTGCGTAGTAGGAGATGATGCACAAAGTATTTATGGCTTTAGAGGCGCAAACATTAATAATATTTTAAATTTTCAAAAAGATTATGATGATGTTAAATTATTTAAATTGGAACAAAATTATAGATCTACTAAGAATATTGTGAAAGCTGCTAATAGCTTAATTGAAAAAAACCAAAAAAGATTAGAAAAGGTTGTTTGGACTGATAATGATGAAGGAAGTAAGATCAAAGTCAATAGACTTTTAACAGATGGTGAAGAAGGTAGGTTTGTAGCAAGTTCTATATTTGAAAATAAAAACTCTCAACAGTTACAAAACAAAGATTTTGCTATTTTATACAGAACAAATGCTCAATCCAGAGCTTTTGAAGATTCTTTAAGAAAAAGAAATATTCCTTACAGAGTATATGGAGGACTTTCATTTTATCAAAGAAAAGAAATAAAAGATGTTCTGGCTTACTTGCGTTTAATCATTAACGAAAATGATGAAGAAGCTTTTAAAAGAGTTATTAATTTTCCTACCAGAGGAATAGGTCAAACTACAATTAATAAATTGATTGTCCAGGCAAATACTACAAATGTATCTTTATTTAGTTTATGTAAAGATCTAGATAGGATTGAGGTAAATATTAGTACATCTATTAAACTAAAAGTTTCAAATTTTGTAAATCTTATTGAATCATTTAAAATTTCAGCAAGGACCAAAAATGCTTTTGATATTGCTAACGAAGTAGTAAACGATACAGGAATTATTAAAACCTATAGTGCATTAACATCTGTAGAGGATCAAGCAAAAATTCAAAATATTGAAGAGATGTTAAATGGTATTAAAGATTTTGTTGAAATTCAAAAGGAAATCCCTGAATCTACGGGCTCAATAAGTGAATTCCTAGAAGATGTAGCTTTGGCTACAGATTTAGATAAAGATGACCAAGACACAAATAAAGTAGCGTTAATGACTATTCACCTAGCTAAAGGGCTAGAATTCCCGATTGTCTATATAGTTGGTTTAGAAGAAAACCTTTTTCCTAGTGCAATGAATTTAAACTCAAGAAATGATTTGGAAGAAGAAAGAAGATTGTTTTATGTAGCATTAACTAGAGCTGAAAAAGAAGCTTATTTATCTTATGCTCTCTCAAGATATAGATGGGGTAAATTAACAGATTCTGAACCAAGTAGATTTATTGATGAAATTAATGAAGAATATCTTGATATACTAACACCAATAAATGAAAACAAATTTAAGCCTTTAATTCGCTCAACCCCTAATCACGAACCTAGCTTTAATAAGCTTAGGTTTAAGAAGGTTACTGCAAAACCTAAGGGCAATTTTAAGAAAATTCAAGAAACTTCAAATAAAAGCAATCTATTTGACAATAAGCTAGTGGTAGGTAATGTAGTAGAACATATTAGATTTGGAAAAGGTGAAGTTGTAAATATTGAAGGAAGAGGAGCAGACGTAAAGGCAGAAATTAAATTTGAAAATGGAGGATTAAAAAAATTATTGTTAAGATTCGCAAAACTTAAAATTTTAGGATAAAAAAAAGGTTTAACAATTGTTAAACCTTTTTTTATTAATTTCAAATAAAAGATTATTCAGTCATATTTTTCATTTCTTTTTCAATCATATCATAAAACTGATCAATTTTTGGCATAATTACAATTCTTGTTCTTCTGTTTATAGAGCGATTTGCTGCTGTTTCGTTATCAACTAGTGGAACATGGTAACTTCTACCAGCTGCAATTAATTTTTGAGGATTAACATCTAACGTTTCTAAAACACGTACAATTGATGTAGATCTTTTAACACTTAAATCCCAGTTGTCAAGTAAAACTCCTTTTTGATAAGATTGACTATCAGTATGACCCTCGACCATACATTCGAAATCTGGTTTTGCATTAACAACGGTAGCAACTTTAGCTAGAATTTCTTTAGCTCTTTCAGTTACTACATAGCTACCACTTTTAAAAAGAAGTTTATCAGATAGAGATATAAATACCACCCCTTTTTCAACATTAACCTCAATGTCTGGATCATTAATACCAATTTCTTTTTTCAAACTTGTAACAATAGCTAAGGTTACACTATCTTTTTTATTTACCGCGTCTTGAAGTCTTGATATTTTAAGATCTTTCTCTTTCATACTCTCTAAAGATCTTTCTAAATTATCAGCACCCTTTGAAGTTAATATTGTTAAATCTTTAGTACTGACCATTAAATCACGTGTAGTTCTTCTTAAATCCTCAACTTGATCTTTGTAGGCAGTTGATAATGCAACTGCTGAAGCTTTTTCTTCAATGCAAGCATTTAATTTTACAGTCGCTGTATTCAATAAGTCCTGAGTTTTTCTGTGTTTATTTTCTAGTGATGTGTATTCTTTTTTGGTGACACAAGAGCTTAAAATTAAAACTGTTAATAAACTTAATAAAATTGGTTTTTTCATCTGATATTTTTAAAAAAATTAAACTAATAATGTAAAAGTAAAAAAAAGCTAAAGTTAATTACTAAAAAACTTAACAAATTTTAACTTAAAATACTTTGTGATTAAAAAAGTAGATTCGAAACCTTTAAAGTTTGAATTTGTATCACTTCTTTGTTTAATCAATCTAGGTATTTGCATATAAAACGCAAAGTGAGCTTTAATTATTGCAAAAAGATTTAGAAATTTAAATGTCAACAGATAGTAAATTCCGATTAATCCATCAATTATCATTTTAAAGAAAAGCTTTATGAAAAGGTTTTTTTCTGAATTCTTTGTAATTGTGAAAAGGCTATTTCTAAAATTATAAAATGTTTTTTTTGGATCATTATATTTTAGGGTAGCTCCACCAACATGAAATACTTTTGATTTGTACAAATACTTAATTTTAAATCCACTTTTTAATATTCTCCAACACAAATCAATTTCTTCCATGTGGTTAAAAAACGACTCGTCAAAGCCATTCAAATTAGTAAAAACTTCTTTTCTAATAAATAAACAAGCACCAGAAGCCCAAAATATTTCTTTATTATAATCATATTGTTTGTTGTCTTTTTCTAATAAGTTATGAACACGACCATCACAATAAGGATAACCCAAGCAATCCATATACCCCCCTGCAGCACCTGCATAATCAAAATAATCCTTGTTTTTGTAATTTAATATTTTAGGTTGAATGGCAGCTGTTGTAGAATTAACCTTAAATTCGTCCATTATGGGAGTAATCCAATTTTTGGTAACCTGAACATCATTATTTAATAAGCATAAAATATCGGCATTAATCTTCTTTATACCTTCATTATATCCCTTGGCATAACCATAATTTTTAGGATTTTCAATAATTTTAATTTTAGGGAAATTTGTTTTTATATAATCAATTGAATCATCACTAGAATTGTTATCTATTACATAGATTTCATTTTCGTTATTATTGTGAGTAATCAAAGGCATCAAAAACTTTTTTAATAGTTTTATTCCATTCCAATTTATTATAACAATAGCTAACTTCATTTAGTTTTTAAGATCCTTTAAAAAAGTGTAATATCCCTTTTCGTAATTAATTTGACAATAATAATGTTCTAATCCATTTGTAACCATTAATAGTTCAGATTTTAGATTCATGTTATAAACGGCAATTTGATCAAAAGTCTTTTGATTTATTTTAATTTCAGGAGATTTACATTCTACCAACAACTTGATTCTTCCGTCTGGCTTGTAAACAACTATATCGTACCTTTTATTGATTTTATTTATTTTTATTGTCTTTTCAATGTTAATTAAAATACTAGGAAAATTCTTTTCATTTATAAGAAATTTAACACAATTTTGTCTAACCCATTCTTCTTTAGTTAGCTTAATATATTTTTTTCTAATTTCATCAAAAATATAGTCGCCATTTCCACTATTTTTGATTTTAAATGTATAATTTGGAAAGTCTAACTGTAACATAGTACAAATCTCGTATTTTTTTATGAATTTAATTAAACAAATAGAAAATGATATAAAAAATAATACTTATTCACCTGTTTATTTATTTATGGGTGAAGAAGAATATTATATCGATTATTTGACAAAATTAATTATTAATAATTCTCTTCAAGATCATGAGAAAGATTTCAATTTAAATATACTTTATGGAAAAGATACGCTAATTAGTGATATAATTTCAATATCAAAACAATATCCTGTAATGTCAGAAAGAAAGCTGGTTGTTGTAAAAGAGGCTCAAGATCTTTCAAAAAAAGATGTTGAAGGAAACTCATTAGACGATCTACTTAATTATGTAAATAATCCCTTAAACTCAACTATATTAGTATTAAATTTTAAACATAAGTCTTTAGATAAAAGAAAAGCAATCTATAAAGCAATTTTAAAGAATGGTTTAATTTATGAAAGCAAAAGATTATATGAAAATCAGGCTCAAGATTGGATTTTATCTTACTTAAGATCTTTCAATTTTATTATCGACAAAAAGTCCTCATTTTTAATTACCGAGTTATTAGGAACAGAAATTAATAAAATTGCAAATGAATTAGACAAGTTAATAGTTTTAAAAGGAAAAAATAAAACAATTACTCAGGATGATATAGAAAAATATATCGGAATATCTAAAGAGTTTAATGTATTTGAATTAAGAAAAGCAATTGGTGAAAGAGATTTATTTAAATGTATGAAAATCATTGATTACTTCTCTAAAAACCCTAAGTCAAATCCTTTAGTTGTAGTTATTTCCTTAGTTTTTGATTTTTTTATTAAACTATTTATATATCATAGCCTTTCGGATAAATCTGATAGGTCGATAGCATCTGCACTTAAAGTAAACCCATATTTTGTCAAAGATTATTCATCAGCTGCAAGAAATTATTCTATGAAAACTATTTCATCTAAAATTTCTATTTTAAGAGAATTTGATTTAAAATCTAAAGGACTTGGAGCTAATAATACATCTAATTCAGATATTCTTAAAGAATTAATATTTAAGCTATTACATTAATTTTGGATATAGTTGAGGATCCGCGTCATTCATCATTTCGTAAATTTTTTCAAAAATATCTTCTTTTGAAGGTTTAGAAAAATAATCTCCGTCAGTTCCATAAGCTGGTCTATGATCTTTTGCACTTAATATTTTTGGTTCGCTGTCTAAAAAATTATAAATATTTTGTTTAGACATTAATTGACTTAAAATAAATCCTGTTCCACCTCCAGGGACATCTTCGTCAATTATTAGTAGTCTATTTGTTTTTGAAACACTTTTAGAAATTCTTTTTTCGATATCAAAAGGTATTAAAGTTTGTATATCAATGAGTTCTATAGAGATATTAAATTCAGATAAATCATGTATAATCTCATGTATTAAGTTTAATGTTGAACCATACGAAACTACTGTAATATCACTCCCAGAGTTAATTATTTCTATTTCACCTACAGGTGTTCTTATTTCCGCAAGGTTTGAAGGTTCTTTTTCTTTAACTCTGTATGCATTTAAACATTCAATCAATAGACAAGGTTGATCACTATCCAGCATTGTATTATAAAACCCAGCTGCTTTAGTCATATTTCTAGGGACTAAAACGTATATACCTCTTAAGAAATTAACGATTCCACCTAAAGGAGAACCTGAATGCCAAATACCCTCTAATCTATGACCTCTTGTTCTAATAATCATTGGAGCTTTTTGCTTTCCTTTAGTTCTATAGTGAAGTGTAGCCAAGTCATCACTCATAATTTGGATAGCATATAATAAGTAATCTAAGTATTGAATTTCAGCAATTGGTCTTAGACCTCTTAATGAAAGCCCAATTCCTTGCCCAATTATAGTAGCCTCTCGAATACCAGTATCAGAGACTCTTACATCTCCATATTTATCTTGTAAGCCTTCTAAACCTTGGTTTACATCGCCGATCTTACCGGTATCTTCACCAAATATTATTACATTTTTTTTTGTATCTAATATGTTATCAAAATTATTTCTTAAAATAATCCTTGCATCAACATCTTTACAATCAGGGTTATACTTTGGTTTTACTTCCTTTATTTTTAGAGGACTATATATTGATTCGCTGTAAAGGTGCGAGCTGTAATCAGAGTAATTAATATTATCGTTAGAATTTATCCAATTAACTAGTTCTTTTTTTACATTTAAATCGACTTTATTTAAGTTATGTATGACTTTTCTAGCTGTAGATATTATATCTTTTTTATTAGGCTCAGAAATAATTGTTAATGAATCGATTAATGTTTTTATTTTAACAGAAATAAATTGACTATCTATTTTGTGTACTATGTTTAATAGTTCATCTCTGTTTTTCTTATTTGCAGACATAATAGCTTTCCAAGCTTTAGCTTTGTCTTCTTTAACTTGTATTTTTATTACTCTTTCTAACTCTAATAACTCATCATTGGTGCTTATATTATTAGAAATTATCCACTCTCTCATTTTAGAATTACAATCGAAACGCTTTTCCCAATCTAAACGATCAACATCTTTATACCTCTCATGAGATCCAGAAGTAGAATGCCCTAGGGGTTGAGTAAGGTCAGTAACATGAATTAAAATGGGTATATGATTTTCTCTACAAGTTTTTTCAGCTTTCTCATAAACTTTAATCAAGTTAACATAATCCCATCCTTTGACTTCCATTATCTCATATCCGTTCTTTGTATTTGTTTTTTGAAATCCTTTTAGTATTTCAGAAATATTTTCCTTTGTAGTGTGGTGTTTAGCATGTACAGATATTCCGTATTCATCATCCCAAATACTTGTAATCATGGGAACTTGTAATACGCCAGCAGCATTGATAGTTTCAAAAAACAACCCTTCACTTGTACTAGCGTTTCCAATGGTTCCCCATGCAATTTCATTTCCGTTTTTAGAAAACTTTTTGAAATCAAAGTCTTTGTTATGTCTATATATTTTTGAAGCCTGAGCCAAACCTAATAATCTAGGCATTTGACTAGCTGTAGGAGATATGTCAGAACTTGAATTTTTTTGTGCAGTTAAATCTTTCCATTCATACTGATCATCTAAGCTGTGAGTAGTGAAATGTCCACCCATTTGTCTTCCAGCACTCATTGGATCATAATCTAAGTCAGTGTGAGCATATAAACCAGCAAAAAATTCTAAAGATGTTAGCTTTCCAATAGCCATCATAAAAGTTTGATCTCTGTAATAGCCAGATCTAAAGTCACCATTTTTAAAAGACTTTGCCATTGCAAGTTGAGGAACTTCTTTTCCATCTCCAAAAATTCCAAATTTAGCTTTTCCAGTTAAAACTTCTCTTCTTCCAAGAATACTACATTCTCTACTTGTAACAGCAATTTTATAATCATCAATAACTTCATCAACAAAATCTTTGTAGGATAATACTGGATTAGCATCTTTGGAAATTTTCATCATTAATTAAGGTGATTAAGATTTTGCAAATGTAGTTAATCTATACCTTTTACGCAATCTCAGTAATCAACTTTAGTACCATTTCCTTCTAAATAATCCTAAAAGCACATCAGGTTCAAATGTGAATAAAAATCTAATTTTTTCGTTATAATTTGGGCTTTTAATTTCAAGTCCATTACTTGATTTAATCGGAAAGTAAATCTCAAAATAATCAGCAATAATATTGAACCTAATACCAGAGTCAAAAACTGTTCTAAATGAGTTATTTATTTTGGAATTTAAAACCCCTAAATCGACATAAAATAATAAGTTCTTCCATAATGTAGTACTCAAGTTAATTGTTGAAATAAAGTTATTACTGCGAGGGTTGATTAATTTCGATTTAAACCCGCCTTCAGCCATAATAATTTGTTGACTAAAAAATCCATTATTTTCAGATCTTCCATAGTAATTATAATCATATAAATAATCAGTAGGACGGTCCAAAGAAAAATCAAAATAATCATTGTTACTATTTTTATTTGAAATAAAATATCCTGTGAACGATCGAATGTTTAATTCCCTGTTATTTTTAAATAATTTTCTAAACTCATAGCTAAATGATATTTTAGAAAAACTTTTTGAAATTTGATAATCTAAAAACCATTTCTTGTGATCTATCACACCTGATTTTAAATTCATATATTTTACATTAAATATTTGATACTCTGGCGTGATGTCTGTATTTCCATTATTTGATATTTTTAAAAATCTAACATTCAATGAATTTAATTTGTTATTTCTAAGATTTGAACTTTCTCTGAAGTTAAAATTGATAAATGGAGTATATATTTTTGCTAATGAATTTTGATCATAAGAACTAATATTCCCATACAAACCATAGTTTATCATAAATAGATCTTTATTTCGAATATTCTTTGTTTTGTATATTATTGCTGATCCTGAAAGTTCTTTGGAATTTACACTATATAAGGGTTTAAATTTATAATTAAATTCCTTTTTTAAAATAGATCTATTATTAATTTGGGCGCCAATATTTATTCCATCGTATATATTTTTATAGCTTACAATTGGTGTGATATAAATATGATTGAAATCAGGATCTTCAATATCTTTGCCTATTTTCAACTTAAGTGGCTTAGATTTTAAATTATTTGATTCTTTATTCATTTTAGAAAAATAATTTAAATGATCTATAGTTTTAAGTTTTAAAATAGAATCAATGTATGATTTTTCATAATCAAATTTTCTCTTTAATTCATTTTTAAAATAATAAACTGAGTTTTGATTTTTTGATTTTAAAGTATTTTTAATAATCACAGAAAATTCATCTTTTTTGTTTTTTGAAAGAATATCATAAAAAATCAAACCTGACTTGTGTTTGTTAGCTATTTTTTCATTGAATTTTAATAATGAATCTTTAGGTGTATCTAAACTCTGAGTGTTATTAATCCTATCCATATGAGAAACACTAAGAAAGTATTTTTCATTGTACTTTAATTTTGAAGCGTACAAGGTTTTCAAACCTGGATATTTAGATAAATTTCCAGCCAAAGTAATATTTGGGTATTTCTTTTCTACATATTCAATCAACATATAGGTTTGAATTCCGTCCTTTATCCAGTAATCTTCTCTTGGATTAATTAATAACGAATTATCTAAAACTTTACTAAGTAAAACTTTAAGTAATTGTAGTTCATATATAAATTCATTTGGATATACTTCTAAAATTTCATTTAATATATTTAAATCATATATTTTATTTTCTTTAAAATCTGTCTTGCTAAGAAGAATTTTATGATTTAAACTTAGATCTAATTCATTTTTTAAAAAATCTACAACTTTAGCATTGCTTATCTTAACCTGATCTTCAGTTATTTTTTCGATTATTTTAAAATAGTTACTGTAAATGTTTTTTAAACCTGTTAATTTCTTAAAAGTTTTTTCTTTTTCAATATATATCTTTGGATCATTTAGGTTTTTCGACTCCCAGTATGAGTAATTATAACCATCTTTTATTAATTCATTTTTTCTTTGTTTTAGTTCTGTTGAAATTTTATAATTTTCAGGAATTTTAATTTCTAATTCGGTAATATTATATTTAGAGTTTGGAATATCGTTTAAATTTTTATTACTGTAAAAGGTCCACCTATCAATTTTCAAAGATGGAGCTAAATGCCAGTATTGTAAATAATATTCATTTGACTTAGTGTATCCATACCCCGTAAATTTTTTACTCGGAATCTTAATATTATATTCAACTTTGACAACTGAACTTGTTGAGTCAAGCTTTACAGCTATAACATCTTGATTAGATTCTAGTCGAAAAAAATTTAATTTATCACCATTACCATTTTTAATAGATTTTATATTAGTGAATCCTCGTTCTTTATTTTTTGCTAAATGAAAGATTTTATTGTATTCTTCTGAAAAACTTTTAGCCAAAGGAGTTTGTTTAGAAATAAAACTATTATTCCAATCTAGAAGAAATATTAAGTCTTCCTTGATATTATTTGATTGAATTACTTCTATTTCTTGATTTACTTCTAGAACATTAGATAATGTGTCTAACTCAACAAAAATCTTTATGTCATATTGACTAAATAATAAAACTGTGTATAGTGAAAGTATTGGGGTTAGAATTTTTTTCAAAATGTAGTTTTTTAAAAGTTCGGACTAAGACCATAACTTTTATGAAACTGCTCTAAAATCTCAATTACTTCTTCTTTTGTGTCAACCAAGTGAATCAAATCTAAATCTTTTTTACTAATATTATTTGTTTCATCTAAAAGAGTTTGTTTAATCCAATTTAATAAACCTGACCAAAATTTAGTTCCAACTAGAATTATTGGAAACTTCTCAATTTTATGTGTTTGTATTAGGGTTATTGCTTCAAATAATTCATCTAAAGTTCCAAAACCACCAGGCATAACAACAAATCCTTGAGAATACTTCATGAATACAACTTTTCTAACAAAGAAGTAATCAAAATCAATTTTTTTATCATCATCTATGTAGACATTATCAAACTGTTCAAAAGGTAATTCAATACAAAGACCAACTGATCTTCCATTATTTTCTTTAGCTCCTTTATTAGCCGCCTCCATAATACCTGGACCACCACCAGTAATTACTCCATATCCAGCTTTAACAATGCTTTTAGCGATTTCAACTGATAATTCATAATATTCATTATCTCTTTTAGTTCTTGCAGATCCAAATATTGAAACGCATGGTCCTATTTTGCTCATTTTTTCAAAACCATTAACAAACTCCCCCATAATTTTAAATATGGCCCATGAGTCATTGGTTTTTATTTCATTCCATCCTTTTGGGTTTAATCTTGACATAGTCTTTTTTTTCTAATTTAATTCTTTTTTTAAGAACTGTCCAGTGTAACTAGTATTATTCTTAACAATATCTTCTGGTTTTCCTTCAAAAATAATATTACCACCTCTCTTACCACCCTCAGGTCCAATATCAATAATGTGGTCTACCATTTTTATTACATCTAAATTATGTTCTATTACTAAAACAGTATTTCCTTTATCAACAAGTTTATTTAACACGATCATTAATACTCTTATATCTTCAAAATGTAGTCCGGTGGTAGGTTCATCTAAAATATAAAATGTATTACCTGTATCAATTTTGGACAATTCAGTTGCAAGTTTAATTCTTTGTGCTTCTCCACCAGATAATGTAGTGCTTTGTTGACCTAAGCTTATATAACCTAACCCAACATCTTGAATTGTTTTTAATTTTTTATAAATTTTCGGAATATGTTCAAAAAAGCTTACAGCTTCATTTATTGTCATTTGAAGTACATCGCTAATTGATTTACCTTTATATCTTATGTCTAATGTCTCTCTGTTAAACCTTTTTCCTAAACACACCTCACATTCAACAAAGACATCAGGTAAAAAATTCATTTCAATTAATTTTAAACCACCACCTTTACAATTTTCACATCTACCACCAGTCACATTAAAACTGAATCTTCCTGGTTTATAACCTCTAATTAACGATTCAGGAACTTTAGAGAATAGGTTTCTAACCTCAGAAAACAAACCAGTATAAGTAGCAGGGTTACTTCTTGGTGTTCGTCCTATCGGAGATTGATTAATATCGATTACTTTATCAATATGTTCAAGACCTTTAATTGATTTATAAGGAAGTATATCTTTAAACCCATTATAATAATGGTTGTTCATTATAGGATATAAAGTTTCGTTTATAAGAGATGACTTACCACTTCCTGAAACACCAGTTACTCCAATCATTTTATTTAATGGAATTGAAAGACTTACATTTTTTAGATTATTACCAGTACATCCAGTTAATGTGATTTTTTTAGAGTTTCCTTTTCTTCGTTTACTTGGCTTGATTATTTGCTTAATATTATTAAGATAATCAGCTGTCAAAGAACTACTTTTTTTTATGTCACTTAATTTTCCTTGCGAAATAATTTCTCCTCCATGTTTTCCTGCAAAAGGACCAATGTCTATAATATGATCTGCACTAATCATCATGTCTTTATCATGTTCAACAACAATAATAGAATTTCCTATATCTCTAAGAGACTCTAAAGATTTTATTAACTTTTCGTTGTCTCGTTGGTGAAGACCAATACTGGGTTCATCTAGGATGTATAAAACACCCACTAATTGAGAGCCTATTTGAGTGGCTAATCTAATTCTTTGACTTTCCCCTCCAGAAAGGGTTTTTGCACTTCTGCTCAAAGTCAAGTAATCTAAGCCTACGTTAATTAAAAATTGTAATCTAGTTCGAATTTCTTTATTTATATCTTCTGAAATCTTTTTTTGATTTTCAGATAGATTTTTATCTAAATTATTAAACCATTCTAAAAGATCTGAAATATCTTTATTTACTAAATCATCTATATTTAAATTGTTTAATTTAAAGTTGAGTGATTCTTTTTTTAACTTTTTTCCATTACATTTTTCACATTTGACACTATTCATGTAGTTTTTAGCCCATCTTTTAATTGACATTGATTCAGCATTGTCAAACTGATATTTAATAAAGTTTACAATTCCTTCAAAATCAATATTGTATTCTCTTTTAACTCCTAGAGATTTACTTTCCACAATAAAGTCATCTTTGCCTCCGTGTAGAATCATCTGGATTGCTTTATTAGGAATATTTTTAATGGGATCGTTTAAACTAAATTTATGTTTTTTAGCAATTGTTTCAATTTGTTTGTAAATCCAAGAACCCTTTTTATTTTCTAAAACTGAGATTCCTCCATTTTCAATAGATTTATTTTTGTCAACAATAATTTTATCAATATTAACTATGTTAACAGTGCCAATTCCATTACAAGAATCACAAGCTCCTTTTGGAGAATTAAATGAGAAGTTATTAGGCTCTGGATTTTGGTATGATAATCCAGTGGCCTCACACATTAAATTTTTACTAAAGTATCTGAAAGAGTTATCTAATATGTCTACCAACATAATTGTCCCTTCTCCGTGGTACATCGCAGTTTTAATACTTTCCAATAATCTTTTTTGATTATTTATGTCTTTGTTTAGTTTTAATTTATCAATTACAATCTCTATATCATGTATTTTATATCTATCGAGTTTTAACCCTTTTACTAAATCAACAATTTCCCCATCAATTCTCACTTGGGTGAAGCCTTGTTTACTTATTTGTTCAAATAGTTCTCTGTAATGACCTTTTCTGGATTTTATAACTGGAGACAAGAGAATAACTTTTTTATTTAAGTAATTTTCTTGAATCAAATCTATTATTTGATCGTCAGAATAACTGATCATTTTTTTATTGGTATTGTAACTATATGCTTCACTAACTCTAGCAAATAACAATCTTAAAAAATCATAGATTTCTGTAATAGTCCCAACTGTAGATCTTGGAGATTTATTTGTAGATTTTTGTTCAATAGCAATAACAGGCGATAATCCATCAATTTTATCAACATCAGGTCTTTCAAGATTACCTAGAAATTGTCTAGCATAAGATGAGAAGGTTTCAATATATCTTCTTTGTCCTTCAGCGTAAATGGTATCAAATGCTAAAGAAGATTTACCACTTCCTGACAAACCAGTAATCACTACTAATTTATCTCTTGGTATGGAGACATCAATATTTTTTAAATTATGAGATTTAGCTCCTTTAATCTCAATTTTACCACCGATTTCTTCCATTATGTAAATCTACAATTTTATGATATTTATTAGAGCTATATATGGTGAATAAATTTTTAGAATCCGACTGCTTTGTCATCGCCTCTTTTATCTGCGCCCCCTTCTATTTTTCCGTCATCTAGAATTAAAATACCTTCAACTTTTGATGTTATTCTAGAACTATCAAAATGAGTTTTATATCCGTCAGCAGCTACCTTGTCCGTTATTTTTTTATCAAATCCAGTTGTTTCAAATAGTATTACATCAGGCAACCATTGATGATGAAATCTAGGCGCATTAACTGCTTGTTGCATGGTCATTTTAAACTCGTGAACATTTAATATAGTTTGTAAAACAGAGGTGATAATAGTTGATCCACCAGGAGTGCCTAATACCATGTATAAATCGTTATTTTTTTCAACTATTGTAGGAGTCATTGAGCTCAGCATTCTTTTGCCTGGTTCAATTTGATTTATTTCAGAGCCAATCAACCCATACATGTTCGGAACACCAGGTTTACTACTGAAGTCATCCATTTCATTGTTTAAAAAAAAACCTAACTCATCTGAATATAATTTTGAACCGTACGCTGCATTTAACGTAGTTGTAACTGAAACCGAATTTCCAAATTGATCTAATATAGAGTAGTGAGTGGTTTCATTACTTTCAGTAATATTTATTTTTCCTGGATTTAAGTCTTTGGATAGAGTAGGAGTTGAAAAAGAAAAGTCTTTCATTCTTGTTGATAAATACTCATCACTAGTTATTTTTTTGTAAGGAATTTCATTAAAATCAGGATCTCCTAAGTAAAAACTCCTGTCTGCATAAGCTCTTCTTTCCGCTTCAACTAATAATTTTATGTAGTCTACATTATTATGACCGTATTTTTGAAGATCAAAAGGATTAATCATCTTCATAATTTGCTCTAAACAAATCCCGCCACTAGATGGTGGAGCCATAGATATTATTTTTAGATCATCATATTCAAAAATAACTGGCTTTCTCCATTTTGGTTGATAAGATTTCAAATCTTCCAAAGTTATTATTCCTCCATTTTTTTGAACAAATTTAACCAATTCACTACCAGTTTTACCTTCGTAAAACTCTTTTTTACCATTTAACATTATTCTTTTTAATGTCTTAGCTAAAGCAGTGTATTTTATAGTATCTTTTTCATTCCAAACTTTTTTCCATAAACTAGATTTATCATACTGAACGTTTTCAGAGCCATTCCAAAAAGTTTTCTTGTTATTAATTTCTGAATAATACTGTTTTAATCTAGCTTCTTGTTTTTTTGTGACTACTACTCCTTTAAGTGCTAAATCAATTACTGGTTGAAATATTTCTTCAATTTTTAAAGTGCCATATTTTTCATAAACCTCAAATACGCCTGCAATTGTACCAGGAACCCCAACAGCTAAACCACCAATAGTGCTAAGCCCTTCAATTACATTGTTATTCTTATCAAGATACATATCTCTTGTAGCTCCAATGGGAGCTTTTTCTCTATAATCTAATGAGCCAACTTCTCCATCATTTTTTCTAAAAACCATAAAGCCACCACCGCCTATATTTCCTGCATAGGGATATGCGACTGCCAACGCTAATTCAGTTGCTACCATTGCATCAAAAGCATTTCCACCTTTTTTTAATATTTCAACACCAATTTTAGAAGCTTCCTCTCGAGCAGTTACAACCATAGCATTATTGGAAATCACCCCCGTTTCGGTGGTAGCTTCATTACAACTAAACTGAAAAAATATAAGTATTATAAATAGGTAACGATAGATCATGATTTGGTAGAATTTTCTTCTAAAATACTTATTCAAAATTAGAATTAAAACTATGATGTGTTATATTTGTAAAAAATTATAATAAATGACATTAATCAAATCAATTTCAGGTATTAGAGGTACTATAGGTGGGGTAGTAGGAGATAATTTAACTCCTTTGGATGTTGTAAAGTTTGCTTCTGCTTATGGAATTTGGATAAGAAGAAATAGTGATAATAATAAAATAGTAATTGGTAGGGACGCAAGAATTTCAGGATCTATGGTTCAAAACTTAGTTATGAATACATTAGTTGGTTTAGGTTTCGATGTTATAGATATAGGCCTTTCGACAACTCCAACAGTAGAAATAGCAGTTCCTCTTGAAAATGCAAGTGGTGGTATAATTATTACAGCAAGTCATAACCCAAAACAATGGAATGCACTAAAGTTATTAAATAGTAGGGGAGAGTTTTTGAATTCTAATGATGGCGTAGAAATTTTAAAATTAGCTGAAAGCTCTAATTTAAAATATAATGAAGTTGATGCTTTAGGTAAAATCTCTGAAGTTAAAAACTATATAGATATTCATATTGATCAGGTTTTGTCATTAAACATTATTGATGTTAATAAAATTAAATCCTCAAACTTCAAAATTGTTGTTGATGCAGTTAATTCAACTGGTGGAATAGCGGTTCCAAAACTTTTAAATAAATTAGGTGTTGAGGTTATAGAATTATATTGTGAGCCTAATGGACATTTTCCTCACAACCCAGAACCATTAAAAGAGAACTTAACTGATTTATCAAGTCTTGTCGTTGAGCATAAAGCTGATTTAGGAATTGTAGTTGATCCTGATGTAGATCGTTTAGCTTTTGTTTGCGAAGATGGAAGTATTTTTGGAGAGGAATACACTTTGGTTGCATGTGCAGACTTTGTGCTTGGTAAAACTCCAGGTCCTACAGTAAGTAATTTAAGCTCTACACGCGCTTTAAAGGACATTTCAGATAAACATGGATGCAATCATCAGTCAAGTGCTGTTGGTGAGGTTAATGTGGTTGAAATGATGAAGAAAAATAATGCCGTTATTGGAGGTGAAGGAAATGGTGGAGTTATTTATCCAGAATCTCACTATGGTAGAGACTCTATTGTAGGTATTGCAATATTTTTAAATTTATTAGCTGAAAGAAAACTAACTGCTTTAGAGTTAAAAAACGAATATCCTTCATACTTTATGAGTAAGCAAAAATTGCAACTTAATAATGATTTAAATTTCGAGGCTATACAAGATTTTTTAATGAATAAATATTCTTCTGAAAAAATTGATACCGTTGATGGACTAAAAATTGATTTTGAAGATTCATGGGTTCAACTTAGAAAAAGTAATACTGAACCTATCATAAGAATATACAGTGAAGCTAAATCTCAGGAATCAGCTGATGCACTAGCTAATAGTGTAATTAAGGATATTACTAATAAGTTTATGTAAGTTATTTAGATGGAGCTTTGTCTTTATGCTTCCATCTTTTGTGAGTCCAAGTATAAAATTCTGGAGCTCTAATAATTTGTTGTTCTACTTTCTTAATAAAGAGGTCTGATATTTCAAAATTTTCATAATCTTTTGGGGTTGTTGTAATTTTTTCAAAAGTAGTCATATAATATCCTCTTTTTATTCTCTCAGTTGCAAAAAATGCTATAGCTAGATTATGTTTTTTTGCAAGCATTTCAGCACCTGTATGAATAGGTACAGTAACCCCCATAAATTTACCCCAATGAAAAGCTCTTTTTAATTTTGGAGTTTGATCCGATGCAAAGCCATAAAGAGATATTTTCTTTTTTGATCTTGAGTTTTTGGCTATTGTAGCAATGGACTCTTTTGTACTAATTAAAAATCCATTAAATCTACTTCTTGATTTTTTTATGATTTTATCAAAATATGGATTAGATAATTTTTTATAAATACCATAAATATCATAATTAACAAATCTGTCGAGAATAAATACCCATTCCCAACTTGCATAATGTCCACACATTAAAATTAAATCTTGCTCTGTTTTTTCAAGTTCTTTTAAAACTTCAACATTTTTAAACTGAAACCTCTCTTTAACTTCCTCTTCAGACATTCCTGAAAACTTTATAGACTCCAAAAGAACATCAGTTAAATTTCGGTATGTTTTTAATTCTATGTTTTTTATCTCTTTCTTAGTTTTTTTAGGAAAAACTAAATTTAAATTATGTTTAACAGTTTCTCTTCTATATCTAATAATGTAATAAAATATGTAAAAAAGGAAATCAGATAATTTGTAAAGTAAAAAAAAATTAAGTCTTGATACTATCCAAAATAATGGATATAAAAAAATAAAAGATATTAAATGATTTAACCTATTAATCATGGAGCAAATATAAATATATATTCTATAAATTAATTTTAAGTGCTATTTTAATTAACATAATTCAATTTCATTACTTTTGCTAAAAATTTATTCGTGATTAAAACCGACACTATAATAGCGCTTGCAACTCCTCCAGGTATAGGAGCAATCTCTGTTATTAGGCTCTCGGGAAAAGACTCAATTATTATATCAAATAAATTATTTAAGCCCTTAAATAATACTGATCTTATTAATCAAAATACTCATACTGTTAGTTTGGGGTATATAAAAGATTCTGATATTACCATCGATAAGGTTTTAATATCAGTTTTCAAAGCACCAAAATCTTACACTGGTGAAAATATTGTTGAAATCTCATGTCATGGAAGTGTTTTTATACAACAAAAAATAATTGATTTGTTCACTGTTAACGGATGTAGATTAGCAGATCCAGGTGAATTTACCCTCAGAGCATTTCTAAATGGAAAAATGGATTTAAGTCAAGCGGAATCAGTTGCTGATTTAATTTCAAGCACAAGCGAATCTTCTCATAAAATTGCGATGGATCATATGCGTGGTGGATTTAGTAATGATATTAAACTTTTAAGAGAAGAGCTGTTAAATTTTGCATCATTAATTGAATTAGAACTTGATTTTTCAGAAGAAGATGTCGAGTTCGCTAATATGAAGGCTTTTGAGGATTTACTTGTTAAAATCATTTCAACACTTAAAAATTTGATTGATTCATTTTCACTTGGAAATGTTATTAAAGAAGGGATACCAATATCCATAGTAGGGGAGCCCAATACAGGAAAATCAACTTTACTCAATTCTATTTTAAATGAAGAAAAGGCTATTGTAAGTGATATAGCAGGAACTACTAGAGATTCTATTGAAGATGAAGTTGTTATAAATGGAATCAACTTTAGGTTTATAGATACAGCAGGTATTAGGTCTACTGATGATGAAATAGAAACTATAGGAATTAGAAAGACATTTGAAAATATTAATAAGTCTAATATTGTATTGTACGTTATTGACTCTTCAAAAGTGAATGACAAAAATTTAAATATTTATAAAAGCAATATTGATAAAATAATTTCTGATTATAGCAATAAGAACATATTATTATTAGCCAATAAGATAGATCTTGCTAATATTTCTTTTATTAATGATAATTTTTCTGATTATGATTTGATAACTATTAGCGCTAAAGATAATATCAATATAGATAAAGTTAAAGCTAAAATCTCCTCATATATTGAATTAGGTATAGTGAATAACTCAAGTTCTGTTATAACTAACTCTAGACATTTTAGTGTTTTAAATAATGCACTTACTGAAGTTCAAAACGTATATAATGGGATGAAAGATGGTATTTCTAGTGATTTGCTTGCAGTAGATGTTAGACAAGCTTTATATCATTTTGGAGAACTTACTGGTGAGATAACCAATGATGAGCTATTAGGGAACATATTTTCTAAGTTCTGTATTGGGAAGTAAAGTCTATTTCTTTTAATTATATATTATACTTTTTAATTTTTGTTTGATATTTTCAGAATTATTAAATAATAAAATATCATCTGGAGGAAAAGGTAAAAACCTCCCTTTTAGTAGTCTTTTATCTTTCTTGCTTAAAACTCTTTTATCACCTGTAAATTCAAGAAATATATTTCTAAACCAAAATTCACTTTCTAGAGGGAATTTTTCAATTAAATTATTTTTGTTGTCATAATATCTTACTTCAGCAATAACTTTGGCAGATTTTGATTGACTAAATTCTTTGGTCTTAACTGAAATTTCAACAATTTTATCAATTTTGATATCATTTCCTAAACTATCACTCATCACATTTCCGTTATTATCTAGTTGATAAGTGTAGCCATCTTTAATGTTTTTTTTCTTTGTATTTTCTTTTTCAAGAATTCTTTCAGGGGAGATAATAAAAGCTTTAAATGCTAAATCAATATAAAAATCTATTTCCCCTAAATAATTATCTTTTGCAGTGTGAAAAGATTTCCATTTGGAATTTAGATCATAACCATTAATATTTAAAATATCTTTTTGAAGTTCTTTATAGATTACAGAATTTGATTCATTCAAAACATTTAATAAAATATGGTCTTTCCCTCTTGATAAGCACAAATTAATTAACGATCTAGTTTCAAGATAATTTGGATTTATGGACTCTATTGTAATTAAATACTCATATGCATTTCTGTAGTCTAACCTGTCATCCTTTGAAATTAGTGATTTTGAAAGCTCCATATAATAATCTGAAGTTTTATATCTAAATTCTATATGATCATTATCATAATTTTCAAATTTAAATTTTAAACTATTTGATGAAATATTCATCAACTTGTTTTGTCTGTTGATTAGCTTTTGATATTCAAGGTATATTTCATAATAAAATTCAGGGTTTTTATCTTTCTTTAAACTAGAAATTTTATTTTGAGATTTAATTACAGATTTATTAAAGACATCTTTAAGTATTAATTTATATTGATCTTTTTTCTTTTTATTTTTTGTTTTATTTAGTTCATCAATAGTTTTGATTATTGCCTTGTCATATTCTCCAGAAATTACATTTTCATTTATTTTTTTTACTGGACTACAGCTAAAACATATTGATAGGAATAATATTATTACGTGTTTATGATTCATAACTTAAATATAATAAATATATGCTATTTCAAATTAGAAATAATAAACCAAATACTCAACAAATGATACTTCATTTAAAGAAATAAAAATTAACACTCAATTATAGGCATATCTTCTTTTTTTTAAACCAATTAGCTCAAGTAAAAACTAAATTTTGTAGATTGTAGGTATGAAAAAACTACTACTCCTTTTATTGTTTATTCCACTTGTCTTTGCTTGTAGTGATGATTCAAACGAAATTAGTGAAACTGAAAATTTAATTTGTATTGAATTGAGAACTGGTCAATATTATGCTGATGATGGGTCAAACATAATTATTCTTTCAAACTTGATTGATGATAGATTTGATTGGGGACAAGAACAAGATGGTGAACTTGTTATATATGGATTTGTCACTCAAAATAATTGTGAGTTAGATTTTACAGACACTTGGGGTAATTGGATTTTAACATTAAACGAAGATGGAAATATATTATCAGAGGACGGAAGTAAAATATACTATTATATTGATTAAATAACAATAATCCACATCTTCTTCAGATAGTTTAAGTAAAAACTAAATTTTGTAAATTGGGGGTATGAAAAATTTATATAAGCTATTATTTTGCCTTTTATTTCTCACCTGTAGTTCAGGAGATGAGAATGATTCAAATGAAATTATCGATTTAACCGTTAGTATATCAGCAAACTTAAGTTCACTAACTTTTGAAAATACAATGGTTTCCCAAACATCGATTCCAAAAGTGATTATCATAAACGCTGAAAATGCAACTTCTGAAATAACTGTTACTGCCCCTGATGGTTATGAGCTTTCGGTTAATAATACTTTTTCAAGTAGCATTTCTTTTCAGCCTGAAATTTCAAATGAAATATATGTACGCTTTGCTCCTAGTGAACCTGTAAATTATTATTCTACATTACAAATATCTTCAGAAGAGCTCGGTAATAATATAAACGTCAATTTGTTTGGAATAGCAACTCCACTAACATTTACATATCAAGCTTTTAATAGCCAATCCCTTGGTTTTGGTGGAGGTTTTAACCAATCTGCAAATCAAACTTTTAATCTACATGATGACCTGTCTGAAATAAGAGAAATAAAAATGTTTCTTCAAATAGATTGCCCAAATACAGGTTGTGATGATTGGGATCGGTTTGCAAATATAAAAGTCAAAGATCAATCTACTGGAAATTGGTACGAGATAGGAAGATACATAACTCCCTATTGGGTTGGCACCCAACAATTAAGTAGGGGGTTAGAGTTTGATGTAACAGATTTTAAATCTTTTTTAATCGGACCAACAGAGTTGATGATTTATATTGAAAACTGGACAGCTAAAGCAGATATAATTTCTGTTGAATTTGATTATGTTGCTGGAACGCCCGACTATCCTTATTATGCTGTTTCTGAAGTTTTCAACCTGCATTCTAATTCAATCAGTGGAATTCCATATGGAGTTGATCATAATATAGACTTAAATAAATCTATTCAAATGCCTGGTAATTCAGAAAGCTCACACTTAAGGACAATTATTTCTGGTTGGGGGCATGCAACTCCTAATGATACAGACGGAAGACCTTGTGCGGAATGGTGTTTTCGAACACATGATGTAAAAATAAATGGAAGCAATACTTTTCAGCATTACATGGGGCCAATTGGATGCTCATCTAATCCTGTGAGTAACCAATCTCCTGGAAATTGGCAGCCTGAAAGAGCTGGATGGTGTCCGGGAATGGTAGTTCCAGTGAGAACAGATGACCTTGATTTAAGTCTGAATAGCTCTACATTTTCTTTTGAATATGATTTAGAAGATTGGACAAGCAATGGAAATGGTGGTAATGCATTTTATGCTATTTCCACATATGTAGTTTTAAAAAGTAATTCTGAAATAGTTCCTGCTGTTATACAAAATTAATTTTCTTGCTCTAAAATTACTTCTTCAGGAATTGATGAAATAGTATTAATCTACTTAATATCTAAACAAAAGAACATAGAAGACTTACAACAAGAGCAACCTTTGTTTCAAATATAGATTATAGATAGTTTAAGTAAAAACTAAATTTTGTAAATTGGTGGGGTATGAAAAAAATTGATCGAAGAAAAGCATTAAAAAATTTATCAATTGGACTTAGTGGAGCTACTATACTTTCTAATCCACTAAGTGGTTTAGCTAACACTGCAACTAATTCAAATACCATTCCTTCAAAAACCATTGGAAATCTTAGTATTGAAAATCCTGTAACTGTTATTACTTTAGGAGCTGGTAGTAGAGGAAATGTTTATGGAAATTATGGAGTTCAATTCCCTAAAGAATTAGATGTTGTTGGTGTAGCTGAGCCCATTTTAATTCGAAATGAACGCTATTCAAAAAAACATAATATTCCAGAAATTAATAGATTCGATTCTTGGGAGCATGTTTTTAATCGACCTAAATTTGCTGATGCAGTGATTATTTCTACACCTGATAATTTACATTACGCTCCATGTATGAAAGCTCTCGAAATGGGTTATGACGTTTTGTTAGAAAAACCAATTTCTCCATCAGAAAAAGAATGTTTAGATATCTTGAGTTTAGCCAATAAAACTGGTAGAATTGTTGCTGTATGTCATGTACTGCGCTATGCTCCATATTTTATAAAATTACGAGAAATGATTCAATCTGGATCTATTGGAAAGCTCATAAGTATACAGCATTTAGAACCTATTGAACATATTCATATGTCCCATTCATATGTTAGAGGAAACTGGCATAATTCTAAAGAAACAACACCGATTATTCTTGCTAAGTCCTGTCATGATTTAGATATCCTTAGATGGATGATTGGCAAGCCATGTAAAAGTATAGCTGCCTTTGGCAGTTTAAAGTGGTTTAAAAAAGAAAATGCACCTGAAGGCAGTACAAATAGATGTACAGATGGATGTGCCGTGGAAAAAACATGTCCTTATTCTGCTTTGAAAATTTACAATAAACGTGATGGCTGGTCTTCTGTATTTGATTTACCTGATGACACAACTAAACACAAAGAATATATCCTTGACCAACTTAAAACTACAAATTATGGACGATGTGTCTACAGAATGGATAATGATCAACCTGATCATTATGTAACTTCAATGGAATTTGAAGATGAAATTACTGCTAATTTCTCTATGGAAGCTTTTACCTCATATCACGGAAGAAGAACACGAATTATGGGTTCTCATGGTGATATCACTGGAGATATGACAGAATTTACCCACACAGACTTCTTAACTGGTAAAGTAACTAAATGGGATGTTTCTATTGATCAAGAGAATAGAGGATATCAAGCTAGTGGTCATGGTGGTGGAGATTGGGGATTAGTAACAGATTGGATTAATGCTGTAAAAAATCAAGATACTAGTTTATTAACATCAACAATAGATGCATCAGTAGAAAGTCATATTATGGGTTTCATGGCTGAAAAAAGTAGAAAAACTAATCAAACAGTCCCTATCTATTTAAAATAAAGTCAAATTTATACATAAAGTTGAAATAAAAATTAGAAAGTAAATCAAGCTTTAACCAATGATAATTGATTATTTAATTAATTTTTCTGGCAATTAGGATGCCATTTGGACTAGCACATGAACCTAAGAAAGCTTCTCCACCCCACGAATCAAAATTAAACCCCATTACATAAGGAGAATACTCAATTTTTGTAGAGGACCAATAAATTAAACTTTCATTAAAATTTCCAAATCCTTGGGAGTGAACATTATCAAAAATAGCTTTCATTGAATCACGACTAGGAATAAACCAATCATTGTTGTCGTTGTATTCTAAATCACTAACGATTTTAAAGGCATAATCATCACTGCCAAATTCAAAACCATCAGCACTGTTATCATTTTGATTTCCATCAACTATCATTTGTGTGTTGGAATCACCTGAACCAATTTCAGTGTTTGTATCAAGGCTAAAAACATCACCCCATGCAACACTTCCTATTTGAGAATAGTCAGTTGCTACAATCATACTTCCATCTTCATTGTTAACATCAAATATAAAACCTCCATTATATTCAATTCCGTAAAGTGAACTAATATCATTTACTTCTAAGATATCTAAAATATCAACTCCATTATTTAAGTTTTGTTCAACAGTTAGTTCAATATTATATGCGTTTTGTGGTATTAAATCAACACTTTCGTCTTTTGAGCAATTCAAAGCGATTAAAGAAAAAAATAGAACTAGTTTAGTGTGTCTCATGATTTAATAAGTTTCATTTAATATAATTAAAATTTAATTAATGGTTTCTAAATCTTATATAACATTTAACTTTTTACCAACTTTAATAAAAGCATTAATTGCTTTATTTAAATGCTCTTTTGTGTGAGCAGCTGATAATTGTACTCTAATTCTAGCTTTATCTTTTGGGACTACAGGGTAGAAAAATCCAATTACGTAAATACCTTCATCCAGCAATAGATTTGCCATATCTTGAGAGAGTTTCGCGTCATAAAGCATAACTGGAACAATAGCCGCATCAGCTCCAACAAGATCAAATCCAGCTTTTTCCATTTCTTTTCTAAAATAATTAGTATTTTCTTCGAGTTTATCTCTTAGGGTTGTGTCTTTGGAAATCATTTCAAAGACTTTTAAAGAAGCGCCAACAATTGTTGGTGCTAAAGAATTTGAGAATAAATAAGGTCTAGATCTTTGTCTTAGAATCTCTATAATTTCCTTCTTACCTGTAGTATATCCACCCATAGCGCCACCTAAAGCTTTTCCTAAAGTTCCTGTAATTATATCAACTCTACCCAACACACCTTTTAGTTCCATAGTACCTCTACCTGTTTTACCAATAAAACCTGAAGCATGACATTCGTCTACCATAACTAAAGCATCATATTTATCGGCTAAGTCACATATTTTATCTAATTGAGCTACAATGCCATCCATAGAAAACACTCCGTCAGTCACAATAATTTTAAATCTATGATTTTGTTTATTAGCTTCAATTAATTGTTTTTCTAAATCTACCATATCATTGTTAGCATATCTATATCTTGAGGCTTTACATAATCGAACACCATCAATAATTGACGCATGATTTAGAGAGTCTGAAATAATTGCATCTTCTTTGTTTAATAACGGTTCAAATACTCCGCCATTTGCATCAAAAGCTGCTGCGTATAATATAGTGTCTTCACAGTGAAAAAATTCTGCAATTTTATTCTCTAATTTTTTATGAATATCTTGAGTTCCACAAATAAATCTTACTGAAGACATTCCAAATCCATGAGTATCTAGTGTGTCTTTTGCTGCTTTTACTACTTCCGTGTTATTTGATAGTCCTAAATAATTATTAGCACAAAAATTAATCACTTCTTCTCCCGTAGAAACTTTAATCACAGCATCTTGAGATGATGTAATTATACGTTCTTTTTTGTATAAGCCGGCTTCTTTAATTTCTTTTAATTCGTTTTGTAGATTTGATTTTATAGCTCCGTACATATTTATATTCTTAATCTGTTTTATTATATATTTCTTTTAACTTTTCTAACATTATAAATGTCATAGAGGTTAAATTATATTTTGGTTTCCAACCCCAGTCATTTCTAGCTTCATTGTCATCAATACTTTTTGGCCATTTATCAGCAATTGTTTGCCTGAAATCTATTTTGTATTCAATTCTAAAGCTCGGATATGATTTTTTTATTTCTTTATAAATCTCGTTTGGACTAAAACTCATTCCAGCTAAATTGTAAGAAGTTCTAGTATTGATGTTTTCTATTGGTGACTGCATTAATTCAATAGTTGATCTAACAGCATCATTCATGAACATCATTGGTAATTTAGTTTCAGAATCTAAAAAACATGAAAAAACCTCATTTTTTACTGCACTATGGTATATATCTACAGCATAATCAGTTGTTCCACCCCCTGGCATTGATTGATACCCAATTATTCCAGGATATCTAATCGAACGTATATCTAGCCCATATTTAGTAAAGTAGTATTGTGCCCAATTTTCTCCTGCAGCTTTACTTATACCATATACTGTTGATGGATTTAAAAACGATGACTGTGGTGTGTTTGTTAAGGGAGCTTTATCTCCAAAAACGGCAATTGAGCTTGGAAAAAAAACTTTCTTGACATTATTAATTCTAGATGCTTCAAATACATTGAGCGTCATTTTCATATTTAAATCCCATGTCCATAATGGATTTTCTTCTCCTTTTGCAGAAAGAATTGCAGCAAGGTGATAAACTTCCGTTATTGAGTATTTATTAATAATTCTATTAATTTCACTTAAGTCTGTTGCATCAATAATTTCAAATATCCCATCAAATTTAGTGTCTAAAAAAACATCTGAAGCAATAACGCATTCTTTTCCGTAGATTCTTTGAAGTTCTTTGGTTAACACAGAACCTAGCTGTCCATTTGCTCCAATAATTAAAATATTTACAGACTGCATATAAAAAT
>ENA-ORDR01000066-ORDR01000066.1-marine-metagenome-genome-assembly--contig:-NODE-66-length-53592-cov-8.017976_pt1 | contig 53592 bp, 40 predicted proteins | sample MGYA00240993_ERZ508538 | MGnify/ENA primary metagenome ERZ508538 (study PRJEB26207, sample SAMN05421999) | marine metagenome | isolation source: Monterey Bay, California, USA | place: USA:Monterey Bay... | reverse complement strand
ATTTATCATCGTGGCGCTATTTTAAAGTGCCACAGAGACCGACTCGCCACACATATTATTGGCACGATTATCAATGTTTCACAAGATGTTGATGAGGATTGGCCTTTGGTTATTTATGACCATCAGCATCGTCGCCACAGTATTTTATTGAAACCTGGCGAAGTCGCTTTTTATGAGAGCGGCTCTTTGGTTCATGGACGCCCTACTCCGCTAGATGGGGACTCCTTTGCAAACATATTTTGTCACTTCAAGCCTGTGGACTATGTTCCCAAAAATGTTATCAACGCTAGCTAGTTTGGCGATTGGTTAACTGAGGTTAAGCTTGAAAAGGGAATTGATGCTTTGACCTGTTGATTCAACATGGTTACCAGTACTAGGGCACGGCTGTTGCCATCCGGTTGAGAAAAAACTGCATTGAGCCCACGAAAAGGGCCCTCAATAATCTCCATCTCTTCACCCACTTTTGGCAGGCTGGAAGCAACAACATCAGCATTAACAGCTACCCGATCACGCAACTGATCAATCAACGATTCAGGCACTTTAATGGGCGCACCTGCTGTTGTCACAAAATGGCTAACGCCTCTGGTCGAGCGGACACTGGTGGCAGAGACAGAAGTCTCACCCAATTGAACGAATAAGTACCCAGGAAACAACACCTCTAGTGATTCAACACGGCGACTGCGAGAAATCTTTTCTACCTTGATCATTGGACAAAAAGACGTCACAGACTGTCGGTCAAGATTTTCAGCCGCTCGTTGCTCCTGCCTAGATTTAGTCTGCAACAAAAACCAATTCATTTTGTCGGTCACTACAGTTACCTACTCAGTACCGTTTTCTAGTAAAGCTAAAACTTCTAGCTCCTTCTGCTTTAATAATAGCTCATCAGCCCTTGTCTCGACATTCAAGCGAACTACCGGTTCGGTATTGCTCATTCGCAAATTAAAACGCCAATCAGTAAATTCCATTGAGACTCCGTCTATCTCATCAACCAATAGAGCCTCGGTTTCATAGTGCTCGCGCACCCTAGCAATAGCCGACGTCGGGTCAGCAACTGCGCGATTTATCTCACCGGGGGAAGGATAAGCAAGCATCATGGCATTGACTAACTCGGATAAAGGCTTGCCACTAGAGCTCATTAGCTCCATGACTAATAACCAGGGAATCATACCGCTGTCACAGTAAAAGAAATCTCTAAAGTAATGGTGAGCGCTCATCTCACCACCATAGACTGCGTCCTCTAGACGCATTCGTTCTTTAATAAACGCATGGCCAGTTTTAGACTGAACTGCCTCTCCACCATTCCTTGACACCACATCAATGGTGTTCCAGGTTAATCTTGGGTCGTGAACAATCTTACTCCCTGGGTTTTTAAGCAAGAATGCCTCGGCTAACAAGCCAACAATATAGTAACCCTCTATGAACTGCCCCTTCTCATCCACCAAGAAGCAACGGTCAAAGTCTCCATCCCAAGCAATACCCAAGTCGGCTTGATGTTCTATAACCGCATCGATAGTAGATGCTCTATTTTCATGGAGGATAGGATTAGGAATACCGTTAGGAAACGAACCATCTGGTTCATTATGTATTTTGATAATCTCAATGGGTAAATTAAGGTTTGCAAACCGAGACTGCAATGCGTCCACCACAGGGCCTGCAGCTCCATTACCCGCGTTCATCACTAATTTTACCGGTTTAATGGCGTCAAGTTTTATATAGCCACAGAGATGGTCAAGGTAATCTTCTAGTATGGACACCCTCTCATAAGCACCGCGTTTGGCTGGGTCTACCACCCCAAAATCATTAGCCTCCGCGATTGCCTTAATATCAAGTAACCCAGTATCTGAACTAACTGGCCTGGATCCTTCTCTAATGGGCTTCATGCCGTTGTAATCAATCGGGTTGTGGCTCGCAGTGACTTCAATACCACCCCCCGCATTCAAATGGGAAGTTGCAAAATACACCTGCTCTGTACCAACCATACCAATATCAACAACATCGCAGCCAGCATCACGAATACCCTCACCGAGGGCCTTTTTTAAAGATTCACTGGTTAATCTAACATCGCCACCTAGAACCACATTTTTAGGTTTAAGAAACTCGGCATAAGCGCGCCCAATTCGATAGGCAATGTCTTCGTCTAACTCAGTGCCCAATTGACCACGTATGTCATAGGCTTTGAAACAGGTTAGTTTTTCCATGAAAGATGTCACTCCGAGGATGTTTAAAATCAAGTAGGTCAGAATCGATGTTTTAGAGAGCCGGCAGTTTAACAGATAAAGTAAAGGCTAATAAATTAATTCCTTAAATAAACTTAAAGGGATGCGATGGCTATTAACCCCACTGAAACAAGCTCTTAATCTACACATACGTGAAGCTTCAATTGACAAAAACAAAGGCGATTACTATAGTTCCCACCGCTAAATTGCAATGCTCCAGATGCAATCAAAACGTACTTATTACAAAGCCCAGGTGGTGAAATTGGTAGACACGCTAGCTTCAGGTGCTAGTGCTCTTACGGGCGTGGAGGTTCAAGTCCTCTCCTGGGCACCATATCTTTTGTTCCTCAACTAGGCACTAGCAACGCCCTTAGTCCTTGTGTTTACTGATGTTGATACCCCTGTAGTTCATTGTCAGAGGCACATTCACGTCTACCAATTTCTCTACCTCAGACCCACACAAGGCGCCCATATTTTTTAAAGCTATTGGAATTCCATTATTGACACTCATCTTGAGTAATATTCCACTGTTATTTTTTGTTTACTTAGTAGTACAGTCGCCGTGCAACTAACCCTTGTTCTCATTTAACCTTAGAGACGACAATAATCTAAAGAGGTGACATGTCAATCTAGCTCTGATTTGACTGTATTGGGCATTCAGTTATGCTTAGAAAAAATTATCTGAGGTTAGACCATGATCAATCTATTGAGCCGCTTCACCAAATACTCGGTTGTCCTCTTAGGTTTTTTAGCCGTCACTCTTTCACATGGTCAGGATGATAGAGCGGAAGATATATCCATCCTTGATATTGATGCGAATGGTGAGGTTGATGCTTTAACAGACGGTCTTTTGCTATTAAGGTCAATGTTTGGTTTGACTGATGATGTTCTCATCACGGGTGTTGTATCGTCTGATGCGACTGTTAGTGATGCTAACGACATTGACTCCTATATAACCAGTATTAGGGGCATGACCTATGGTGGGTTAACTGGCTCTCAAACAGGCGAAAGTGTAACAGAGCTAAGCGATGCATTGGTCGAAGATAACTCTATGTACATTGGAAATGATCCATCAGCAACGACTGACGCGGCAGAGTACAATCTTGCAATTGGAGCGACTGCATTAGAATCTATTACATCTGGCGATAATAATACGGCTGTTGGTCATGATACGTTATCTGATAACACTGAAGGTTATTGGAACACAGCCACTGGTGCCTGGGCTCTAGGTTTAAACACTACTGGGTTTTGGAACACAGCTTCTGGTTATGCAGCTTTATATTTAAACATCACAGGTGAGAAAAACACAGCCACTGGCGCCTTGGCTCTTTATAGCAATACTGCGGGTACTGATAACACAGCAACTGGTTCCGTCGCGCTGTATGAAAACACTACAGGCTATGGTAACGCAGCTACTGGTGCGGGGGCGCTCTATTATAATAATACCGGAATTTACAATACAGCCTCTGGGGTAAATGCTCTCTTGTCTAATACAACAGGTACTTACAATACTGCTATTGGTTATGCGGCTGATGTCGCTTCGGAAGATTTAACTAACGCCACCGCTATTGGAAACGGGGCTTCTGTTAGTGAAAGTAATAAAATAAGACTTGGCGATTCAAATGTCGTTGTCATCGAGGGGCAAGTAGCTTTCTCCGCCTCATCAGACAGAAGATTAAAGAAAGACATTACAAACACCAAGTATGGTTTGAAGACAATATTAGAGTTAGTGCCTGTTGATTATCAATTAAAATCAAATGATCTTTTTCAAGTTGGCTTTATAGCTCAAGACCTAAAGCCTATTGTGCCAGAGGCTATTACGGGTATTGAGGGTGATCTAGAAAAAGGTGAAACATTAGGAGTGACTTATACAACTCTAGTCCCTGTGCTGACTAAAGCCATTCAAGAACAACAGGCGCTAATTGATGCTCAAAACAAGGTGATACAGCAACTTCAAAAAGACATGCTAATACTCAAGCAAAAATAGGTCTCAAGGCTTTTCAAACCTGTGTATAAGCACCAAGATCTTTCACGTGGGTATCTAATGCGCTCTGAATGCTGCGTTTAGCTAACTTTCCCGCTCACATGGTTTGACTAGACAGGGTATTTAGCTATGATTACAGACTCAATAAGAGGATGAATATAGCCATGAGACACTCAATAATTATCGCAGTTTTGTTGTCAGCCAACATATATGCAAATGAAACAAATATGGAGGTGGTTAAGACTAAGCCAGTCTTCCGCAACATTTCAGTTCAAACACCTGTGTCATATGAGACAGAAGTTTGCCATGACTACAAGCGAAATAATAAAGGAGTTTTAGAGAAAGTCGTTGACGGTGCTTTTGGTTCTACTGGTGGCTTAGTCGGGGCAGCAGCAGGAGTGGCTGTTGTTGACAAGCTTGGTGGTAACACTGGGGCCAAAGTTCTAGGTGGATTACTCGGTAACAAAATTGGTAACGACGTTAGCTCCCAAAACAAAAATGTGGTCACCAAATGTGAGACTCAAACGAAAACAAGATACGAGACAAAAGATGTGGAAAGGCTAGAGCACTACCTAGTCACAGTTAGCTATGGCCTGAATCGTTTTATAGTTAAAAGAGATTTTGAACCTCAGGTGGGTGATTTGATCAAGGTTAATCTAACTGTAAATTGAACAATTACTCCAAATTTGCATATGACACGCTAGTTTTTAGGGAGGTAGCTAGACCTCGAATCGAGGACTAGCTATCACCTCAATGGAGTTACTGCCTTTCATAGCCTTTCAAGATCTGCACTTGAGTCGTATTTACGATTGTTCGCTTACTACCCACAGCAGCATTGAATCTTGCAAATGCAGGATGAATTAAAAGCTGTTCGCTTATAGATGAGAGTTCGGGTATTGAGCGAGCTCCCGTCCAAACCCAGTGTGAGAACTTGTCACGACCAAAATAGATAGCGCCCAAACCGTAAGAACGAAGGTCTATATCCTTGGATGCTGCTTTCATCATTTTCATATAAGCTCCAGCATAAGCTGCTTGGTCTTGAGGTTCGACGATGATGTCAAATTTTGAAAAGACCGTATCTTGAGTCCAGTCATTCTCATCAATAGGCGCTGCGCCCATGTACTGCATAACTGGTGTGGTGCCTGAAGCCGCTAACTCCTGCAAGAAAGTTATAGCATCTGGGCAGCTACGCATTATTTCTGCTGCTTTGGACTGATCATTAGAATTTTGGAATGTATTGATAATGAAGTGGGTTGAGGGATACGCACCATTAAACATTTCTTGGGCTAACGCAACATCAGCCGGGTACTGCTTCCCACAATCTGAAGCCCAAAATTTATCCATCGCAGTGACTACCGCAGCTGGATTACTCGCTTGAATGTGGTGAAAAGCATAATAAGGTCCACTATCTTGATAATCTTCGGCCCATGCGAAGCTTGAAAATACTATAGAAACTAACAGTGATAAAACTTTCATTTTATATTACCCCTAATATTAAAAACGTATGTCAGTTCAGTATAGTAGGGATCTTTTAGTTCGTCATTGAATCTTTTGATCCAACAAAGGACTCCAAGTTTCACTCTAAACCTTTGAAGGTGATCGCGTTTATAAAAGCTATTGAGACATAATTATCAATACCAAAGAATATGATAAAAGACTCTGATTATTGGTCAGAGTCTTTTATCATTTAAATTAAAACGTGTAATCTAATTTGACAGTAACATTTCTGGGTCGAGCATAAATAGCATCATAGGCAATACCATCCAGTGCTCCTTGAGAGGCTAGCTGAACAAACGTTCTTGCCAAAGGAATTGTGCCGCCAACTGTCTTGATACGCTCATCAGTCAGATTATCCCCTATGATGGAGACTCTCCATTTTCCATCCGAGCTTTCTAGGCCAAGTACTAACCCTAGTTTTGAATAGCCATCCTCTTTAATATTTTTATCTAGGTTGGTAGTAATGAAGTATTCAGATGAGTGATCAACATTCAAATTGGCGTCAAAAATCCAGCCATTTGCTAAAACGCTCTCATAATCAATTCCAATATTGCCCGTAGTTTCAGGAGCCATAATTACCGTAGCACCTGACCGGTCGCAGTAGATACCGTTGGTAGGAGCCTCGCCATAAGCGCACTGGCTATCTTTCCAATCTGTGAATTTATAATCTAGGCTTGCAAGTGATGCATAGAACTCAAGGCCATCAGCAATCAGATAACGACCCTGTATCTCAATTCCATCAAGTTCAGCTGCGGAAGCATTACCAACTTTAAATCCTAAGACACCGTCAAATACGCTAGTTTGAAGGTCATCGTACTTTGTCGAGAAAAGAGTAACATCTAGCTGGGCCCTGTCAGATTTCATTTTGTAGCCCCATTCAATATTTCTGGCTTCTTCTTTTTCAAACTCCCATCCACCATAACTTGAAACAAGAGGAGTTCCTGGAATTGAATTACCTCTGATATCAAAACCACCCGCCTTTGATCCTTCTGTATAAGAAATATAGGTCTGAGATTCATCACTTAGGTCATAGCTCAACCGCACCATTGGATCAAAAGATGACTCACTCCTATCACTACTAATACTATGAGGACCAACGTTCAAAACAGCTGCCCAAAGTACATTTAGCATAGGGGAACCATCTAAGGCAGATCCTGGAGGCGCTGATAATGTGAGATCTCGACTACCGTCTTTATCCTCTTGAGTGTAACGAGCGCCAACTGTCAGCCGCCAATCTCCTTCTAGATCAATGTCAGCTTGCCCGAAAACCGAAGCCATGTCTGAGGATTGTTCATAAATTCTATCCCAGTTAGTCCCAACTAGCATGGATACCGGAGGCCCTGCTAACGCAAGAAAAGATCCTAATGGAACATAATCTGTGACATCAACATCGGAAGATTGGAAGTATGCCCCTACGATGTAGTCGACATCTTCGCCGCCTGCTGAGGTATAACGCACCTCTTGAGACCACTGCGAGTATTTTTCTGACTGGCTTGTACCATCTAAAATCTGCAATCCGATATAATCAACATCAAGTACTTCATAGGTATCATATTCAACGAACCCTGAAATTGAAGTAATTGAGCCACCATTGGCTGTGGGGTAATTTCCAGTTAAAACAAAATTGTCCAAAGAATTTTCACTTCTAACATCACCACTGGCTCTTACCCAGTCCTCGTCTGTTTCAACCGCGATAGGGCCAGCGAAAACAAGTCCATAACCATCTTGAGGGGCAATTGCCTCCATGGCGTAGCCATGAGAATCGAAATCAGCTTGTTCGACTTTAAGATTAAAATCCATAGCCCCAACAGCCCACTCTAGCTGACCCCTGACATAGGTCTCATCTCTTGAAGGCTCAATTCTGTCTAAGTATTCATTACGAATCCATCCATCCATTTCTCTATGAGAGACAGTTAAACGTCCTAAAACAGATTCTGATAGTGGGCCAGATAAAACCAGCAAAGATCTCGATTCATCATGCTCAGACTCATAAGAAGCTGAAATTTTGCCTTCAAATTCTTCAGTCGGTTTAGCTGTGGTGATGCTGACGACTCCCCCTATGGCATTCTTCCCAAATAGAGTTGGTTGCGGTCCTCTAAGAACCTCGACACGAGCCAAGTCCACCAAAGGAACTCGCGCTAGCTGACTTCGCCCATAAGAAACACCGTCAACACTGAGTGGAACGGACTGTTCAAAACCTTTATTGGCTCCTGATCGAACGCCTCTAATACTAATCGAGGTATCTATCTGAGTCTCAGCAACATAAAAATTTGGTACTGAAGTCGCAAGAGAGGATAAGTTATCTACACTTCTATCTTCAATTGACTCTCCACTTACTGCTGAGACTGATATTGGAACATCCTGAAGGCTCTGCTCCCGAATTTGGGCTGTGACAACAATTTCTTCGAGCGTTTGTGATAGCAAAGTCGACATAGAAAATATACTGGTCGCCATGATCACTGCTTTTACTGCTATTTTAGTTTTAATATTGCTCATTATTTTCCCCTCGCGCGCATCTAACATTTATGATGATTAACTCTAATTAGGTCTATTTATGCAAGTATGCTCTAATTAGGTCTATTTATGCAAGCTAATATACTCAACTGGATAAAAATAGTCGGATGTGAATAATTACATGTAGAGGGTATTGACTCTTACTAACACTCAGTAATATTAACTGGCACCTCTAATACATGAATAGCTAGGCCACCTCGAGCGGTTTCCTTGTAGCGATTGTGCATATCTTCGCCGGTTTTTCTCATGGTGAGAATTACTTTATCTAAGGATACAAAGTGGGACCCATCGCCACTCAACGCCATCCTTGCAGCATGAATTGCTTTTACAGAGGCCATCGCATTACGCTCGATACATGGCACTTGCACCAAACCACCCACCGGATCACAGGTCAGCCCAAGGTTGTGCTCCATACCAATTTCAGCGGCATTCTCCACCTGTTGAGGTGTACCACCCATCACCGCAGTCAGAGCGCCTGCAGCCATGGAACAAGCGCTGCCAACCTCTCCTTGGCAACCCACCTCTGCCCCGCTGATTGAGGCATTTTTCTTATACAAAATACCGATTGCTGCTGCGGTGAGTAAGAACTGAGTTACACCTGTGTCACTTGCTCCGGGAACAAAACGCATGTAGTAGTGCAGTACGGCGGGGATAATACCCGCCGCGCCATTAGTAGGGGCGGTGACTACTCGCCCTCCTGCCGCATTTTCTTCATTCACAGCAAGTGCATAAAGAGTTACCCAATCCAATACTGTTAACGGATCAGATAGAGCGGCCTCGGGTCTGCTGAGTAATTTGATCTTAAGTTCACTGGCTCGTCGCTTTACTTTTAGACCGCCTGGCAATATTCCCCTGGTACTGACGCCATTATCAACGCACTCTTGCATCGCTGACCAAATTTTAAAGAGGTTCAGGTTAATCTCTTCCTCACTTCGCCAGGCTAACTCGTTCTCCCACATCAGCTGAGAAATGGTCAACCCTGTTTTATCGCACAATGCTAATAAATCATGGGCAGAATCAAAGGGGTATGGGATAGATGTGTTGTCCTCAACAATACAATCTGCGGATGCTGCAGCCTCATCAACCACAAAGCCACCGCCAACAGAGTAGTAAACCCTTTCTTGTATAAGATTTTTGTCCGCATCAAAGGCCGAAAACTTCATTCCATTGGGGTGATAGGGGAGTGACTTTTTTCGATGCAATACAAGGTCGTTCTTTTGGCTGTATTTAATAGAGTACTCTCCAGCCAACATGATCTTTCCATTAGAGAGAATATCCTCCACCCGCCTATCGATCGACCTGACATCGATCGTTTCAGGAAGCTCTCCCTCCAGACCCATCATTACTGCGCCAGGTGTACCATGACCCTTACCTGTTGCACCCAACGAGCCATACATTTCGGCTTTCACTCGAACAACTGAGCCAAGCCCTACGCTATCGCGCAGCCCATTCACAAAACCTTGGGCCGCACACATGGGCCCTACGGTGTGGGAGCTAGATGGTCCTATACCAATCTTAAACAGGTCGAAAACGCTGATTGACACCAAAACTCTCCTTTTAAACACCCCACGAGTGGTTCATCGCAAGTAATTTATTACTAATTAGTACACAGCACGAATAACACCGAGCTACTGTGGAACAAAGGACGCCAGTATGCGTGAAGTTTGATTTGAGACGCTGTCACTGATGCGACACCATCACTCAACAGAGCGACTAATAATCTGCAAAAAGCCAGATGGAAGGGATCAAACTCGTTATCAGGCAAGAAACCTAGGTCGCATAGGCAAATTCAGGAATCGTGCGTCTAAAGCGGAAGTACATAAATAAATACAAACTCATGGCCACAAGAGCCGCAGCCGAACACATTACAAAAACACCCGAGTAACCGAGATTTAGTCCGAGGATTGAGGCGGCCATATTAGGCCCAATAATCTGACCGAGGCCCTGAGCGCCGGGCATCAAAGAGGCGAATCTACCAGTTTTATCAACATTGGCAATGGTCGACATTTGATAAACATCGATAAAAATCCATAAACAATTAAAGGAAAAGACACTAATCAGAATGTTTTTATCGGTAATACCATTAGCAAGCATGCCAACAATTACCGACATAGTTATCAGGGTAACGAGTAGAGGCCTAAGTAGCCCATAACGATTACTCAATATAGTGGCAAATAAACAGCCCACTAAACTACAAAACGACGACCAGGTTAATACTTGCCCCACCCATTCAGAATCAGCTTGGTCTGCAGTGGCGGCCAATTCTATATAAGTCCAGTAGGCACCAATATTGATGTAAGTTATCACCATAGCAACCAAGCATAACCAAGGAACGTAAGCCGGTATATTTTGGTCGACTAATTTGCTATCTGATACCATTGATACCTCAGATGATTCTTCGGGAGCACGCGCGGGGATCCAGCCTATAAACGCCAGAGTAATTAAAAAACAAACTATAAATACCGTATAAATGCCAGACATAGACAGCAAAGGTAAGAAGTGCATTTCCAAAGCTTGAGAAAAAGCAAATGCAAATAACATAGCATTGTATGCCCTAGCCGGCTTGGAACTTGCACCTAAACAGGACACTGCAACGGCTGTATAAATACCACTTCCTAAACCGGATAAAAACCGCAACCAAAGGACCTGATCATAATCTACAATACTGATACACAAAGCATTGGCGATCACTGCCAATGACAGGCCCACCAGCACTAACATCCGCCTGTTGACCTTGGCGATAAATATTGCTGTGATTACCGCACCAACTGACAAACCACCCAGATCAGCACCTGCAACTCGCCCCACCTCCACCTCGGAAAAACCCAGTAGAGTGACCCAGGCGGTACTGATCACCGGAATACCCACCAAAACACCATAACCAACCAAGGTCATATAGAGGCTAATCGCAATAGACTTCCAGCTGTCAAAAGGATTTTTTAACCCAGTATTTAATGCGTTGGTTTCACTCATTACTCTGCCTCTATGTTATTTGGGTTGAAACTAATCAAGCCGGCTATCAAAAGCTCTAACAATGACTCCGCGAGTGTCAGCGGGGTCAATCACAGCATCGATTTCCAAGTGTGATGCGGCCTCAGTGGCTTTACCTCGTTCATACATTTGATCAAGTAATTGGGTAAATAGAGTCTCTCTCTCTTCTTTGTCGGCTACAGCCTCGAGCTCTTTCTTAAAGCCTAATCGCACCGCTCCTTCAAGGCCCATTCCGCCAAACTCTCCGCTCGGCCAGGATGCACTGTAAATAGGCTTGTGGAAACTACCTCCCGCCATAGCCATGGCACCAAGGCCATAACCTTTACGCAAAAATATAGTAACCAGCGGCGTACTTAATTTGGCACCAGCGACAAATAACTGCGCCATTCGACGCACCGCGGCCTGCTCTTCACTAGCGGGGCCCACCATGAAACCAGGGCTATCACAAAGGGACAAAATGGGTATATCAAATTTATCACAGAGAGTGATAAAGCGTGCAGTTTTTTCGGCGGCCTCTGCATCTACTGCACCACCAAGCATGCGACAGTCATTAGCGATCAAACCAATCGCTCTACCCTCGATTCTGGCAAAACCAGTAATCACAGCGCAACCGTAGTCTTTGGTTAGCTCTATAAAACTTGCAGTGTCTACCAAGGAATTAATAATTGAGCGTACATCATAAACATAACGCCTATCAGCGGGCATCATATCGCGCAGCGCGAGTTGGTCTGGGGACTGCCAATCTTCGTTATCTCCCTGAAAATAACTCAAACACTGCTTGGCTAACTCTGTCGCATGACTCTCATCATCTGCCACTAAATCAACCACACCATTTTCTGCCTGAATCTTAATAGGCCCGATATCAGTTGGTGAAAAGCTACCCAAGCCACCCCCCTCAATCATTGCTGGCCCAGCCATACCGATCCATGAACTTTTGGTGGCAATTCGGATATCTCCACAACCAAATAAGGCCGCATTACCCGCAAAACAGTAGCCGTTGTTTACTGCAATCATGGGCACTTGGCCGCTCAGGCTAGCCCAAGTCGCAAAGGTGGGTACATCTAGCCCGGCGATTTGTATCTTTACATCGGTGTCTCCAGGACGACCGCCACCACCTTCGGTGTACATAACCACAGGAAGAAATGAGCGTTTTGCCTGATCTAAAATACGATCAATTTTACGATGATGAAAATACCCTTGGGTTCCAGCAAGCACCGTGTAGTCATTAATCACAACGGCAACTTGAGTTGCATGCTCTCCGAATTGATCTCGATTAATGGTTGCTAGACCAGTAATAACACCATCTGCTGCGGTATCAGATTTAAGCTTCTCGGCACTCATTCGATCGCGCTGAGCGGCAACAGCTAACTGCCCATACTCAACAAAAGAGCCATCATCACACAGTTGGTGGAGATTCTCACGAGCGGTACGGTAACCTTTGGCATGGCGCTTAGAGACTGCTTTTGTACGGCCACTATCTAGGCTACTCTGTAATTCTTGATTCAGCGTATCCAATGGATTGCGAGTGTCAACTGCCTTAGATTGAGTCTTTTTTATAGCGGGGCTGGAACCAATAGACTCTTCTATCCGACAGATCTCATGGTCACTCTGAATTGTCTCTCCAACAATAACATTCACATCGATAACATTACCTGAAACAGGCGACTCAATGGCAGTCTGCATTTTCATGGATTCTATGGTCGCAATAATTTCGCCTTGCTCAACCATCTGCCCTATTTTTACTTCAACACCTACTATCGCCGCAGCCATGGGCGAGACAATAGAATGAGGTATACCTTTGTTACTTTTGTTCACGAACTCATCCACAATAATTAAACGGTATCTTTAGGCGGGATCAGAGCTAGTTTCAGCCACATCATCCAACCCTGTGTTAACACATAGACGCATCACTCCAGCACTCACTAGGAGTAATGCACTACCATAGTACAACCAGTTAATTCCAATCAAGCCTGCATTAAAACTACCAAAAAGCATGGCTCCCAAGACAAGTAACCTTGTGTACTCCAATTGTTGCATATAGCGCTTGCCATCCAGTGCCGCCCCTATTACCAAGAGGGTGTACGCTTGGGCAATTACAGTTGCCCAAAGCACCTCAACACTTAACACTGTCACCTTTTGAGCTCCCCAAAAATGAAAGAAGGATATCAGTACATATTGACTAATAATGGCAATACTAACTGTTGCGCCTAACTTTGGATCATATTTTTTAAAGTCTTCAAGATCAGACTTGGCAGTGGGGTACCGTTCTGCCATATCATCCGGCCGCCAGCCCGTGCGCGACCATAGTATTCGTAACTTATCACTCCAATTCGCTGTTCCCCATGCATCATGCACCATAGTGATAAACACATGAGTATTGGCCCATATTGGATTCCAACTCTGCAGGGGTGAGCGGATGCCATAGATCGGCTTCAGGTCTTCTTCCTCTTCTTTAAATGTGCCAAATAGCCGGTCCCAAATAATCAATAAACCGCCGTAGTTCTTATCAATGTAGCTGTGGTTTTGTGCATGGTGCACGCGATGATTTGAAGGAGTAATCATAAACCACTCAAAGATTCCAAGTTTACCGATATGTTGAGTGTGTACCCAAAACTGATAGACCAAATGAGCAGTGGCAACACTAACGTACATATATATTGGCATGCCGAGGAAAAAACAGGGAATAAAAAATACCCACGTCGTCAGAAAGCTCGTACTGGTCTGACGCAGAGCCGTACTAAGGTTATAATCCTCGCTCTGGTGATGCACCACGTGAGAGCCCCAAAAAAATTGGCGCTCGTGGCTAATCCGGTGAAACCAGTAATAGAGAAAGTCATACAACAGTATCGCCAACAACCAATGAGCATAAGATTCTATATTGAAGGCCCAGAAGGCAAAGTTCTGCTCAATCCCTGAAAATACGATAAGCCCAATATTTAAGAAAACGAACTTAGTCACCGTACTTAACAGACCTAGACTCATACTATTCAGGCTATCGTTAATACGATAGGTATTGTTACCCTTCAACCAACCCCAGGCCAGTTCGACCAGAATCAGCAGTAGAAAAAAAGGTATTGCATAGGTTACAAAGTTCATCGATTTGTTCTTTAACTCCGCAAAGATTCGTCTAACTTATGGCAAAAGCGCATTAATAGCAAAGGACCCTAACCAATGTCCGCCCTCATAGCTATCGTCAACTAAATTAGGCAGTGAATACGCTAAGTGCTTATCAGCAACCACCTCAAGATGACGGAACTGCGGGTATTGTCCAGCGAGCGCCGACAGAACCCAAGCACGGCTAAAATTAAGACCATCCAGGTGCACTAGTTTGCCATCTGTGCGATCGTATACCTCGCCTACCGCTAATTCAAAATCCGATGACAACAGCTGAGGCAAAAAATCTTTTACCCAAATCATAAAAAGTTCCTCAGGCAACACCCTACGCATCAAATCTAACTCTTCCAGGCAGGGCGATAAGAAATCATAACCACTAGGCTCCCACTCAATTGGGCAGTTTTTGTCCTCAAAATAAAAATCTTGTGCTCGCTTTTTTATTGCCACTTTTAAGTCAGAATCATCAAACAGTAGGGCATAATCCCAAGCAAAAGTAAGTCCAAATGCAGTATTAGTGTGCTCTCCTACTCTAATGGGATAAACCAACTTGGGTAAATGCGTCACATACTGATCTGACAAATGCTCGGCCAAAGGTTTGAGTGCCAGTGCCAACGGAGCAGCCACCGGATCATCCCAGGTGTGCAACTCGCTCATTAGCTTAAGCAACCAAGCCCAACCGTAGGGTCGCTCCCATGAACTATTGAGCTGAAAATAAGCAAGATCGGCAGCTACATTGGCGGGAGTAATGTGCTGCTGCAAAATAGATAGGGCTCTATCTCTGCCCTCAATATCTGGAAAGGCTTTTAACAAGCGTACCATTGACCAGTGACCATGCACCGCTGAGTGCCAATCAAAACAACCATAAAAAGCTGGATGTAATGCCTTGGGCGATGCCAAATCATCATCACTGTAAAGCGTCTGACTCAACTTGTTTGGATATTCAGTTTCAGCACAACTTAATGGCAACTGCATCAAATTGGCTGCCTGATGAATAGAAATTGAAGTTGAGTTATCTATCTCTTGAGAAGCTATGGCTTGGCTGGAAATAACAACAACAGCCAGCAGAAACACTTTGGCACAGCAGCGACCATTAATGTTCATTCATTCTTATCCTTTTAAGTGGTTAGCCATCTTCCTAGCGGCCGCAAGTTTCGATTTGAAGTTAGGATCCCGCGCCGCTGATGCACCTGGTTGACTAGAGAACCACACCATGACGGTATTGGACTCTTGATTAATATAAATAACCTGGCCGTGAATACCCACAGCGCAAAACTCGCCTTTAGCCTCATCCAATACCCACCACATATTATGATAAGAGGACCAGGGCTCGTCGCCATATTTAGAGTTTTGCATCATGTTAGTGCGAAGTTTGTCACTAATATTGAGTGTTGCATTCACCCATTTAGCCGGGATGATCTGCTCACCATTAAACTGACCATTATCACGAATCATCATGCCAAAACGCGCTGCATCACGCGTAGTGCTATTCATGCCTCCAGTCACAGCAGGCATAAACGCGCGATCAACAGCGATATAAGCATCATGCTCAGCACCAATTTTTGACCAAATATTTTGCTGCACAAAGTCTTGAAAAGGTTGCCCACTAACACGAGAAATCAACCACCCTAAAACGTCAGCGTTACTGGAGTTGTAATCAAAATTTTCTCCAGGGTCTCTCTTTAGATCAGGCTTGATGTATTTCGCTAAAAAATCATGCACGCCATAAATTTCTGCTTCATCTGGTTGCACATCGGCTGCACCTTTTAACCATCCTAAATTCAACGCAGGCGCATAATGAACAGCAAAATCAGAACTAAGATCGGTGTAGCTTTCTTTGAAATCAATACTACTGGCCATATCGAGTACGTGTTGAATAGTAACCCTCTCAAAACCACTTCCTTTGAGCTCTGGAATATATTTAACGGGGGAAGCTGACAAATCAAGTTTTCCGGACTCTACCAACAGCCCAAGTGCTGTAGTGGTCAATGATTTACTCATGGAAAACCAAATATGTTGGGTATGAGCGTCAAATTGTCTAAAATATTTCTCATATAGTAATTCTTGACCCCGAACGACTACCATTCCATCTGCGTAATTTTGGCCAAATAGCTCCTCAAAAGCCATTGTCTTGCCAGCGCTGTCAGGCACTAAGAAATTGCCAAGATTTGGCTGTGTAGGCTCACCTAATTCTAAAATTTTCCCCTCGCGAGGAATCATAACTACGTTGAGAGGCGCCCCTGCATTGCTGAATGTCCATTGACTAAGGGGGTACTCCCGATAGTTCTTCATGGTCGCCTGGCTAGATCGCGTCGGCGGAAAGCCTTCCATTACTGTAACGTAACTGGTCTCTTTAGCCGCACTCTTAGTGGCCACTAGTAAAATGGAAAGACAAACTAAAAACACTGAAAATTTTATTTTCATTAATCAAACCCCTGCAATTTTTAGATTCTTTTGAGTCTCTTATTATTTTTGTTAGTTGGCCTATCGAGCTTGGAAAATAGAGTACCGCCAACCTGTGCCGCTAACAAGATAAATAATATATTCCATTTTATTGCTAGAGGAACAATATCTTCGGGATAGACCCTAAATCTGTTACTTAGATATCCTCTTGATACAGTCATTGGCTATCTCATGTTTTTAACTTATCCTTGGCCCCATTGAGCACTACCTAACGTATTAGTACATTAGATACTTCAACCCTTTCAACAAAGGATAAAACCATTGAAAAAATTAATCATCCTAACATTGGCACTTTTAATTAGTGCCTGTGAAAAAACATCAGAAGATACTATCAACCAAATAGAAACTTCATCTTCAGACGATACTACAGCAAGCACTTACGCCGGAGATTGTGTCGCTACCAATGGTGAGCTTGTCCAAATTGACACCGTCGATCGCGACCAGTGGGGTTCAGCGGGTCTAGACCTAGAAGCTATGGATCAACGTTTCAGCCCGGGAGATAATTTCTTTTGCTATGTGAACGGCACTTGGTATAACAATTTTGAGATGCCAGAAGACAAAACACGTTATGGGTCATTCACCCTGCTACGTGACAAATCAGAAAATCGTGTAAAGGCAATTATTGAAGAACTGGCCGGCGCCAAACCCGATGAACAGACACTCGAAGGAAAGATAGCGGCTTTCTATAACGCCTATCTTAATACTGAGTCAATTGAAGCTGCAGGCATGTCTCCGGTCAAATCACGTCTAGAGAGAATTTCCAGCATCGCAAGTCTCGATGAATTAGCCACTGTGTTTGCAACCGTTGGTTTTTCAAGTCCTGTGGGTGGTTGGGTAGATGTAGACTCCAAAGATACTGCAAATTATATCTTTTACATAACTCAAGGCGGTCTTGGTTTGCCTGATCGGGATATGTATCTCACCGATGAAGGTAAAAATGTAGAAACACGTCAGGGATATCTTGACTACTTAACCCTCCTTTTAGGCGAAGCAGGATACAGCGGAGCTAAATCTGCAGCTGACCGAGTTTTATCGCTTGAGACTGAAATTGCAAAAGCTCACTGGGATAGAACTGTTGGCCGCAATCGCAGTTTAACCTATAACAAAATGAGTCGTTCTGAATTAATTGAACTAGGGGGCGCATTTCCAGTAGAGACTATGCTGGCCTCCCTAGGCTTAGGTGACCAATCACAGTTTGTTGTCCGGCAAGTCACTCCGGATGGTGACAAGATCAAAGACCTTGGTCTGAGCGATGAGCAGCTGGCGAAAATTTCTGGTGGTGGCATCGCTGGAATAATGGCACTGATGGCCCGCACAGAGTTGGATGACTGGAAAGCATATTTAAGCGCACACCTCTTATCAGATTTCGCTTCGGTATTACCTGCGAAAATTGATCGGGCCTCTTTTGAGTTTTACTCTAGACAGCTACGTGGTCAGGAGAAACAACGTCCCAGATGGAAGCGCGCCGTCAGTGCGGTGGAAGGTGCTTTGGGTGAAGGTGTGGGAAAAGTCTATGCCGCTCGCCATTTTCCAGCTGAAAACAAGGCTGCGATGGACCAATTAGTGGGTAATTTGCGCAAGGCCATGAGTGATAATTTAGACAATTTAGATTGGATGGGTTCCGACACCAAGGTTCAAGCGCGCGATAAATTAGCCAAATTCACCCCCAAAATTGGCTACACCGAAAAATTTGAAACCTATGACAGTCTGATGGTTTCTGACAGCGCTTTTGCTAACGCCATAGCTGCCAATGAGTGGGGCTATAAAGATATGCTGAGCCAACTCGGACAACCCATTGATAAAACAGAATGGTTTATGCTCCCTCAAACGGTGAATGCGTATTACAGCCCCAACCGCAATGAAATTGTTTTTCCAGCGGCCATTTTACAACCTCCATTTTTTAATATTAACGCCGACCCTGCGGTAAATTACGGTGCTATTGGTGGCGTCATTGGTCACGAAATTGGTCATGGTTTTGATGATCAAGGTTCTAAGTCAGACGGAAATGGTGTGTTGCGTAATTGGTGGACCTCCGAAGATAATGCAGCCTTTGTGGCAAAGACTGATGCCCTCGTTGGTCAATACAATGCATTTTGCCCGTTAGACAATGGCGAAGCCTGCATCAATGGACGCCTTGGGTTGGGTGAAAACACGGGTGATCTAGGTGGTTTGTCCATGGCCTATAAAGCTTACAAGATGAGCCTGGATTTAGATGGGGATGGTGTTATTTCCAAGAGTGAAGAGGCGCCAATCATCGATGGTTTGACAGGTGATCAACGACTCTTTATGGCTTGGGCCCAGGTATGGCGAACAAAATATCGTGAGGAATCGCTGCGTCAGCAGCTTATTCGGGGGCCTCACAGCCCTCCTTACTACAGAGTAAATGGCATTGTGAGGAACTTTGACGAGTGGTATGAAGCTTTCGACATAGGACCCGACCACGCACTCTATTTGCCTCCAGAGGAGCGCATTCGTATCTGGTAGTAATTTGTAATGGAATCGAGCAACAAAAAAGCACAGCTAGTTGCTGTGCTTTTTTGTTTATTCCGCCTTAATTCATTCGGTTAATTGACAACTTCCATTTCATCTAGCAAGCGATCAGCCTTATCCAGATACTTCATCACCCAAAGCATGTACCGACTATCAACCTGGATAGATCGGTTCGTATCATCGTCATAACCCCAGTCCGCAATAATACTTTCGTAAACACCATCAAACAGTAACCCAACCAATTCAGCGCGGCCATTTAATGTTGGTGACCCTGAATTACCACCCGTACTGTCTAATGTAGAAAGAAAATTAACAGGGACCGAGTCAATCTCTTTGACATAGAAATCACCGTACTGTTTTTGCTTGATCAACTCTAACTGTTTCTTAGGAGAATCAAACGGGTCATCACCAGAGTCTTTGGCAAGAATCCCCTCTAATCGAGTAAAGGGCTCAGCACGCAAACCATCCTGAGGTGAATACCCTTTTACATGCCCTACTGCCACTCTCAAGCTAGAGTTTGCATCTGCGTAAACCGGTTTACCCTGATCTCTGTTAAACGCAATAATCGCTTGCATGTATAGAGGACGAACCTTCATTAACTTGCCTGCTAGCTCTTTATCATCTCTCTCTTGCTCCATATTAGTGTCATACATTGCCACCGCATATTGAATAAAGGGATCTCTCGAAGCCTTAAACTCCTCAACAGATTTATCCATCCAAGCAAGCCTCACATCCAATTCGTTCAGCTTAGTTTTTGAATACATTCTATCCAACGTTCGCCGTAACTTGTCTCCATTAAACGTCTTACCCAACTTAAATACCTTATCAAACTCAGAAAAGCGCTCATCCATAGGCAATGCGGAGTAACGCTTTAGCATTTCAAATAACAATGCTTTTTCAACACTAGCTGCATAACGGCGATCAATCCGCTCCATGCCTGACTTGAATCGTGTCATATCACGAGTTTGGTAACCGGATTCCCTCTCCATATCATCCAGCAACTTCTCATTAGCCAGACGATATAAGCGCGTTGCGGTGGGTAGCATGGTGGTATAGCGCATGTATCCGACAATTAAGTCTCTGGCCTTGTGAGCCTGACTTTCCTGAATAAGCATATCCAGTGTTGCTAGTGTCTTACCATAGGTTGCCTGACGCTCAGCGCTTTGATCAATCCAATTAGCAAGTTCCGCTTGGCGACGTTTGCGATCATCAAGCATGGTGGACTTTCCATAGAACTCAATCATTGAGGTGAAATTTTTTGCATAGTTAGCTAACCCAGCCAACATGCTCTCGTACTTAATCCGCTCATCAGTACCCTCTGGCGCAGTCTGCTCAATAATCTCGATAAAACGCTCGCGCAGTATTTTTGCCTCTGGATAAGCCCACTCAAACTGGTTCTCAACCTCAGTGGCAGTGCGATATCTATTTGTACGGCCCGGGTAACCCGCCACCATCACAAAATCACCTTCACTAACACCTTTTGCTGACACTTTTAGAAAGCTTTTAGACTCATAGGGAACATTGTCAGCACTGTAATCCGCAGGTAACCCTTGTTTAGAAACGTAGGCTCGATAAAACGAGAAATCCCCCGTGTGCCGAGGCCACATCCAGTTATCAATGTCTCCACCATACTTACCAATACTGCCTGCTGGGTTATACACTAAGCGTACATCGCGAATTTCTAACTGCTTAATTAAGTAGTACTCCAACCCACCATGAAAACTGTAGACTTGGCACCTATAACCCCCCTCGCTCTCACATTCTGCAATTAGCAATTTTTCACGGGCATCAATGGCCTCATAGAAAGCATTTCCCAATTTACTCTCAGTGCCTGCTATCACTTTTGCAGTCACATCCGTCACCTCTTCAGTCACATAGACTCGTGACCCTGGCGTGGCGGGCAGCTCTTCGCTAAAGGAAGACGCTAAAAAACCATCTTTCAAAAGATTATTCTCAGGTGTTGAGTTGTGCAAAATGGAGCCATAAGCACAATGATGATTAGTAACCACCAAACCCTTGGGTGATACAAATGAGGCTGAACAACCACCTAAGCTAATCACCGCATTCATTGGGAATTCAGTCAATTTAGAAATTGATGTGGCGTCTATTTCAAGTCCTTTATCCGCAAGCTCATCAGAAATAGCGGGTAATTGATAGGGTTGCCACATACCTTCGTCTGCTTTGGCGGTAGAAAAAAGCATTAACGAAGCTGCCAGAGCCACCACGGCTCCAAGAATCTGTTTTGTCATAATATTAAGTCCGTTTTAAAGAATTTAAGTACAGTGTAAATTGCACTGATGGCGCTATGATAATCAACCCTCTATTAGCTTATCCATACCCCATTAGTGGTTTGGCAATCGACAGAATCTAAAATCATATGAATGATCAATCCAACACCGATAATACGGGTTTTTGGTATGAAGCAAAGAATCACATAAAGAGAAATAAACCAGGGCTGATGAAGCGGGTGAAAACCAATACTACAGCGACTAGCATCATAAATAGGGTTAGCTAAAAGATGATCGAGGTCCACCATCATTGTTGCCATCATCAGTAGGTAGGCCGACTGCCAGCGATGCCTATAAAGCAGGCCAACAACAGCGGCAGGCACAGCAAAATGTAAAAAAAGATGGAACATTAAAACCCTGTAACTCCACTGGGTATAGCTGGGTAATCTCCCACTAGCGGGGCACCCTTTGCAACAGTTTGTATGGCCGCCTCTATAATATCCAGAGCCTCAATAAAAACCTGTTTATCCATGTTAAGCGCAGGGTACATGCGCACCGTGGGTTCGGTATCACAAATGGCCCACACCCCATTGACTAGCATTTCGTTACGAACGGTTCGAGCGACATAACTATCATCATAGTCATCACCGAACTGAGTTTTATCGGGATGAGTAAACGAGATACCCATCAATAAACCTAAGCAGCGAACATCACTAACAATCGCGTATTTTTCTGGCCAATCTGCCATTCTCGACTGAGCGATATCTGCCAGCTCTGCCGCTTGCTCTACCACATTGTCACGCTGAAAGATCTCGAGTGTTTTCAAACCTGCAGCACAGCCTGCAGGAGTGCCCGCGAAGGTGCTACCCGCACTAGCACGTGGGTTATCACCTAAAATCTCATCACGCGCAGCTACTCCTGCACAGGGTTCAACACCCCCGGAGAGATTTTTACCCACGACCATCATGTCAGGGATAACATCGTAATGATCAATGCCCCACATTTTGCCTGTGCGGCCAAGACCCGTAAGTACTTCATCCACAATCATCAACCAATCATTTTCATCACAAATACGACGGATACCCTGGATGAAATCAACAGATGGTATCCAGTTGCCGCCCTCAGCCAAGCCTGGCTCGACCAAAATCGCAGCAATGTTCTCCGCTGGCACAATATATTCAGGAATGTGCGATTCTAAATACCAAAGACAATAGTTAACATATTGTTCGGGAGTCATGTCTGCTGGAATGTTTTGCGAATAAGGGTAAGGTGCCTTGATAACCGCTGCGCCCCAGGGCTCCATGTACAGGTTGTGCTCGCTAGTGTAGCCACTGATAACTTTGGTACCCATACCGGCGCCATGAAAAGAAGATGTAAAACTAATGATATAGCGTCGCTTTTTATAACAAAGCGCGGTGTGAACTGCAGACTCGACCGCCTCGGTGCCAGAAACCTCAAAAGTGAAACGAGGTAGTTGCTTGCCCGGCATAATATCTGCCAGTTGCTCGGCCAACTCAAATCTAAGAGGGTGCTCCCAGTGATAGCCATAGCGTTGATGAGCATCTTGCACAGATTGCAGAACTTCTGGATGGCAGTTACCTAAAGGGTTAGTTGCCCAACCGTTTTGGAAGTCAATGTATCGATTATCATCAAGATCCCATACATAATCACCTTCTGCCCTGTCCAGTATGATTTGTGCAGGTGGGATAAAACCTCTGGCGGCGGACGCCACAGCGTCGTCATCATAATTGAGTCCATGCCTAAACAGCGTTTTGCCAGCGTGGAGTCTTGCAGAGGTTTTGGGGCCGGGTAAGATGTAAGCCATAATCATACGTCCTGTTGTTAGAGGTGCCATAAATCACAATAAGAGTTGCTTATCGCTCAGCAGTGTCACACTATATAAGCATATAGAGGTTTAAACAGGCATTCAATTAGTCAATTAATAGGGCTACTATCATGGGAATCACCAAGCCTGATAATCATCAGGAACGCAGAAATCTTCTGATTGATGCCACCATTACTGCAATTGCCGAATTTGGCCTCTCTAAACTAACACTGGCAAAGATTAGTTCGATTGCTGGTTTGACAGCGGGAACTGTCAATTTTCATTTTGATAGCAAAGAATCTCTATTACTTGAGACCTTAAACTTTGTCTCCGAAGAATTTGATCGCGGTATTGCTAATGCTTTACAGAGCGCCGGGCCAGATCCTGCAAAACGATTGGCAGCTATTATCGATGCGTCTTTAGATCCTGAAATCACTGAGCACCGAAAAATGGCTGTTTGGCATGCGTTTGATTCTGAGAGCAGAGGCAGGGAAGATTATCAACTTATTCGCGGTAATTTAGATCGACAGAACTTCAAACTAATACTCAATCTGTGCGAACAAATTATTTCTGATGCTGGCAAACAATCTGACATCAGTGCCCGAGCTATTGCTAATGCTATTTCTGGTATTACTGATGAGGTCTGGAAAGAAATTCTTTTTGCCGGCGAGAGTTATGACCGCGATGACGCACGCCAAGTATGTCTGAGCTTTTTAGCTAGCATTTTCCCTTGGTGCTATAGCATGCCTGCTCTTGAAGATGGGCAAGATCACGTAGCCCAAAGCATCGAAGTGACCAGAGCCTCATCAGAGGATGCAGATGCCGTTGCTATATTATTTGATCAATATCGACAGTTCTATGAACAAAATAGTGATGTTGCGTTATCTAAGAACTATATTAATGAACGCATTAGTACAGACACTTCAGTGATCTTTGTAGCACGGGTAGATGAGCGGCCTGTTGGCTTTACTCAGCTTTACAGCACCTACTGCAGTGTAGACGCTGCATCGATCTGGGTGCTCTACGATCTCTACGTACAACTGGATGCTCGACGATTAGGCGCTGGAAAAGCATTAATGAATAGCGCTCTTGCTCACGCTAAGGCTTCCGGTGCATCTCGGATTGATCTTGAAACAGAGATTGATAACGTCAATGCACAACAACTCTATGAATCTTTGGGTTATGTGAGGGATACTGAATTTTACAAATATTCTCTAGAGCTATAAGAAGGGTTTTATGTCGAAATTACGTGCAAAACAGAAAGCTCAACGCCGCAAGTTGATCGAAATTGCAGCGAAAAACCTTTTCGTTGAGAAGGGTTTTGAGATGGCTAGTATTGAAGAAATTGCCACTTTAGCAATGGTATCACCTGCTACTGTTTACAATTATTATGGCTCTAAAGATGAATTACTGTTGGCTATTGTCGCACTAGGCGAGGTCGGTGTTGCTGAGAAAGATTCTGAATTTACTCTGCGAGCCGCATCAGAAAACCCTATTGACTTGGTAACTGAGGTTATTATGTCAAATGTCCATGACACTATATCTACACTATCCAGAGAGCTCTGGTGTAACGTTATTGCCTATATCGCTACAACTTCAGATAAGACGGTGGCACCTCGATATATTGATACTATTGCCGGAGGTCTGGGCACGGCGATTTTTCACGTATTAGAATCCTGTCAAAAACAAGGGAAAATCAATTCTAACGTTGATGTAGATTATCTTTCTGCTTTTCTAACACGAAACGAGCGGATCCAATTTTTAAATTTTATATACCTAAAAGATATGTCAATTACCGATCTGGGTAATTCTATTCGCGCAGATGTAACATTTATTCTAAGCCCCCTTCTTAAATAACCACAAATGCGATGATTCAAAGAAAAAATGGCTCACAAGCAATTTATATAGAGTAGACTATAACTTTCGTGTAGACTTTATCAAATTGCCTAAATCATAAATAAATAATGTAAGAGTAGGAGGAGATTAAGTGAATCTTTTCTTGAATTTTTTGCTACCAAGGGCCCGAAAATGAAAACTACGATGTCGTTTAATAAAACTAAAGTCGCTACAGCCATTGCCTTAGTAACAACCCTGACAGCTCAAACAAATTACGTATCTGCCGCGGAATCAGCAACCCTAGAGGAAATTATAGTTACTGCAACTCGAAGAGAAATGAATGCTAGCGATATTCCATTCAATATCTCTGCAATATCAGGAGAGGAGATAGAAGCTGCTAACATCACTGATTTTCAAGAGTTAATGCGCGCAATGCCCGGTATATCAGTTTCTGATGGTGGTGGCCGATTTGCAGAAAATAATAATGTTATTACGATTAGGGGGCTCAATGTTGATCCTGCGGCTACAGATCGACGATTTCTATCTGATCCAACAGTATCGACATACGTGGGTGATACACCTGTTTTTGCAAATTTTGTTCTTAAGGACGTTAAAAGAATTGAGGCTATGCGCGGACCTCAAGGAACGCTGTATGGATCAGGCTCGCTAGGTGGTACAGTTCGATTTGTTATGAATGAACCAAGTACTGAGGGACTGGAAGCCAGAATAGATACCTCAGTTGGAACAACATCGGGGTCACCTGGACAAAATTTCAGTGCCGATATGGTTTTAAATATTCCTCTTTCGGATGACTTGGCCTTTAGGTTCAGTAGCGGCATTATTGATAATGATGGTGTGATCGATTACGCAAATGTCTATGCGACAGACGCTAATGGGGTGCCATTAGCAGAGGACGATGATATCGCCTATGGAAAACCCGTATATACCAATAACAAGCAAGCTGATACCGTTGACGTTGACTATGCCAAAGCGGCGTTGAAGTGGGAGCCTAATGATAATTTTGAGGCCACGCTTACCTTTATGAATCAGAAAGGTGATTATGGTGGTCGGCGACAGGCCTCATCCGGCCCCGACGGATGGGGAGAATACTACGATGATTACGAAATCGGCGCAGTCATTAACGAGCCCTCATCTAATGAATCTGAGTTCACTAGTCTTGAAATGACTTATGATTTAGGATTTGCAACACTCAGTTCAAGTACATCGCAGTACGAACGCTCTTACGAAGGAATCAGTGACAATACCGGATTTTTTGCCGCTAAAGGCTGGTTGTATTGGTATGGATATGGTTACATGCCGCGTCCCGCCATGGCCGCGGAGCGCCAAAATTCTGAGGAAGCATTTGTTCAAGAGTTACGTCTAGTCTCTAATGGTGACCAGAAAATTAATTGGACTATTGGTGCCTTTTATATGGATCAAGATGCTTCTGCTGCGCAGCAAACTAGAGCAAGAGGCTTCCAGGAGTGGTGGGCTGCTGCAAGTGGCCCTGTGCCCTATCAAGGTTATCTTGCAGATCCTCCCTACAGCTATATCGGTCTCTATTATAATCCTGACTCTAATATTACATTTGACTGGACTCATGATAGAGAATTTACCGACTTTGCGCTGTTTGGAGAAGTAACCTGGAAGTTGTCCGACACGCTCTCCGCTACTCTGGGGGCACGCTATTTTGATAATGAAGACAGAGTAACCTCTCAAACCTCATTTCCTATCTGGTACGCCTATAACCCTGTTGTTGAGGACACACAGGAAGATAGTGATACCCTCTTAAAATTTAATCTAGCTTGGGATTATGATGATGATACGATGGTCTATGGAACCATTTCAGAGGGTTATCGTCGAGGTGGTACTAATGCGGCTCCGGTAAGACCTGATGTTAATTATCCTAATGATCCAGAGTGGAGTAGTTTTAGCAGTGATACAGTTCTTAACTATGAGGTCGGTATCAAGGGTCAATTAGATAACATTAACTATACTATTGCTGCATTTTATGTGGACTGGTCTGACCCGCAAGTTAACGTAGCTACGCCTTCGGGCGCCTACTATGCAGTAGCTAACGGGAACTCAGCAGCGTCCAAAGGACTAGAAACAGAGTTTAATTGGGCGGTGTCAAACTCTGTAACTGTATTTGGTGGCTATACCTATGTCGACGCGTCTCTCACGAATGATTTATATCTTCACGATGCGAGCGACTTAACCACGGGTAAGTCTGAGTTAAGAGCAACAGATGGAGCGCAACTCCCAGGTACTGCCGAAAATACCATTAATATAGGTGCTAAACATGAGACAGTTCTGGACAATGGCCTGCTGTTAGTCAGCCGTATTGATGGTTACTACCAATCTGAAGTAGAGAACTCAATCTTAAATATTGATCCCGATTGGGCTGCTACATTAGGCGGTTTTCACCTGTGGTTTATGTCAACGACTCTAGTAGGTGATCACTGGACTGCCTCTCTTGTTGCTAAAAATCTGTTTAATGAGCGCGGTACGGTCGCGACCTACAAAGAAGAGTACATGACGTCAGATGTAGCTAATGGTTTTTATGGTACAGGCCAGAAAGATTTTATCACCGCGCCAAGAACCATTACATTAAAGACTAGCTATCGCTTCTAATGGGACTTTTATTCTGGAGCTGAGCGACTCTCGGCTTCAGTATAAGTTCGATTCATATGATTTAGAATGTGAATCAATCAACCTGGAATAGTGAACGCTATGCATACCAACGTCATGCAACTCTACTCTCTATCTAAGTCTGCACTAGAGCAAAATGAGATAAAAAAATCGATAGATGCCTGTCGAGCACTAAATTCTCAGTTTCCAAATTTTTTTGAGGGCTGGTGGCTAGCCGGGTGCATTCATTTGCGCTTACAAAAGTCTGAAGCTGGTCTCATATCAACTAGTAGAGCGCTCGAGCTAAAGCATAATCACCCTCTCATCCTGATCCAAAGGGTTGAATTTTTATCACTCTTGGGGAGACATGGGGAAGTAAAGCAGACTCTTGAAACTCTTGCTGATGACCAGTCAGGAGACCCCGATATCCACACTAATATTGCAATGCTCTTATCAGCAGAGGAAATGCATCGAGCTGCTATCAGGCATTATCTTGTCGCTGTACAACTGAGACCAAAAGACGCACAGCTTTACTACAATTTAGCAGCCGCCTACAGGTTCACAGGTGATTCACAAAAATGCGAAGCGAGCCTAAATAAGTGCCTGAATATCAATTACCTTGATGCCGAAGCTCAATCAATGCGCTCATCCCTGCGTACTCAATCTGAAAGCGATAATCATATCGATGAACTGATTAGAGCTCATACAGACCGTGCCATTTCAGAATCTGATAAATCAGGTATGTGCTACGCATTATCAAAAGAGTTCGATGATTTAGATAATATTGAAAAGTCTTTTAGTTATCTCAAAAAAGGCTCAGATATACGCAGAGCATCCATGTCTTATGACGTCAAAACTGATGAAACCATTATGGAGGCTATTAAAAATCACTTTGATAGCGCCACTTGTAGAAAGACGATCTCTGTACGGCCGGGCATTCAGCCTATTTTTATAATTGGCCTACCCCGAAGTGGGACTACCTTACTGGAGCGAATATTAGACAGTCATTCATCGATATTATCCAGAGGCGAGCTGGATATCTTTGGTGTCGAAATGGCAAAAGAAGCATCAATACACACTAACAAGAGCAATCCATCTATTCTTGACTTAATTAGCCAGTCAAAAAATATTGATCTAGATTCTCTAGCAGACCGATACCTTAGTAAGGCCGCGCCAGCAAACAACAGCGGCAGTTATTTTATCGATAAGTTACCGTTGAACTTTTTGTATGTTGGCCTTATTCACCGCGCCTTGCCTGAAGCTAAAATCATCAACCTAACTCGACACCCTTTAGCTTCGTGTATGGCGATGTATAGGCAGCAATTTAGAGACATATATCCATTCTCATATGATCTCACTGATCTTGGTCATTACTTTGTCGCCTACCACAGGTTGATGTCTCATTGGAATTCGGTCTTGCCTGGCGTGATCCATTCGGTCAGCTATGAGAATCTTGTTATTAATACAGAAAAAGAAACTAAACGAGTCCTAAAGTTTTGTGATTTAACGTGGGAACCTAGATGCCTCAGATTCTATGAGAATGAAGCGCCATCCACTACGGCGAGTGCCACTCAAGTTAGGCAGCCAGTTTATAACAGATCAATCAATCAATGGCGAAAATACACCCATCATCTTGATGACCTAAGCGCAATTATAGCCAAGGCAGGCATCGATGTTGAGTAATCTAGTACGTATGTTTCACCCCCGGAACTGGTATCCAACCAGCTTTATCTTGATGATGATGCTCAGCACTCTTAGTACCGCTAATACGGAAATTCAAGTCTCTATTGGCGAGTCAAGTATCATGCAATTTCAAGTCTTACAGGATGCCTTTAAGTACACTCGGACAACGGGCAAAAAGTTAGGCCAGCTACCCCTAACTGAATTTGACATAGTTATCGCTGATGATGGTCGTGTAATCCCCTCCACTAGGGGCCTGCACGTCACACAAAATGAATATTGGGATATAATCTTTGAACCAGGCAGTTGGTACCTTCAAGACGAAAAAGTCAGTGTTGTACTCCCCTTTGCTCTGATTGAAAAAAATGCGAACTGTACTCATCAGGGCATAATAATTATAGAAAACAATACCGCCGGCTATCAAATAGCGTCTGAAACATGTCAATACTTTCAGTTTAATGTCCTCGGGAGGAGCGATATTCAACTGACAACCAAAATTAAAGACTCCATTGATGCTGTTATCGCTTCCCATATGAATGAACGAGACAGTCGATTACCAGAAAAATCTATCATTGATATTTCCATAGACTATCCAGCATTAGATCCAGTTGTTTTCTCACAGCCAGACTATATTGAATCATCATCGATGAGCATATTTGGTGCAGTGATAAATGGCACACACTACACCAGTGATTGCCCAACTCGAGCTTCTACCTTCCCTGACTGCTCGCATTTTCCGCTACCTGCTTACTCACTATCAAAATCTATTATTGGAGGTATTGGGTTAATGCGATTAGAGGCACTTTACCCAGGCACTACTGATCTTTTCGTTAAAGATTTAATTCCTGAGTGCTCAGCATGGGGTGAGATTACCTTGAGTCACTTGCTCAATAACACTACAGGGCGTTATGGAAGTAACAACCCCCATCACGATGAAGACAATCATCTCGCTTCCTTCCTTAATAAAACCTCAGCCAAAGCAAAAACAGAGCATGCATGTAAGCGCTATAGAATTAAACAAAAACCAGGTGAACAGTGGGTTTACCATACAACTGAGTATTGGTTACTAGGCGTGGCAATGCAGAACTTTTGGCGTAAAAAGCATGATGAAAAATCAGACTTTTATACGGATGTCTTAAACCCACTTTGGCGGGAGCTTGGATTATCGCCACTACTGGATGAACCCCATCGTCAGACAGGTCAGCCACTTACCGGTTGGGGGCTTACATTGCTACGCAGTGATATAGCCATAATTGCGAGCATGTTATCCCTTGAAAAATCAGTTTTTACTCGCCACTTAGATCAATCTATGTTCAAAAAAGCTATGCAAAGAGAGGCCTCTGATCGTGGGTCTGTCGCTGGCTCTGAAACTCTTCGCTTTCAAAATGGTTTTTGGGCTTGGGATGCTAGTTCTGTTTTAGAGTGTAAAGAAGAAAAATGGCTCCCTTTCATGTCTGGTTATGGTGGTATCAGCGTTGTACTGCTTCCAGATGGAGATGTGTATTACTACTTTAGTGACGGTGGTATTTTTCGCTTCGCTGAGGTCATAGAACATTTAAACAGCACTAACCCTATCTGCTAAGGAACTCTTATGACTTTAAAAATAACCAATGAAAATGAGGCAACCAGAATACCAAAAGCCTCCAAAGACGGAATTATTGTCGCTATTTTCTTGGCGTTTTTAGCTACAGCTGGATTATTTTATGTCAACTTAGGTGGTGCGTTTCTGTCTGCGTTCGTAGATGGGCTTGGAATTAGCCGTGAGTCAGCCGGCTATATTACTAGCGCCAATAAATACGGTGCTGCTTTTGGTGCTCTGCTAGCTACTTTTATTGTTAAGCACATAAGATGGCGGAAATCCGCCTGTGTCACCTTGTTGATACTAATCGGTGTGGACATTTTATCCTTTTCTCTATCTGATCCAAATGTGTTAATCGCTGTCAGGTTTGTCCATGGCACTATAGGTGGATTCTTAGTAGGTTTAGGATTTTCAATTATTGCCAAAACTACAAGTCCAGATCGCATATTTGGCATGCTGGTGGCTGTTCAGTACACATTTGGTAGTGTTGGGATATTTACCGTTCCAAAATTAGTTGGTACATTTGGCCCAGGTGCTGCATTTGGAACTCTCATTGCGTTCAGTACTGTCACGCTATGTATGATTCCCTTCATCCCAGACTATGCAGAACGACAAGAAAAACACCGTACAACCAATGAAAAATCCAATCCTGGGAAGATATTGCTTGCGCCAGCTGGGCTAGGACTATTAGCTTTATTCTTCTTCCAATCATCTAATATGGGCGTCGCAGACTATGCCTTAGAGCTTGGCAAAGACAGTGGTTACAGTATTGGATATTTAAGCAACATACTAACTGTTGCCAATATTATCGCAGTAAGTGGGGCGCTGTTAGTATATGGCATCGGAACCAAGTTTGGTCGAGCACTCCCAATAGCATTTGGCTCAGGGATCGCCGCTCTATTTACCTTTTTTTTCCACTGGTCAGAAATACCGGAAGCATATTTCCTTGCCAATGCTGTGACTGGAATTACGTGGGCATTTACTGTTCCTTATTTACTGGGTTTATGTGCCACATTTGATGATAGAGGTCAGATAGTAGTGTTTGCTGGATTTATTTCAAAAATGGGACTAGCTAGCGGCCCTCTTGTGGCAGCCATGGTAGTAGGAAAAGACAATTTTGGCTTAATTATTAATCTAGCCACAGCTGGATTAATAGCCTGTGCAATCCTAGCTTTTTGGCCAGCCAGGCGTAGTGAAAATAACTCAATCAGTGCTTTAAAAGAGGAATAAAGATGACACATTTTACTATTGCTGGGTTACAACTAAATCTTAAAGACAGACAAAATCTTGAACACTTCATTAATAAGGTGAAGTCCACAATAAGACGATTTCCCTTCGTACAAATGATTGTAGGTAGTGAGTTATCCATTTGTGGTGCTGGTGTAAATCATGCAGGTCCAATGTTAGAAGAAATAGAATCTAGCCTCTGTGACTTAGCCTCAGAACTCAATATCTGGCTAGTACCAGGTTCTATTTATCAGAGAATCAATGGTAGAATTTATAATACAGCACCGGTAATTAATCCCCGCGGGGAAGTAATCGCTCGGTTTCAAAAAATATGTCCATTTTTACCTTATGAAAGAGGAGTTGATGCGGGATCTGATATCTGCTGCTTTGATGTACCCGAAGTTGGTCGTTTTGGTCTCTACATATGCTATGACATGTGGTTTCCTGAACTGAGTAGGGCAATGATTAATCAAGGTGCAGAAATCATTTTACATCCTACGCTAACCGACACCTGCGATCGCAGTGTAGAAAAAGCGATGGTACAGGCAACAGCTGCCCAACAGCAATGTTATCTTGTTGATATCAATGGCACTGGAGCCCTTGGTGTAGGCCAATCTGTCGTAGCAGGCCCTGAGGGTGAAATCATCCATGAAGCACTTACTGGCGAGGAAGTCATTCTATTCGAAGCAAATCTAGATAAAGTAAGACGGACACGAAAACGGGGTATCTTGGGGTTAGGGCAGCCATTAAAAAGTTACCGCGATAGCATTATAGGTAAATCTACAAAATTGCAGCCTGATAATTCTTTATATCTGGAGTCTCTTGGGCCACTAGAGGTTCCTATAAAAGAAGCATAGCACTGGCAATAAGCCTTAAAGCTTGTCGAAGAGATTAAAGAGTTTTCCAATTAAAGTGTTATTTCAATCGGACTCTGATGCCATTAAATAAATCATTTCAAGGCCAATAGTAGCCCCCGCCAAAGCGGTGATATCAGCGTGATCATAGGCCGGTGCCACCTCAACTACATCAGCTCCAACAATGTTAATGCCTGCCAACCCTCGAAGAATATTCATCGCTTTATCTGTGGTTATTCCACCAACGACTGGGGTGCCTGTGCCCGGTGCGTAAGCCGGATCTAAACAATCAATATCAAAGGTGATATAGACGGGCATATCGCCCACCCTGCTTTTTATTTGCGCTGCTATTTCTTCACTGGTTAGGACATTAGTGTGGGTAGCATCAATCACTTGGAATAAATGACTATCAGTCGTGTATTCAGTGCGAATACCAATCTGAATTGAGTGATTGGGGTCAATCAGCCCCTCTTTGGGGGCATAATAAAACATACATCCGTGGTCGTAACATGATGTCGTGTCGTCCTCAGGTGTATAGGTATCTGTATGAGCATCAAAGTGCACTAAAGCCACTGGCCCATGATGTTTATGGACAGCTCGCAGTAAGGGTAGAGTAACAAAATGATCGCCGCCAAAACTCAGGGTTTTCTTACCCTGTTGGTGAATAGCTCCAACGTGTTCAACGACAGTATCGATCATTGACGCTGATTCACTGGGCTTAAATTCAATGTCACCGTAGTCAATGGCATTGATCTTATCCAATGCCTTAAACGCCCATGGCCAGCGCTTCTCTTCCCAACGCAGGTTAGCCGATGCTGCACGAATACTTTGAGGCCCATGACGAGTACCTGCTCTGCCTGTAGTACCTAAATCATAGGGAATTCCCATCACCACAAGGTCAGCTGATTTGATATCTCTGGTAATAGGAAGCCCCAGGTAACTAAAGGTATTAGCAAACATTGAGTAACTCTCGAAAATCTCTTCATCTGACATAGGACACTCCTCTTTGGCACTTACAATCTGTGTTTTTATTAATCGACCCAGATACCCTGCTCTCGTAAATCATTCATGGCAAGCTCTAACCCTCTGCGCAGTATAGAGACTAACTCATCGACCTGCTGTTTGGTAATAATCAGTGGCGGTGAAATAATACAGATATTAATGAACGGTCTCACCAGTAGCCCCAACCGCTGACAGTGCTGATCAACCATCTCACCGATGGCGTAGTCTTTAGCCAACAGATCATCTTCGTTATGGCCCTCAATAGTCATCTCTACCGCAGCCATAAGACCCTCACCGCGAACATTACCAACCAAGGGAATATCCTGAAGGGTGCGAAGTTGTTGCTGAAAATAAGGCCCTACTTTGTGAACATTATCCAATATATTTTCTTTTTCAATAATATCCCAACTTGCTAGAGCTGCGGCACAGGCAACCGGAGTGCCGCCCCAGGTATAGCCATTGGAGTACAGGCAGCCATCGGCATTATCACCAGTGAAAGTCTCTAGTAGAGATTCAGAGACTGCATAACCGCCCATGGGAATATAACCTGAGGTAACACCCTTGGCGAAAATAATAATGTCAGGGACGATACCAAACACCTCCTCAGAGGCGAACCAGTGGCCAAGCCGGCCAAAGGCGGTGACCACCTCGTCGGCAATGTAAATAATGTTGTGCTTTTTAACCATCTCCCAGCAGCGATAATTATATTCTGCTGGTGGCACAATGACCCCACCACTAGCAAGAATTGGCTCGGCAATAAAGCACATGACATTGTCCGGCCCAATCTCAAGAATTTTTTGCTCTAACTCATCTATCAGATAATCACAGAGAGTCTCTTCGGATTCAAACTGTGGGTGGTAAAAATGGCACGGAGCTGACAGAAAATGAATGCCCTCGCGCTTTATGTCCATGGCAGTCTTATCACGCTCTTTACCTGTAATCGAAGCAGCCAAGTATGTGCTGCCATGATAGGCTTTTTCTCGGGTAATAATATGCTTACGCTGAGGCTGACCGGTTATATTGCTGGCTAATTGACACAGCCGCAATGCCGAATCAACTGCAGTGGAGCCGCCTGTGGTGAAATAAATGCGGTTGAGATCTCCGGGCGTTTTTGCGGCAATGCGCTCCGCTAGCTCTACCTCGCGGTTGTTAATGACAGAGAAACTGGTGGCATAACTGAGATTCATTATTTGTTCTGCAACAGCATCGGCAATCTCTTGACGACCATATCCAGTCTGCATGCACCACATACCAGCCGGCCCATCTAGTAGCCTATTGCCCTCAGCATCGTAAATATAAATACCCTCGCCTCGGGTAATCACTGAACTCTGATCGTCTTCACCTAGGGTTCCGAGATCTCCCCAAGGATGCAACAGATGCTGGTTGTATTTGTCTCGATAACCTTCAGTTTTCACAATATTTACCTTAACGTTTTAGAGAGATAGTGTTGATGACCAGCGCTTATAGAGTTGCTCAGCAACCTGATTGAGCGCGACTATATTAGCCGACAGAGGCTTTTTGATCTGTTCATAATTCTGAATACTGGGAGCCGTGACCTGTAAGTCATCTGTCCACCGAGTAATCCATTCGGTCAATAACGGCTTAGTCATCTCAACGTGGCCCTGCATAGCAAGAACATTATCGCCATAACTATAAGCTTGATTGTGGCAGTGGTCGGAGGAAAATAAAAGCTGAGCCTTATCGGGAATTGCGAAGGTCTCGTAGTGCCAGTGGAACATCATGAAGGGATTGCCGATGTTTTCCAACCATTCGATACTATGATTATTGTTCTGCTTGAAGCATTGATGCCAACCCACCTCACCCACGGGATTGGTGGTCACTGGTGCACCTAGAGCCCTACTAATTAATTGTCCACCTAAGCAGTGCCCCAAAACCGGTATATTTGCTTGTAGTGCTGAGTGAATAAGAGCAATTTCTTGTCTTATCCAAGGAATATTATCATTGGCGCTCATTACTCCGCCCATAAAGACTAGTCCCGCTATACTCTCGTCCAACTGAGGTATGGCATCACCTTGGTAGCTGCGAACAATACGGTAGGGAATACCTTTTTTATAAAGATAGTCAGCAATATAGCCCGGGTCCTCATCATCCATGTGTAAGAAAATCAGCACTTGTCTCGTCATTACATCACCTAGATTGCATCAAGCATTTTGTACCACATCATGCCTACCGCCATGGCTGGACGCCGCAGTAACTTCCCACCCGGCCAAGGTAGGTGGAACATTTTATTCATTAAATCAAACCGATAAGAGTCACCATCAACAGCCTCAGCAAGAATTCGACCCGCCATATGCGTGGGGGCAACACCGTGACCAGAGTAGCCAGTGACGTAAAGTACATTGCTGTTTTTGATGCGACCAATTTGAGGCATTCTTCGAACACTTATCGCCATATTGCCAGCCCACTTATAGTCAATTCGTACATTACGCAAAGCAGGAAAAACTTTAGCCATTTTCGACCGCATAACACCTTCGGCGTTGGCTGGCTCGAGACCGGTATAATTTGAAAGTCCACCAAAAAGGAGGCGTTTGTCAGTAGAGAGGCGATAATAATCTAGCGCAGTCCTGGAATCACAGACCGCAACATCTTTCACCATGCACTGTGCCACTTGCTCTTTTGACAGGGGCTCTGTGGCAATAATAACACTGGTGGATGGCAATACTCGATCATCCAAACGAGGAACTAAGTCACCCATATATGCGTTACCACACAAAATTACCTTATCTGCCGTAATCTGTCCCTTCTCAGTTTTGACCACAGGACGATCGGTATACTGAATATCAATAACCCTAGACTGTTCAAAGATTTGAGCACCCATTTTTTCGGCAGCTCGCGCTTCACCTATACATAAATTTAGAGGTTGAATATGCCCCCAATCTTCACGGTAGTATCCACCTAAATAGATGTCTGAATTAACATAGTCTTTCATCTGCTGCCGATCAAGAAGCTTTATGGCTGGCTCTTCTTCCGCCCACTGCTGATAATCTTTTAAGTGGCGTTTTTTCAGTGCCACCTCACAGTAGCCCCATTTTAAATCGCAGTCGATGTTGTATTTCTCAATACGCTCCTTAACGATATCAACACACTCAGAACTCATTTTTTCTACGGTATCGACACCTTCATCACCGATATTCATTCGAAATGCGCTGGGGTTGTGTCCAAACCCTCCGATAATCTGGCCACCATTTCGACCCGAGGCTCCCCAACTGATTCGGTTTGCCTCTATTAAGGCTACCTTGTAGCCACGCTCACAGAGTTCAACAGCAGTAGAGACACCACTAAAACCGGCACCCACAATGACAATCTCTACATCAAGATTATCCTCTAATTGAGGATAATCGGTCTGCCAATTGGCGGACGCTGCATAATAAGAAAGGGCATGTTCACTGGTGTCTGCTGTGGCTTTTAAAAACATTGGCAAATCCTTTTGTGGTTTAGCTTGCTTGTACTTGTGACAAACCCTTTAAATACCAAGTCACAAACTCATTCAGTGTAGATTCATGCTCTGGGTGAAAAGGGCCGGGTTCAAAAAACTGTGAATTAACACCTTCACTATTCCTAGTGATAATAAATTCATCTTCAAGGGTTGTGTGATGCCACAACCAAGTGAGGTCCTCTTTGTTGTAATCAGTACCTTCTTCAGCATCCCCGTTGACATACCATACCAACTCCATATCTGTCTCGGTGATACTGCGGGGAATAAAACGATAAAGGACACAGTGGTCTGGATAGTTCAACATAAATGTTAGTGGCCCCATCTGAAAATCTCCGGCGCCCCCGTCATACCCTTTCATATTGCCCATCAAAGGTGCCACTGGCTTGCCATCTTTACTACCCGATTGCATACCCTCATAGAGTGCGTAGCGGCTGTGGTAAGAGCAGGCTCCAAAATCAGCAGCATCGTTATAATAGCCATAGTATTCATCGGCAATACCGGAGACACCTGTGGCCTCTTCGGCTCTAGCCCACATGGCTTCATTAATTGGTTTTACTTTATGCGCTAATGCTTGGAGTGTGTGTAGTTTCGCGTAGTTTTTGTGGGAGCTGGCACAGTGATAACACTCTAAATAATTCTCTAAACACAGCTTCCAGTTAGCATTAACACGATAGGTTTCCGCATGTGCAACTTTTGCATTCTCTAGGTCATAGGCACCAAGCTGGTGCTTAATATGCGACAACGGCTTAACAAAATCTGGCGCATCAGGATTACAATTGATAAAAATCATGCCCTGAAATAAGACCAGTCTCACCTGTTTTAACGCATAATCCTTTGGATTAAACCCTTCCAAAACATGCATGTCACGGGCTGCCTTTAAGGAACCATCAGTACCATAACCCCAACCATGATAAGGGCAGACAAAAGCACGACGATTTCCTTTGGCCTCTTCGCACACTCTGGCGCCCCGATGACGGCAAATGTTGTGCATTGCTCGAACTTGACCCTCGTGATCTCGGCATATAATGATGGAATCTTCACCGATATCAAATAAGAAATAATCACCCTTCTCAGCAACTTGGCTAACATGTCCAGCATATAGCCAACTCTTGAAAATAATGTGTTTTAGCTCAGCCTGATAAGTAACATGAGAGCGATAAAAATACGGATCCATCGCAAAACCAGGCGTATTAAGCTGTATTGCAGCTTTTTCAATCATTTTTTGTTGCGTGTCTAAAACATCCGTTGCGATAAATTTCATAATCACTTCCTACTTCTAGAAACAGTTAGTCGACCTCTTATTTCTGGAACTATACAATATTTCGTTAAATGAGCATATAGTTGATTAAATGATTATTTAATGCTGCTTTATATTCAGCCAACTACATGGCCCGGAGGTACCATTCATAGTCAACGTTTGATACTTGAGCGGTAAATTGCTCGCATTCCCCTCTGCGCACTGTGCCAAACAGACGACAATAATCTTGACCCAGATATTGCGGTAACACAGCACTGCTATCAAACTCATCTAAGGCTAAAGACCAGATCCTTGGCAAGGTAATCTCTTCTTCTATTTCGAGACCCTCAGGAACCATCTCCCCGGGATCTGAACCTGCTTCAAGCCCGTAATGAATACCCGCGGCAAGCGCGGCCATCACTAAATAAGGATTAGCATCAGCGCCAGCAACGCGGTGCTCAACTCTGCAGTCTTCGTGGCCTGAAACGGGTATGCGCAGAGCAACATCTCGATGGTTATAGCCCCAATTAGGCGTGAGTGGCGCAAAATTCCCAGGAATCAGACGGCGGTAAGAATTTGCATTGGGCGCAAATATTGCCATGGCATCACCCATTGTCTCTGCTAGACCTCCAATAGCGTGTCGCAGCTTGTCAGATATTGCCGGCACATCAGAGGAGCTTGGATTTGCAAAAATATTCGAACCCTCTGCGTCATATAAACTGAAGTGAACATGCAAACCGCTACCAGGAACATCCATGAAGGGCTTCGCCATAAAAGTCGCCGCCATGCCATGCTCCCTGGCCACTCCTTTTACGATGCGTTTAAGTAGTATGGCGTGATCGCAAGCGGACACTGGATCGTCCACATGATGCAGATTAATTTCAAACTGGCCAGGAGAAAATTCAGAATGCACTGTTGTCATAGGTACATTTTGTACCTCACATGCTTTGCGAACATCTTCAAGAAATGCATCGTTATCCCAAAGGTCTTCAGGCATAGCATATTGGGTACCAGGTTGATCAATTTGGGTTCCTGGAATCTTACCTAACAAAGGCTCTGGTACATTACCCTCACCGTTCTTGAGCAAATAGAACTCTAATTCTGTGGCCACAATGGGTTTTAAGTTCATAGCCTGCAAGGGCTGAAGGGCCTTGATCAATATATTACGGGAATCAAATAAAGCTGCGCTCCCATCCAACTCGGTGAAGGTAGCAAGCACTTGTGCAGTATCAGATTTGAGCCATGTAATCGGCGCTAAAGTATTAGCAATTGGATGTATCAATTTGTCAGGGTCGCCCTCTAGACCAGCAAAATCGACTTCATCACAAAATTCGCCACGAACATTAAGCAAGGTAGTTGACGCCGGGCCTTTAACGCCATGACGAAAAAAAGTACCAAATTCTCCACGAGGAATACGTTTACAACGAACAATACCATTCATATCTGGCATCAATATCTCGAGCATGTTGATCTCTGGATATTCCTTTATAAACTGATCTAACTCTGACTCATTTGCTATATTCATTATAAATTCCCGACTTTTCGTCCATTTAGTTCTTCTGTTCCTGCACTACCAAAGCATCTAATCCAATACAGCCTTTAACACCCAGTCGCACTGGGTTTATATCAATTTCTACCACACTATCAGAAAGGGCGAGTGCGATGGCCGACATTTTGGCTGCCACATCGCAATAACTATCTATGTCCAGAGGTGAGCCACCGCGGACTCCCTCAAGTAATGGATACATAGACAGTGATTTCAGTACCCTTTTTACCTCCGCCGAATCAAAGGGCGGTAACATAACCGCGACATCACTGAGAATTTCTGCGTAAATACCACCAAATCCTACCACCACGGTGGGACCAAACTGTTCGTCCCGACTGACACCTAAAATCATCTCAACGCCGTTGTTGTTAGCCATCGGCGCAACGGTAACAGCAGGACCCAGACGTTGGAGCAAGTCTTCGTAAGCATCTTGCAGTTGAGGCTGATCAGAGATATTTAGTATCACACCCCCAACCTCAGTTTTATGATCTATTCCCTGCACCGCTGTTTTTAATACCAGCGGGAATCCTACATTTAAAACGGCTGTTTGGAGCTCATCCAGACTACTCACTTCAAGACTCTGTATCATGGGTATTCCAAAATCTCTCAACAGCTCACTCGCTAGGCTTTCGGATACATAATCACAGTCTTGTAACTGGCGCTTCCAATAATCAACCTTTTGCTGATCCGTAACGTCACACTTCATGACCGCACGTTGCTGAAAGTCACGGTACGCCAATAAACAGCGGGCGCCCACCAAAAACTGTGTAACGCCATCAATCACCGGTAGCCCCTGATAGGTGGAACTTATGGCCAATTCATCAGCCCCACTACCTTGCCTATTGGCAACGAGAAAAACAGGCTTCCCGCTGGCTCTCTGAGCTTTCTCTAAGTAATCGAGGTAACTACTATAAATTTCGCTATTGGGCCCACGATCATGCACCACCGCACCCATTGCCGCTCCTGAGTCAGTTAGCAAAATTGAAAAACAGCTCGCCATCGTCGCTGATGCATTTGGACCCCCAGCACCCCATGCGTCTAAGGGATTAACCGCAGGTAAGCCAGGATCTAGCATCTCACTCAATCGAGCAGTAGTGGATTCTTCAACCTCGGTCAAAGGAACCTTCAATCCGTCAGCCAGATCAATAATCAACTGCCTTTCACCACCGGAGTCATGCAAGCAAACCAAACCCCCACTAGCGGCCTCATGAGGTTGAGCAAACATGACTAATGCCGTTGCCAGCTCGTCCATATCGCTGACTCGCTGTACACCATAATAGTCAAACACAGCCTGATAACACCGATCACTCCCGGCCAATGCACCTGAGTGAGATACCGCCAATTCAGCTGCGAGATCAGTGCGCCCTACCTTTAGCACGACAATTGGAATACCGCGCTGATTGGCTTTTTTAAATGCTTTAATGAGTTTTTCAGGGTGCCTGCTTGTTTCTAGGAACAACCCTACAACACGCGTTTCTGGAAGATCTAGGGCATAGTCTAAATAATCTTCCATCGAAACGGTGAGTTCATAACCACTGGATACAGCAAAATTGAACTGAATACGCCGCTCACAATCAACAATACCTGACATGCCTGCGCCAGACTGACTAATTAGAGTCACGTTTCCTGGGTACGGATGATCTCGAGTATCAAAACCACCCGCCAAGACTCGATCGCGGACATTATAAAATCCCATACCGTTAGCTCCGGCCACTAAAAGGCCTGCGTCTTGAGTCTTTTTTGCAATGCGTTGCTTTAGATTTGGAGTACTGTCATCAGAAATAATTAATGCAGAGAAAATAGTGCAGGCCGGAATTCCAAGAGAAACTACTTCATCCAGAGCTGCCTCTATACGGTGATCATTGATAGCAAAAATAACGTGCTGTGGCGATTTCGGGAGCTGAGCTAAACTTGGGTAACAGAGTATCCCTTCTACCTCATCATAGCCGGGATTTACTCCAAAAATCTCCCCTTCAAAGCCCCCTCTGAGAAGATTTTTGATAACCTCATTACCAACACTGCCAGACTTCTGCGAGGCACCCAGTATGGCAATCGACGAAGGTTTCAGAAGCGCTTGCAGCCAATGATTGGTCATTTAGAAATCCGGTGCGGGGGTCTGCCTTTTGCGTGGTGGATTAAATACGGCACCTTCAATGACCGTGCACTCTGCCATCACTCTAGTCCATTTCAATTCACGCTCATAATAAATTTCAGCCACCAGTTTCTGTCCAACTTTTCCGTATTTAGCATCAACTTGCGCAAAGGCTACATTGGTTTTGGCCGTTGGGCACCAAGCTGCGGAGGTGACTGTTCCAACTTCTTTGTTGCCTGAGTAGATGAAAGCATATTCTGCTGGCTTGTTACCTTCTACATCAAGATAAACAAAGGCATAACGAGAACCCTCTTTCTTTTCCTTGAGTAGTGCTTTTCGGCCATTGAATACGGGCTTATCAAACGAAACTAACCAGCCAAGGCCCAACTCAAAGGGCGAACGAGACCTGCCAGTACGAATTGCCTCTTCGGCGGGCACAAAATCGACGCCAGCCTGGATAAATCCTGTCTCGGTACGCAGCATATCCAAGGCTGCACTACCTATAGGCCGAATTTCGCGATGCTTTCCAGCTTCAAAGAGAGCATCCCAGAAAGCTTCAGCTAATGCTGGGTCGATCCAAATTTCGTAACCCAAATCACCCGTAAAACCAGTACGGCTGATCATCACCTCAGAATCCTCAAACGGAAAACGTGTGATACCGAAAGGTTTTAGATTTTCAATGCCTTTAAAACCCATCTCTTTAAAAATCGCGCAAGACGTTGGCCCCTGAACTGCAAGTGCTGCTATGTCTGCTGTTTCATCAACTATGGTGACGTCGAAACCTTCTGCAGACCACATCAACCAATCGAGACATCGCGCATAAGCACAAAGGCGATAATCATTTTCAGCAAGGTGGAAAATCGTTCCATCATCCATCACCTGCCCATTGTCATCACACCACACCGTATAAGCGACTCGATCGACACCAATCTTGCTGATGTCTCGCGTGACTAGACGGTTTAAATAGGCGCCGGCATCTGGCCCAGTGAAGCGATACTTGATCATCGGTGAGATATCGAATACACCCGTGTTGCTGCGCACAGCAAAATACTCTTGCTCAACTTCTGTGTAAGCCTGCGGGGAGGTATAACCCTTCCAGTCTTCCCACATATTAATCTCACAAGCAGCCTCAACTCTCGAGTGAAAGGGTGTTTTAAGCATCATTGTTTCATCATGTGGAATCATGCTGACTTACCTCGCTTGATAATTTCTTTTGCTGCATTATGCCCAGCCAATCCCATAACTCCTCCACCAGGGTGAGTACCCGCACTGCATAAAAATAAGCCATCAACTGAAGTACCATACTGAGAAGCACCTGGGAAAGGACGCATTGTTAGAATCTGATCAAGACTAATTTCTCCATGGTGCCAATGGCCACCATGAATATGGAAACGATCTTCTAAATCTGCCGGCGTTAGCAACTCGCTAGCTATTATTTTGTCTTTCAAGTTAGGCGCATAGTCAGCAATTCTATCGATCACCAAGTTTTTAAAATCGTCTTTGCGACCTCCCCAACCGCCCTCTAACTCATAGGGTGCAAACTGCACTATCACGGACATAACATGCTTACCATCAGGGGCAAGGCTCGGATCATGTATCGTTGGAATACTAATATCCATCGCCGGTGCCTTCGAATACTCACCATATTTGCACGCATTAAACGCAAGCTCTATATAATCCATTGTCGGCGCAATAACCAGTCGCTGACCCATCTGATCTTTTGTTAGCCCGGTAAAATCAGGCAAACCATCCAAAGCAATATGCAACTTAGCGGCATCACCTTTCATACGCATGGTCTTCACTCGACGCGCAATACCCGTCTCTATATTGGTCAGGCCCACTAGCTTATTAAATGTTGTTTTTGGGTCGGCATTGGACACTACCATATCAGCGTCTACCATACGCCCATCAGCTAGTGTGACGCCGGTGGCACGATCTACGTCGACGTTAATTTTACTGACCGCCGCACTCACTTCAATATCCACACCCGCAGCTTTTGCTGCATTACCCAGAGCTTTACCTACCGCACCCATGCCGCCCCTGACCACCGCCGGCCCATTGAATCCATAGATGTCGCCCATGCGGCGATAGAGATAACCATACACTGTGTTGGGCGATCGAGGTCCCATATGTGAACCCAGTAGAGAATCAAGACTAATCGTAGCTTTTAGAAGATCATTCTCAAAGTTCTCTTCCATAACATCATAAATATTAATGAGAGCTAGCCGCATAAGATCGCTCATGTCTGTCTTGCCAAGCATTTTCATACCCAGACCCAACTTGGCCAGGGTAATCCGATCGGTGAGGTTGCCTTCCACTAGCTTGGGAGCTCGACGGTTAAAAGCGCCCGAGAGTAACTTAGAAAACTTTAGCATCTGCTTATTAAAGACCACAAACGCTTTGCGGTCTTCTTCAGTCACACCAGCGCCCTCGAGCGTATTGACGCCGATAGTTAAATGCTTACCGTCTTCGGCTAGCGCGATGGTATTCAAATCACGAGCAGCAAGTTCTAGGCCATGACCCTTAAGACCCATATCAGAGGCAACCTCTGGATTTAATTGGAATAACCAATGGGCGCATGAAGAGACTGAAAATTGATCACTAAACTCACTGGTCGCTGACGCACCACCCAAAGCTGCATTGGCTTCAAGCACTAATACCTTGCGCCCAGCCTTGGCCAAATAGGTGGCACAAACCAGTCCGTTATGACCACCACCAACAACAATGACATCATACTTCTTATCAACATTAATCATCGTCGTAGCCTCCAGGCACAGTGTTGGTTAATCTAAGATCCTGTAGAATTTCTCTAGCCGCATTAGCGCCGGGGGCAGCCATAACACCGCCTCCGGGGTGAGTACCCGAGCTACACATGTACATACCTTTAACTGGCCCACGATATTGGGCATATCCTGGGAAAGGTCGGTTAAACAATAACTGATCAAAGGTCAACTCACCCATAAAGATATTGCCTTCGGTCAAACCAACCTCATTTTCAATGTCCTGAGGAGTTCGTGTTTCACAGTGCAAAATCAGATCTTTAAAGTCTGGGCTGTAATTGCTGATTTGATCGATCACTGTTTTTTCAAAGCCAGCTTTATCTTCAGGCGTCCATTCACCTCCGTTAACTTTTGGGGGAGCGTACTGCACAAATACAGACATCATGTGCTTGCCTGGGGGAGCCATCGTAGGGTCAACCTGAGTGGGAATCAGCATATCGACATAGGGATCTTTCGACCAAGTTCCGGCCTTCCACTCATCATAAGCTCTCTCCATTTTAGGTAGAGAATCACTAAAATGCTTCTCGCCTAAGCACAGTGGACTATCTTTAGGCAGGCCTGTGAAGGTTGGTAGTCCATCGAGGGCGATGTTTAATTTGCCTGATGAGCCACGAATTTTGAAATTCTTAGCTTTGGTCACCACATCAGACGGCAAGTCACCTTCATCCATAATTTTTAAGAATGTTCGTTTTGGATCAAGATTTGAAACCACAATATCGGCGTATAGTTCATCACCATTAGCCAAAGCAACACCCTTAGTCTTGCCATTTTTGACAATAATCTGCCCAACCTCGGCATCGCACTTTATTGTGCCACCAAAGGACAAAAAAGATTTAGATAACGCTGCAGAAACCGACCCCATACCTCCTCTAGCAAAACCCCATGCTCCAACAGAGCCATCAACATCGCCCATGTAGTGATGTAAAAGGACATAGGCAGTACCCGGTGAATATACACCTAAGGCAGTACCAATAATGCCACTACCAGCCAAATGGGCTTTAATGACATCAGATTCAAAGTACTCATCTAAAAAGTCACCAATACTCATGGTCCAAAACCGCATGGTGTCGGCGAGGCCCTCTTCACCCATGCTTCCAAAGGATTTGGCGAGCAAACTCAGTTCTTTTAAATCCTTAGGCTTTAAAGAAGTTGGGTCGGGTGGGGTACGCATCAAAAAGGGGCGAATTAAACGAGTTTGCTTCATTACATCTGCTTCATAACGCTCATAGGCACTAGCGTCACGCTTTGAATGTCTGGCCACCTCACGCAGCAATCGCTCATGGTCGCTATGATTACCATAGTAGTCACCATTCTCTTTGAACGTTACGCCACCCCCGTAGGGAACAACCTGCAAGCCATGCCGAGGTAATTCCAAATCGCGAATAATTTCAGGTCGCAATAGGCTGCACACATAGGAGCAGTTGGAGTACTTCCAATCGGGATACAGTTCACGGCTGACCGTGGCACCGCCAATATAAGCATTTTTCTCTAGCACTAAGACGTTCAATCCAGCCTTTGCCAAGTAGGCGGCATTGGTTAAACCATTGTGTCCTGCCCCGATAACAATCGCATCGTATTTACTCATAGAACTAAGTTACTCCAAACTTTCAGCCAGCATCAATAAAAGTTATGCTTTTTAAACCAACCTGAAGAATGCCAAAAATAATATCTGCTGTCCATAAAAATGAATAACCATTCATTCGGTTGCGCGCTAGTAATCAATGGTTTAAGGTTCTGAGGTGATATTTGAAAATGGACGGACCTCAACACTTAACGAGCGAAATTCAGCTTTTAATTTAGGAGTGCTTAATGGACGCGGTTAACACCAAACCTAATGACACCCCGCGCTCTATGCCCAAACAGGCTCGGCGCAAGCAGCTGATTCAGGCCACCATTAAGTGCATCGCAAAGAAAGGCCTGTCGAGTACCACGATGGCTGATGTAACCCAGCAGGCAGGTCTAAGTATGGGTATTGTTAATCTACACTTTCAAAGTAAAGAAAAGTTACTCATTGAAACCCTTCGGTATATTTCCGATGAATATACCGAAGGGCTGAATAAAATTTACAATGATAAGAGTTTAAATACTGAACAAAAAATTTTAGCTCACATCAACTTTGACTTTAGTCGCGCGATTATTGATAGAAACAAACTAGCGGTTTGGTTCGCCTTCTGGGGGGAAACAAAATCCCGACCAACCTACCTATCAATTTGCGCAAGTTACGTCAGCGAGATTGCAAACAACTTGACTCACCTCTTTGTTTTGCTCAAACAACAGGGTGACTACTCTGATGTTAATCCAGACCTCGTCTGCACCTGCTACACAGCGCTTTCTGATGGTTTGTGGCTGGACCTGCTAATTACACCTAAAGGAATGAAGCCAGCGCAAGCTCAGGCGGTAGCAATGCATTACTTAGCAACCCAATTTCCAGAGCATTTTAAAAATAAAACAGAACACTGAGTCCAGGAGATAAGCCATGGAAATTCAACATAGACAAGCCACCATCGACTGGCAACAAAAGGTACGCGATTTCGTTGATGCTGAATTAATCCCTTGGGAGATTGAAGCTGAGATGAATCAAGGTGTTATCCCTGAAGCAGTAGCTAAAACCATGCAAGACAAAGCGATAGCGCTTGGCCTGTCGAAAATGGATGCTCCCACAGAACACGGCGGACTAAACATGAGTATGGTTGATCAAGTTGCCGCCTGGGAAGAACTCGGCAGAGTGACCAATGCTCTATGCTGGTGTTTCCCTGAGGCTCAGCACTGGATGTTTGAAGCCTGTGCCGATAGCGACTATCAGATTAAAACCTATCTGAACGGTTTAATGGATGGAAGCCTAAGGGAATGTTATGCCATAACAGAGGCTGAGTCTGGCTCTTACGAGGTTACTAATGCCACAGCGACGAGCTGTGATGGTGGCTACTCCATCAATGGAGAGAAATGGTTCGTGACCACAGCCAATATGGCTGACTTTTTCTTTTTCCAAGCGAAAACTGACAGTGGAGAGGAGGCGCTCTTTTTTATCAAAATAGATGCTCCTGGGGTGACAATGATTGAAAATCCACTCTTCTCGCATACCTTTCCCTCTCATCATCCTACCTATAAATTCGATAATGTTTTTGTGCCGGAGAAAGATCGCATTGGTGGTGAAGGATCTGGTATGGATTATAGCCGCAGCTGGTTTCGCCACGAACGTTTGACCATCTCTGCTCGTATGCTAGGGGCTGCAGCAAGGATGATAGAAGAAGCATCAGCCTGGGCATCAGAGCGAGATATTCAGGGCGAGAAGCTCATCGATAAACAAGCTATCCAATTCAGCTTAGCGGATAGTGCAACTGAACTCTGGGCCTCTAAACTCATGGTTTATGAGGCGGCTGAAGCGCACGATCGAGGTGATGATATTAAATCTCTGCATGCTCAGTGTTCAATGACGAAACTCTACACCACTGAAATGGCGAACCGTGTTGCCGATCGCTGCCTACAAATTTGGGGCGGTCGCGGTTATAGACGAGACAATGCAGTGGAGCGTTTCTATCGAGAGGTGAGGGTTGATCGAATATGGGAAGGCAGCAGCGAGATGCAACGTATGGTCATCGCCCGCGCACTTCAAAAACGAGGATTAAAAGGAATGTAATGTGCTGACATTACAGAAAACTCATCGATTGATTCACCCCCTAGCCCAATGGATATTGCTAGGACTAATCATTATTGCCAATCCAATCTTAGCTACTCCCTCCGAACAAGATCTTATCGACGCAGCCAAGGGCACACCAAAAAAACTGAATATTTATAACTGGGCAGATTACATTAACCCAGAAGCGATTACCGATTTCGAGGAAGAGTTCGGCATAGACGTTACCTATGACATCTACGACTCTAGCGAGATTGTCGACACTAAATTGATGACCGGCCGCAGCGGCTATGATGTTGTAGTGCACGCCTCGTCCTTCACATCAAGGTTAGCTAGCGTGGGAATTTTCCATCAAGTTGAGTTTGACAAGCTACCCAACTGGCACCACCTAGACCCTCTTTTGGTTAAAGCTGCAGATGAGAAATATTCCAATGGCTTGCAAGGCGTCCCCTTCTTTTGGGGTACTACGGGTATTACTTACAACGTTGATATGATTAAAGCTAGGATGCCGGACGCCCCCCTAGACAGTTCTGCTATTATTTTTGATCCGGAAATCATCTCCAAGTTTACTGATTGCGGCATTTCCTTTTTAGATGACCCAACATCGGTTATCCCCATGGCTATGTTGTATCTTGGCTACCCTTCTAATTCAGTTGACTTAAAGCAACTTAGGGACGTAGAGACCCTTATAAAAGCAGTACGCCCCTATGTAACCTATTTTAGTTCCACCAAAATGCTTTTAGATTTACCTAGCGAAGAAGTTTGCATTGCAATGAGTTGGTCTGGTGACTATTCGGTGGCCACCAATAGGGCTAAAGAAGCGGGTATCGATATTAAATTAGATTATATTATTCCTAAAGAAGGCGGAGGCATGTGGTTTGATAACATGTACATTTTGGAGGATGCACCCCATCGTGAAAATGCCTATCTATTTCTCAATTATATGTTACGTCCTGAGGTAATTGCAGCCACAACCAACTATATAGGTTATGCAAATGTCAACAAATCAGCGACCCCCCTTGTGGACTCTCACTTAACCGAGGATGTTGCCGTCTATCCCGATGAAGAAACGCTACAGCGCTTGCATACTACTGAAATCTTAGCCCCGAAAGAGGAGCGCAAACGATCGCGCACTTGGACAAAAATTAAAACAGGACTTTAACCAGATACCTTGGAACAACCGATGAATATTGAAAATGAAGCAAAGACGAGCCACCTTGCCAAATCCTATGTTGCTGAAACCCCATGGTTGGATCCTGACGCAGTGCCCTTTATTCAAATAAAAGGGTTAAGTAAACAGTTTGATGATTTCTCTGCGGTAGATTGTGTTGATCTAGACATCTATAAAAGAGAACTATTTACTATTCTGGGTGGTTCTGGTTGTGGTAAGTCGACTTTACTCCGTATGCTCGCAGGCTTTGAAACTCCCAGTAATGGACAGATTATTATTGATGGCGTTGATATGAGTAATATCCCTGCCTATGATCGGCCAGTGAACATGATGTTCCAGTCCTATGCCGTTTTCCCTCACATGACCGTCGAACAAAATATTAGCTACGGATTGAAAAAAGACAAACTCCATAAAAACGACATTATCTCCAGGGTTAGCGAGATGCTAGAGTTAGTACAACTCAGTGAGTTAGCTAAGCGCAAACCCCACCAGCTTTCCGGTGGCCAACGTCAACGAGTTGCTCTCGCTAGGGCCTTGATTAAACAGCCCAAGGTTTTACTGCTAGACGAACCTCTAGCAGCGCTGGATAAGAAGCTCCGCGAACAAACTCAGTTCGAATTAATGAATTTGCAGTATGAGTTGGGTATCACCTTTGTGGTGGTGACCCACGATCAAGAAGAGGCAATGACATTATCATCTCGCGTGGCTGTAATGGATGCGGGAAAGTTTATTCAGGTTGGCACACCGACCCAGGTCTATGAATCTCCCAGCAACCGATTTGTGGCTGACTTTTTTGGCACGATTAACTTTTTTAAGGCCACGGTAATCTCGACAAACAACCAGTCGAGTACAATAACCGCAGAACTGGAAAAAACTGGAACTCAAGTGCAAGGAAAAACCGACGATAGTTTCAGCCCTGGAGACGAAGTCACCATCGCCGTTAGGCCAGAGAAGATAAGCGTTAGCCAGCAGTCTCCTGAGGGCGATCACCTGACTATCACCAAAGGTATTGTTGAAGATTTGGCCTACTACGGCAATCGAAGTATTTACAGAGTTCGCAGCCACTCTGGACGAATTATTCAGGTCAGCGCTCAAAATTATCAGCGCTCCGAGCAGCTCGTCTTGGAGTGGGATGATGAAGTTTATCTGTCCTGGGACTCCAGCTGTAATGTGGTGCTATCTGAATGAGTAATTCCCAACCAAATTTTGCTGTAAAGCCAAAAGCTACGGATTACAGCTTGCCTTTTAGAGACAAACTATGGCGTCAGTTTGTGATTGGACTGCCCTACTTTTGGCTGTTACTTTTTTTTCTTGCACCTTTTGGTATCGTACTAAAAATAAGTTTCGCAGAACCTATTGTGGCGCTGCCACCCTTCACTCAACTCTTTGACTTTAGTGACAGCGCTAGCCGATGGGTGCTGGCCACATGGGATAATTATCGCTTCCTCTCAGAAGACAATCTATATTGGATTAGCTACTTTAAATCTATCAAGATTGCGGCCATTTCTACTCTAATCTGTTTACTCGTTGGCTACCCCATGGCCTATGGTATTGCCCGGGCTTCACCGACGACTCGCAATATTTTATTGATGCTTGTCATACTACCTTTTTGGACCTCATTTTTGCTACGGGTATATGCTTGGATGGGCCTGTTAGGTAAAAACGGACTTTTAAACTCACTGTTAATGAATATGGGGTTAATCGAGTCACCGCTACAAATGCTCTATACCGACATGGCGGTCTATTTAGGTATTGTGTATACCTATATCCCATTCATGATTTTGCCGCTCTATGCGACTTTAGAAAAGATGGACACTAGCCTGCATGACGCTGCGGCTGATTTGGGTGCTAAACCTTGGCAGATCTTTATAGATGTAACTCTGCCTCTATCTATGCCGGGCATCATTGCAGGCTCTCTACTAGTGTTTATTCCCGCGATTGGTGAATATGTCATACCGGCGCTTCTAGGGGGTCTAGATTCACTGATGATTGGTCGCACTCTTTACGACGAATTCTTCGTGAATAGAGATTGGCCGCTAGCCTCTGCAGTTGCAACTATATTACTGTTTATTGTGGTCATACCGATCATGCTATTTCAACGCAGCCATCAGGAGCAAGAGTGACTATGAACAAATCTTCTCGCTTTGTATTCTCATGCCTATGTTTTGGCTTTGCCTTTCTATACTTACCGATACTGGTGCTGATACTGTATTCCTTTAACCAATCGGCAATTTCTTCCGTTTGGGGGGGATTTTCCCTGCGCTGGTATACCGCTTTGTTTAATAATGATCAAATCATAGAATCGGCATTGCTAAGCCTTAAAATCGCTGCCACCAGTGCAACCTTCGCCACCATTTTAGGCACTATGGCCGGGTTGGCCCTGACCCAAATGGGCCGATACCGTGGCCGATTCATATTCACCGGTCTTATCGCAGCTCCCCTTGTCATGCCAGAAGTAATTACCGGTCTGTCACTATTATTGATGTTCGTGAGTCTGCAAGAGTTGATTGGCTGGCCGATGTCTCGAGGCGCCGGCACCATAACCATTGCTCACATAACTTTTTCTATGGCATATGTAGCCGTAATTGTGCAATCTCGACTGAGCAGCATGGATCAATCTCTCCAAGAGGCTGCCATGGACCTTGGCGGACGACCCATGCAGGTTGCCTTTGATATCACCTTGCCTTTAATAGCACCTTCAATGTTATCTGGCTGGCTTTTAGCTTTTACACTGTCTTTGGATGACTTGGTTATCGCCAGTTTTACCTCAGGGGCTGGGGCTAGTACCCTGCCAATGGTCATCTTCTCCAAAATAAAACTCGGTGTCACTCCTGACGTAAATGCCTTGGCCACTCTAATAATAGGTACAGTGAGTATTGGAATTGTTATCGCAAGCTGGATGATGTTTAGACAGGCTAAGCGCCATAGCATTATCAATGATTAAGTAAACTACAAGATCTAGCATCTATAGAAATGAGAAACAAATTATGCCACTAGTCACCCCTCTTACTGCTGACACTAACCCTGAAGTTGCTGAACTAGCGACTTTTTTTAATGAGACCCTAGGATTTTGTCCGAACAGTGTATTAACGATGATGCGGCGACCTAAAATTGCTAAGGCATTTATTAATTTGAATATGGCAGTAATGGATAATCAGGGTCGCGTCACAAGCGCACTAAAAAGATTAATAGCCTATGTCTCGAGTAATGTAACCGGTTGTCGATACTGCCAAGCGCACACTATTCGAGCCGCCGAACGCTACGGAGCCGAACAGGAACAGTTAGACAATATTTGGGAATACAAAACTCACCCCGCTTTTTCGGAAGCCGAAAGAGCTGCATTGAATTTTTCGGTGGCCGCCTCAACTGTACCCAACGGTGTTGATGCAGAGATTCAAGCAGCACTCCACGCCCATTGGAATGAAGATGAAATTGTAGAGTTACTGGGTGTTATTTCATTGTTTGGGTATTTAAATCGCTGGAATGATTCAATGGCCACTACTTTAGAGGAAGGGGCAATTGCATCAGGTGAGTCACTGCTAGCTCA